>Ga0207747_1000525_pt1 | contig 42315 bp, 35 predicted proteins | sample HigsolmetaGSP11D_FD_184839 | JGI IMG/M metagenome (GOLD analysis project Ga0207747, IMG submission 184839) | High solid enriched microbial communities from the Joint BioEnergy Institute, USA - SP1-1-D (SPAdes) | ecosystem: Engineered > Bioreactor > SSF (Solid state fermentation) > Aerobic >...
TACTGGCTCGACGTCTCAGCGCTTGCACAGAGCCTCCTCAAGCCTGGGCAGCAACTGCTGGCCACGCACTACTTCACGGCCCGCATCCGCGCCAATGGCCGCAACTCGGCTGACCAGAAGCGGCAGACCGCCGCCGAGCGCGAGCGCCTGTTCAAGATCATCGAAGACCTGGTGCAGTGGGAGAACACCAACAACGAGGAAGTGCTCGAGCGCGCCCGCGCCGAGATCCGCCGCTCCTGGCGCGAGACCTGCGAGCTCAATAAGAACCACCCGCAGGCAGCCGAGCTCTTCAATCCGGACAAGCTGCCGGCGTAAGCTCCCCCGTCAAGTAGACACGGTAAAAGTAGAGTTTCCGGCGGCTTGTTGACGGTACTCGGCCGGTGTGAGGTCGCCGAGCGAGTCATGGGGGCTTTCCTCGTTGTACTGGATCATCCATCGCCACGTGGCTTCGCGGACGTCGTCGAGCGTGGCGAACAGATGCTGGTCCCCTCTTCGCGCAAGGTCCGGTTGAAGCGTTCGATGTAGGCGTTCTGGTTGGGCTTGCCCGGCTGGATGTACTGGATCGCCATGCCGTTGGCCTTGGCCCACTGGACGAAGGCTTCGCCCAGGAACTCCGGGCCGTTGTCCGTCCGAAGTACCTGTGGCAGGCCGTGGTCCTGCTTGAGCTGCTCGAACACCCGCACCAGGCGCAGCGACGAAATTGAGGTGTCGATCTCGATGTGCAGGGCCTCACGATTGAAGTCGTCGACGACGTTGAAGGTACGGAAGCGCCGGTTGCAGGCCAACGCATCGGCCATGAAGTCGGCCGACCACGGTGTCAGGCAGCTGCGGCACGTACAGCGGCACGCGTTCCCGCTTGGGCAGGCGGCGCTTGGCCTTGCGACGCAGATGCAGGTTCATCGCCTTGTACACGCGGTAGATCCTCTTGTGGTTCCACTCTGGCCAGCGCCGACGCAGGAACTTGCAGCACTTCCAGAAGCCCCAGCCGGGGTGGTCTTCGACCAGCTCGGCCAGGGCGGCGATCAGCTCGGCGTCGCGCACCGTCCAGTCCAGGGGCGGCCGATACCACGCCGCCCGCGACAGCCCCACGCACTCACAGGATCGGCGCAGGGGCCGCGCGTGCACCTCGACCAGGTACCGCACCGCCTCGCGCTTCTGCACCGGCCCTACAGTTTTTTTTGCGATCAGATCCTTCATCGCCGCGTTGTCGAGCGCCATCTCTGCGTACATCCGCTTGAGCCTGGCGTTCTCGGCTTCCAGCTCCTTGACCCGCTTCAGGTCCGACGCCTCCATGCCGCCGTACTTCGCCTTCCACTTGTAGTACGTAGGCGCGCTGATGCCGGCTTGCCGGCAGATGTCCTTGACCGGCACACCGGCGTCGGCCTGCTTGAGCACGGCGATGATCTGGGTCTCGGTGAATCGGGACTTCTTCATGGAACCTCCTGGCTGGGAAATGTGCCAGAAAGCTCTACTTCTGTGGTGTCTACCTACTGGGGGAGCTTACGACCGCCGCGATTGATACTTGGGCCCCGGTAACCAGCGGCGTCATTGCCGTCACGCGGTCGACGCACGCGCCCTCAAGATGCGCATGAGTGATGCCGCGTCAGGCCCCTTGCCATCTTCGCTGACAATCCCAGCGCGCAGCAGCTTCTCGTCGACCTTCAATTGGCCCTCGCGCGTCGGGTCATCTACGGGAAGATAGCGCCCCTTCAGGTAGAGAACCTGGCCCTTGAGCCTTAGCACCTTCCGCCGCAGCGCCTTGAGATCCACGATGGTGCAATCCGTGATCAGCGGCATCGCTCGGGAAAAGTCATCACAGCGGATCCCGGTGACTACGGCGTTGTCCATCGAGATTTCGAGGAGGTCGTAGGAGTAGATGTCCGCCTCGATGACCTCGGCGCATCCGACTACCACCCTGATGATGCGCGGCATTCTCGAGAGCGCCGACGCCAGGAAGCGGAAGCCTCCTGTACTCATCCCGCCCAAGCCTTGATCCAGTGCCTGCTGGATTGCCTCGCGCACGGTCTCCTGGTTCCCGGCTGAAAAGAGTACCTGCCTTGCCTCCTCCATTGCCGCCCTAAGGCTACCGAAGAACGTTCGCACGTCGCGCTTGATGGAACTGGGCAAGGTCGCGTATCGCGGCGCGCCCGGGAACTGCATCAACGCGAAGTGGACAAGCAAGTCGTCCCTTCTTGCCTCGGCCGCTTCCCTCAGCGTGGCTGGATCAAATTCCGCGATGCACAGGGCAACCGCGCGATCAAATGAAACCCTAGCGACGGCGAGAGCCTCGATGATATCGGGAGAGACCTCCGATACGTCCGGCAGGCGTCCGAACTCGAGCGCCATCCTCCAGATCGCTTCCATCTGCGGTGCGATGCGATCCCTGACGGGAAGTGATCGATACGAGGGGCGATCCACGCGGGGCGGACGCGTCCGTGACACCACCTGGAACGTCTCCGACAGCACGGTCGCGCGCGACCGTCGCCGGTAGGTCACTTCCTGTTCGAGCTCCTTATCCCGAAAGATCGCGACGATTCCCGGCGCGAGCGAAACCGGCGCCTCGCCTGTGACGGATCCTGTGAGCTCCCTGAGTTCTTCTTGCGAGTAGTAGCGCTGGAAAGTTCCGCGGGAACTGAGGAACCCGTCCTTGTAGGGCTTGAGACCGGAGCCCTGATACTTGCCGGTGGGCATCACGGCGACCATCAGGGCGCGGCGAGCGAATGACCACGCCGCCCTGATGGTCTCAACCCGCTCCGTCGGGTTCTCGATCACATTGATTACAAACCCGAGGTTCACCACATCGGCCTCACGCCGCGGACCTTCTGGCGCGTGATGTGGATCCCAGCCGAATGCCTGGTAGCCGTTGGCCTGAAGCAAGGCCACGTCGTCGCCTTGACCGCAGCCGTAGTCGAAGACGCTGAAGTCCTTTCTGATCATGCCGAGGCCGAGCATGATCTGCATCGGTTGCGATAGGCCGTGCCGCGCGATGGCGGTTCGGTGGCGCGCAACCTCGACAGGCTTGTCGTCCGCGTCGACGATCCTTTGGCCAACGATCTTCAAGTTGGCTTCGCGCAGGCGTTCCTCCCACTTCCGCTTCGTCCCAATGGAGTTCGAGTTCCGGAAAAGGCCGCGGGCCTCGGCCTCGGCCGTAAGGGTTCGGAACTGGGGGATGCGCGGATCGTCTGGTCGGAGCAGCGTCTCCTTGCGATGCAGGATCGGCGGGCTATCGCGCCCCTCGTAGTCAATGATGGAGATGGCCCCGGTCGCCGGATCGACGCGAGCGGACTTCAGGAGTGCCGGAAAGGCTGCTTCATCAAAATCCTCGTAGACGAGGAGGGAGACGCCATCCCGAGAAATCTTCGCGACGTTCCATGGAAGGTCGGGCAGCAGCCTGGCGGCGGTGGCAACGGCTTCGGCCTCGTCTCCGATCAAGTCGAGCGCCTCCCGATGGACGTAAAGCGCCCCTCCGACACGCTTGCCGACGTTCATGACGCGACTGCCCACCTGCCCGCTCCGGCCACGTGCCACTGCCTGTGCCGTTGTTGCGTGGCCTTGCCGAGTTTTCAAGGCCACGCACAACCGCCCTGCCATCACGCAGGTTCAACATCGCTGGTGAACGGAGACATCAGGTTCTCCAACACGACTCTGCTCGACCAAGCGCGGCCAATGGTTTCGGCGAGCGTCGCGGCCTCGTCTGAATTCAGGAATGGAACCTGGCCGTATATCTTATCGTCACTATCAATCTTAGCGATGATATGCCCTTTACCCAGAAGCTTCTCTCCTCCTGGTTCGTTCATGGCAACCTTGGAACTACCAACATCGCCTTGGCGCAAAATGAGCCTATTTCCAAGGTTATTTCGCAGGTGCATCGACATGACTTCGTTGTCGGCACGCTGATAGATCATCACCAGATGTATGCCAGCAGCCCGCGATTTATTAGAAAGCTTGTTTATTACTGATTCAACAGCTTTCCTAAATTCCTTATCCTCCATCCAAGTGGGAACTTCATCGAAAAATACGATAATTCTGGGCATATCATTATGCCCTTTTCGCGTGTACTCGTCGATGTTGGGTACCCCAGCGCGCTTGAGTCGCTTATAACGATCATCCATTTCGACGACCAATCGTTCCAGCAACGTCACTGCTTTCGCCTGATCATCGATGACATCTTCTCTGAAATGAGGCAGCGACTCGACCCACATATAGTCAACGCCCTGCTTCGGATCTATGAGGTATAGAGCCAAATTCTCTGGCGAATTGAATGCACATAGGTCGAGGATGAGGTTGGTCGCAAGGATTCCCTTTCCGCTACCAGTATTACCAGCAATCAATGTGTGCGGCGCGGCCTTCTTCTGCTTTTCGAAATCGTCGGCAAGAGGAAGGTACAGGAGCTGACCATCCTCCTCTTTTTCGGCAACGACCGGAACAATATTAAGAGATGGCGCCGTTTTTTCCAGCGCCCTTCTCCTCCATGCGTCGGAAAGATGAAGAATGGCCCTCGGCTCTCGCTCAAGGGCGACGCATATCTGACCCGGCATAGGTACAATACGCTTGATACGCAGTGCGTGCTTCGTGAGGAGCAGCTCTTGATTTTTCTCGATCCAGTTGACCGTGACTGATTTGCCATCGAGGAAGATCAACGCCGAGTTCGGAGTCAGCCGCTGTCCCAAGATCGGAGCGTTCATGTTTTCCGCATGGAACGCAGCCCTGAGCTCCTTGACCTGCTCGTTCAGCCAATTCTCCCCATCAGCCAGATCCACTTGGCGGCTCATGCCCGATACGGCAGCCCAGACCTCCGGCAGCCAGCCTTCTGGCACTGGAGACGTCAGATCCTGAGGAACAGCGCCAGACCGCTCGGTCTCCTCTGACGGGATGGCCTCGTCCTGAGCATCACCCTCGGCGACGGTTTCTTCCGGCTGCGGCGAAGGGGACCTCATGACCTCTCCCTCTTCCGAGCCGTCAGAAGATGGATTGATCTCGATCGCCTCGCCTTCCGGTTCCTCGCCCTCGTCGATGACTGGGGCATCGTGTGTTCCGACCGCGCGATCGCCCAAAGCCGGCCATTCGTTTGGAATGTACATCAAGGCCTTGGGATCGGAGGAAACGTATTCCTTGAACGTGCGAACGATTGCATCCCTGCCGAATACCCACTGCGCGATGCGTCTGCGTTCCGGCTTGACCTTGTCGAGGTCGTTGCAGGCGGGGGTCCCATTGTCGGTATTGGGTCGATCATGAACAAAGACGATCGAGTGCCCAGTCACATCGATGTTGACACGCCCCGCCCTGATGTCGGCCAACCAGGCATCGGGATCGATGCCTCCCAGTTCGTTAAAGGCCGGCATGTGCTCGAGGAGCATGTCGGCAAGGCGACCTCGCCAAACGCCGGCATAAACCGCATCGTGTTTTTCCGTGCCCTCGACGAACCGGTTGCTGAGGGCATCGTAGGTGCTTTCCAGCTGCCTCATGGACTTCGCCCGTTCCGAGGTCAGTGAGGCCTCGCCTATGAACTTCGCCTCGACGATGGTCAGGAGAACGCGGGGGCGAATTCCATCATGCACCAGGCTCACGGCCAGGACGTCGGAAATTTCCCCATCGAGGTCCAGCCACGACTTGAACTCATCGAGGAAGAACCATGTGGTTCGCTGCTCACCCAGTCGCTGGATGAGCAGGTCAATCTGCCGTTGTGCGGCGACGACGCCGAGGAGTTCCTTGGCGCTGTTTTCCCCCTGCGCGGCCCGCATGACGATGCCACCGGACAGACTCGCTGCCTTGGAGTGGATCTCGTTCGCGATCATCTGAAGGGTGTTGCTGTCGCTGCTCGGTAGGAGCTCCTTCAGATCGTGGTGCAGGCGCTCGCCAACGTATTGCCTGGAAATCTCGGTCGACACGATGACGTTGTGAATGGACCGAGGCGACGAGTAATAGCGCAGGACCCGAAGGTTCCCGGATTCCATTACCACGCGCCGATCGGCGATGCGGTCGTAGGTCATTACCCAGCGACCGATGGCGTGCGCTTTCTCCAGTTTCTGCCGCACATCCCCCGACTGGATGGTCACGGATTGCAGCGGCAGGAAATGAAAGTCCGGATCCGATGGATTGCCCGCGCAGACATCATGAATGGCGTCGACGTAGAGTTGAACCGCCTCGGGCTGGAGAGGTGATGTCAGGTACACCGCCGTCTTGACCGCTCCGACCGATGCCCGCTGTCGACGAGAGTAATCCGGTGGGACGTGCGTCGCGAAACTCGGAAACTCTAGCTTCGACTTGACCGGTTCCCACTCGACTGAAGCCGACCTTGCAATGACGTCGTTGAGCACAATGATGTCATGAGCCTTGGCATCGCCTCCGACGACATGAGCGTTCGAGTTGACGATGCCGACCCTCAGTCGTGACAGGAATGTCCTTGCGGTCTCGTTGGTGAATGCAGACTCGAGCTCGTGCCCGATACGTCGGTTCTGCAGCTCGTAGATGCGACGGAGCTTTCTTTGGTCCTCATGAGTCACCACCAGGTCGCATCGAAGGTCATCCTGATCTTCGATCTGACGCGAGAGATGGTTGGCCATAAGTACCGGAAGATCCTCGGATTCAGCGTCGAGGATGGCGACGGAGAAGCTGGCTTTCTCATGGGGACGCAGATCGAGATACTCCGACGCAATACGGCCGAACGCCCGCACTGCCCCCTTCCCTGGATCATTCGCCAGCGCGCTCGGGTCGTTGGCGAAGGGAGCCTGTAGCAGCGAGTAGTCAGCGACGCGGCTGACCTCGACCGTGATGGACGGCTTTTCGTCGGGAATTACCCCAATGTCAGGGTAGTACGTCACCTCGATGCCGGCCACGCGATCTTTGACGAAGTCCTCAATCACAACGGACGTGCTATCGGAGCCCTTGACGATCCTCTTGATGATCCCCGCTGCCTGCTGCGCCTTCGCGGCCATCTCAGCGAGCCTCAACGGGTGCCAGGCCGCGATGATCAGGCTCCGCCTCTCGCCGTTCACGACGATGGCGCCAATACGGAGGATGGGCTTCCAGAGATCTTGAATGCCCACCTGGGTGCCTGCATTCCTGCGCAGACAGTCGATCAGCTTGCCATAGAGTTCCGCCTGCTCGACCAGACTGGGATCGGCTAGTCCATTTCCTCCAAGCAGCGCTTGGATGGCCCTCGTGTAAGCCGCACGGAAATTCTGGAACGCCTTCAGGAGCTCATCATGCTGCGCCTGCGAAATGATGCCCCGCTGGCGATGATCCGCCAGTGCCGCTGGCCATTTCGCGTCGATCCTGAACGCCTCCCGATCCGGGTCGGCCATCACGCCCTGATTGGCCAATTTGACGTCAATGATGGTTTCGACCTGATCCAGCCGAACACTTTGAAGAATGCCACTGCGCCCGTGCCTTGCCTGGCTGACTTCACCCGTCAGGAGAAAGGCCTCCTCCTCGCCAGCAGGCAGGATCATGCGGAGATCCGTAGCGAATGCCCTCGCGATGGACTGGCCACCCGGCTTCCAGATCATTTGGGCCTTGCCAAAGCCGTGCAGATCTTTCGGACTTGGCTTGCCATTATCCAACATATGCTTGGGCAGCAGGTACGCCTCGAAATGGAACTCGGTATGCGCCTTTCCGGTCTTCGTGACCGGTCCATCGCGCAGTTCGGCTTCCCAGTTGTGGCTCCAGCATCGACCGAAATCCAGAACGACATCCGGGTGGAACAGCTTCTCCAGTCCGCGGAAGCGATCCCTGAGGTACCTGCTCAAGGCCGTGTTCTTTTCGGTATCCCAGAAGGGAGCGGTGTCTGCATCCCGCAGCTTCACATACAGAACCTTCTCCTGCTGCTCCTGATCCTGCTTGGAGGACGTCTCCTGCGTGTAGGCCGCGTGAGCAAGCTGGATAAGGCCAGCCAGCAGATCATCGCCCTCGATGGGCTTGTTAAAGAATAGCCTCTCCCAACGCTTGTATATTTTGGGATTCTTTTTGAGGCGCTCTCGATAATTGGCAAAAAACCGTTCATGAGATGCGCCTGGAGTCACCTTATCGCTATTTATTTCAGAAAGTAACTCTCTCTCTGCGTCGTTAAGAATATGCGGGAAATGATCCTCGAAGAACCTCAACGTTTCCTGGCCGAGCTTTTCCTTTTTCGGCTTCTTGTTCTCCACGAAGAACGGCAGGACCTCGCTCCACGGCAAGCTCGCCACCGCCGCCTGAGATTCCGTCCAGCCGCCGCTCGTGATGTCCTTGTCATTCACGAGCCTTCGCAGAGCCTCCTTCGCCTCGTCGGTGAGTTCCATCTCGTCGAGGCGCTGGTTGAGCTCACGAACGGAGTGGAACTCCCCGTTCTGCCCCAGCAGGTAAAGATGTTGCTTCGCCGTTTCCCTTGCCCGGCTGAAGTGCGATTTCGCTTCCTCGGCAAACGCCTTCGAGTTCTTGATCTCGAGCATGCCCTTTGGCAGGCGCAGTTTGGGCAGCGCCTCATTGACGGCGTTCGGCCACGTCAGGCCTCGCGGCCCTTCCATCCCTTGGGCGACCTCAATGAGGAACTCGGCGAACATGACCTCCGACGTCACCACCTCCGACGCAAGCAAGCCCTTCAGCATGGTGGCGAATGTTCCTTGAGTCTCATCCGTCGCATGCTTCAGCGCTTCCCTTGCCCAAAGATGTGTCTTCGAGGGGTCGAGAAGCCAATTTCTGTCGAGGCGCTCCACGTCCTCCAGGCTCTGGATGGCGACTTCAACCTCGTTGTCCGGGATCGAGAAGACGACCGCCCGCTCACCTTCGGAAGGCATGTTTCGGAAGGCCAAGGCCGGATTGTCCGACAGAATGTCCTCCGGAAGCGTCAGGTCCCGCCGCTCAACCTGCATGGATCGGTGAATGCCAATCTTGATTGAGCTATTATGCCTCAGCTTTAGCGCGATCGCTGCCGTGACCTCGTTGCCCAGGCCGATCATGGCAAAGGCGATGCGCCCATTGCGCTGCTCATCGATGATTTCCTGAAGCCTCTCGGCAGCGACCTTCCCGATGAGGTCAAGCACTTTGAAATCAATGTTCTTCTGGAGGGTGTCCGTGCCGTCCATCGCTCAATTCCCGGGCTCTTGATCGCAGTAAGGGTTCAGGACGAAGGCGCATGCGTCCGATTTCCGGTCGACGAGACCGAGCATTCGGAGTCGTTCCTCCAAGCGCGCCACGTTCCCGTGGAACGGTTCGATGAGTACGTTATCCTTGAAGGCCTCCCGCGCTTCCCGAGGCCCGATGACGATCCTGTATCGCTTGTACAGTTTCTGGAGAAATTCGCCGACCTCGACCGGGGTGGTGACGTTGGCCAGGACGATCGCCTCGAGAAAATTGTCGTTCGGCATGTACCACGTGCCGGCCCTTTGCCGTGCGACGACGAGGCCGATTTTCCGGCTGAGATTAGCGAACGTCGACCAGATGGTGTGGCTCGATTTCTGATAGGCCTCGAGCACCTTATCCAGCTGATCCCGCGGCTCCTGAAGAGCCTCGTCTGAGGGAGCCGGTTGGGACCCCGGCCACAGCAGGCGGTGCTTGATCAGATCGTAGGCTTCCTTCTTTCGACTGATTTTCCCTAGGATGCCCTTCCATTCATCGGTTTCCGCATAGGCGTTCAGATACGCCTCGGCCGCCCTCAAGGGCAACTTTCTGTGCGCCTCGTAGATGTCTGCCGCGAGCTTCTGGATCGGGTTGCGCTGGGCCGAACCGAAAAGATCCAGCACGATGGGAGAGGTCATCCCTTTGTATTCGTCGTTGCTGCGGTCCATAATGTAGATGATCTGGTGCAGCCCCGAAATCCGCATGAGAGGATCGAGAAGCATTTCGACCTGGATGCGCTTCAACGACAGAAGAGCTATCCAGTCTTCGGCGAGCCGTTCGTAAACTTCCATCGAGGGCATCGGAAGATACCCCGTATTGAACTTCACCTTTTCGACGTCAGGGAACTTCTCCTCATTCTGCGGTCTCGCGATATTTCTTGCGAGTCTATCCCACGGACTGGCGACGTTGAGCAGCCGATCCGTTACGACCTCTGTCAACTTGGCGCGGGCCTTTGAGGCGCGGCCAAGCATCATCCAAAGAAGCTCGCCGGTGCGCCGGAAGATGAGGCGATCGATATTCCCCTTCTCGTCGATGTCCGCGAACAGCATGTTAGGCCCCAACGGCAAGAGATGCCGTGAGGTCCACCTCTGTGCGCCGAAGCTCTCCACCTCCGCCGACCGAAGAAGGTCCAACGCGTTCGCCAACGCGTTGAAGTCCCCATGGAACGTGTCCTTGAGGAAGGCGACGTCCAGCTTGCCATCGGTCGCCTTCTTCGTCTGGCTGACAAGCTCCTCCCAAAGCGGGGACGCATCGGCCAGGTGGTTCCCGCGAAGACGCATGACCTCGCGATCCCGGAACAGGAGATGGCGCAGGATCATGTTCTTCGGAACGCTGTACTCGATCCGCTCATGAGCGAGTTTGCCGACGCCATCGTAGCGAGGCCCAGGGAACAGCGGCTGTCCTTTTTCGTGCTGTGAATGAAGGATCTGCAGACACTCGATCAGCACGAACCAAGGTGCCTGGTTGTCATGCAGCATTAGCCCCCAGAGGCCGTACTCCAGCCAGTTCCTTATCTGTCCCGTGACGATTTCCGCAGGCAGGGGCAGCGCACCCCGCGGAATAAGTACAGACTTATCCTGCATGTTCACTGCCCACCTCTATGCTCTGCTTCTGGATGTAGCCAGATTCATTAATCGACAGAATACTGATGCGATTTTTCTGGCTGAGGCTCTTCGCCAGCATCATGGCAAAACGTCTGACTTCCTGATGGCACTGTCTCGAAAAACTGGCCGGAAGGCTGCCGGCCGCCACACGCATCAGGTATTCAAAGATGATGAGCCGCAGATCGAGCTGCGGGTAATTGGTCTGCGGGGAATTTACGTTGGTAACCGTGAGGTAAGGTCTTCGCTTTCTCGGCGAGTATTCGACCTTCACGGAAATGTTCTCGCCATTCCAATAGATTGGTACCAGAAGGGAAACTCGACCAGCGGGATCATCCGTCCTCCCAATCGACCCAGCCAACCAGAGGGCGTCTGCATCCTCCACCATCATACCCGTGAACGCCCTGTTCAGCCCCTTGATCAGCGACCGGGTAACGTTGCTGACCAGAACACTGTTCGTCCTCTCCGCCAACGCCTTGCGATACTCAAGGTAGATGCCGGCATGATGGAACACCGTGAGCGCCCATGGATCGAGCTCGTTAGGCTTCGAACCGACCGAAGGCTCCATCCAGAAGAAAAGCCGACGACGCTGCGCCTCAAGCGCCTCCTGGAACCCTCTATGATCCCTTTCATCGCGGGTCCCCCGCATGTAGGCGTTGCGATATGCCTCAAAAATGAGGTTGCCATAACGGTCACCCTCATCAGCCTGCTTCCCGCTAAGGATCAGCTCATCGAGCGCGTTGTTCGTTTCCTGCCCGAGACTGAATGTCTCGAATGCCAAGAAAATAGCGTTGTTCCTTCTGCGTTCGTCGCGGAGATTCCAGCCGACGGCATTGTTGTATGGGTTTGTTAATCTGTATTCGTTCTTCTTTGCGATCTTCCGGGCCTTGTTACAGTCGAGAAGTGGATGATCCGTATTCTCCTTCACCCCCAGGATGACGTTCGCGACGAAGGAAAACACCTGACGAATGGGGACGTGACGATCATTCGTCGACGAGAGGTCAATGACCTCCTTGACACGCTCTCGGAACCGTCGCGATCTAGAATCCGCTGGGTCGCCCATCAGGATGGCGCGATTGAGGAGTATCGGGCACGGATTCTCCGCGTCGTTCGCGGCGCTGCACCCCTTGCATCCTTTTTCCCACTCCTCGTGCCCAAGCATCTCGTCGATCACCTTGTCAACGAGGGTTGGGCTAGTCTCGCGGCTCAGGTTGTACAAGTGAAGGCGCAGTTCAGGGTGCCTGCTTGTCTCCTCGCGCATCATCTGCGCCAGGATGTTGAGAACCAGCCTGTAGTCCTGACATTCTTCTTCCTCAGCGGCGTCGCGCCACATGGCAAGGAGCTGGCCATCATTGGCAGCAACCAGGTACTGGACGTTGTCGTCTCGGCCCAGCAGGCATCTGGTAATGTGGGAGATTTCTTCCTTCTTCTTGTCTGCTGCGACCTCGGTGAGATCTCGGATGATGCGGAGCTCCCTACCATTGTCCAGCTTCACGGTCTTGATGACATCCTCCGGCTTCCCGGGCCATTCCTCCTCGCGGCCACCGAGCTTTTTGAGAAAGATCTGTCTGATGTGATAGGTCTTCCCGTCGCCGGCCGTGCCCGTGAGGATGACATTTGTCGGCTCTTCCCCCTGCAGGAGGTCCGCGATCTGGTCGACTTTCGGCGCCGGGATCTCAAATTCCTTGATGCCATGCTTTTTCACTTCCGCCCGGACGTGCTCGTCAAACAGGGAGGAGGATGCGGCGCTTGGACCATATGTAGCAAGAAGATCAACAAGCTTATTTTTCATCGGCATCCTCAAAGATGGCATATCGCGCAACCATCATCGTCGGACTTCGCCCTGACAGCCCGACGCGGCATTTTCGCAATGTCATTAAGCGAACGGCCGTCGACCCATGTGTACTTGCGACCGTTCTTCGTCTGCTCGTAGGAGCAAGCCTTCTCGAACAGATCGGGGTGACGCTCCTTCAGGCCCTGCCATTCCCCGATCTGCTGATAGAAGCAGAAGTAGCAGCCCGAGCGTGACCGCCACTCGTAGTACTTCGGCATCCCGAGACCCGTGTCGTCGAGGATGCGCTGCACATCACCGATCGTGATGCCGTCGTCCTTGAACGGATAAACGGGCGTGATGTTGGGTTCCTCGGAGATCATCACAGGTCGGCCATTGCCCGTGTAGCCTGACCTTTTCTCATCAGCCCGGATCGCGATGTAGGAATATGCCTTGTCGCTGCCCACATAGCGCTCGAAGGGATGGATCTTGAGCATGCGGGTGCACCACCTCGAGCGCGGGCTCGGCAGGAAGCCCGCGAAGTACTCGTAGAGAGCGACATCGAAGGGTGAGCGCGCGAACCGCTCGGATACCCCGAGCATGTCGAGGGCGGTGATGCGCGTGATCTTCTTGCCAAGGACGTGCTCGAGCCGTTCGAAATACTCGTAGGTCTCCGGGAGTTCCGCGCCGGTGTCGGCGAACACGTACTCGAACGGCAAGTCCGGGTAGGTCATCGACAGGTAGACGGCGAGAGCCGTGCTGTCCTTGCCGCCGGATAACGGAACAATGTGCCTTGACTGCCGATCGAGGGCTGCCTCGTCCATCCTCTTGACGGTAACGCTCAACACACCCCTCCCCCTCTATGAATTCCGTATGCGGGCCAACTGCTCCTGGAGATGCCTGATGCGGGCCTCGATGATCGGTGCCAATGCCTTCGACGGCTCCCCGACATCGAGCGCAGCTGTCTCCACGCGCGTCCGGCACTCGCGCAATTCCTTACGCAGCAATTCCTTCGTGTCGTCCTGCCACTTCTCGATCCCTCTCTGCAGAAGGATGGAACTGATCGCACGAGCCAGCATTTCCGGCGTCCGACGGCCGTTCAGCGTCTCCCTGGCAGTACGCAGAACGGCCTTGTCCGTCATCTTGACGTCGTCGCGTCGCATGAGGCTGTCGACGTCAAGACAAGAAATCCACGCCTGAACCCCCTCGAGCCCCTCCGCTGCTCCGTTCAGGCACAGCACCTCGGAAACGACCTCCACAGCGTCCCGGAGGTAGCCGTCCACCAACCCGTCGATGACGTCCCTCGCCCTCTCAAGGGACTGAAGCGTGATTCGCAGACGATTATCGCCTTTTGCCTTCCCGCCCAAAAGCATCGGCAGCTTGTTGAGCAGGAAGTCCGGCGGACTTTCGACGTCGTTGACCAGGCGCAGGAATATGCGGGCATCGTCGGTCAGCCGCCGGGACCGCATCGCACCTTCGGCGATGCCGCTGCGCCATGATCGGATCGCATCGTACGCCGCCCGCACACGCTCATCGTGGGGCCCCGGTCGCTCATGCGAGAAGAGGAAGCAGACTTCCTCAAGATAAGCGATCTCCTGCTCCTTGCCCGTATGGACCTCGACCTCGTGGCGGTGCGGCTCGGCGAACATGCGCGTCGAGTCGAAGCCAAGCACGTCGGGGACATAGACGCCGTCCGTCCATAGCGACACGGCCCGACCGAATGCGCGGTAACCCGCCATAACGATGAGGGGAACGACACCCGAAGGCATGCCGATCGGTCGCGTGGTGAGAGTGGCGACGATCTCGGACAACGGCCGCCGTCCAGGCGAGGTGAAGAAATCCCGGACGTGCACCCATGCCTGGCGCATCCCCTCGTCCTCGATCTCCTCCGGGAGGGCGAACCGCCACGCCCCGTCGCCCTGGCGGTGCAGGCCAGTCCTCATCAGGACAGTCCGGTACACGGAAGCCTCGGCGGAGGCGTCGTCCTCCGCATATCCTAGCCTCGGCTCCGTGGAGCGCTCCATGACTCGGGAGATCACCCGAACCCGCGCTGTCTGCATCTGCCGTGACAGACGATCCCGCATGACCTGGTCATTAATGATGCGGGGCGTCAGCGGGAACCATTCGTCCATCAAGTCAGATACCGCCACGCCGACAGGCCTATCCGGGCTTACGTTCAGCTTGCGGCCGCCCGCATACCACGACGCCGCGTACGGTCGGTCCGTGGTCAGCCGATGCAGCACGGTCGCGAGGTGGCGCCGGGCGACCACGATCAACTCGTCGAGTTCCTGCGATACGAGAGGATCCTCTGAAAGCAGGCTCTCATCCCGTCGCAGCGCCGTCAGGGCTTCGAGCTCGATAGCGGCATCCATGACGGGGATTGGCTCATCTGGAACAACCACAACGGTCCGCTCGAGATCAGCCTCCTCGGCAAACCTCTTCGCCTCCTGAACGTCATGCCCATTCTGGCAAAGCACGTAGATGGTCCGCCCCCAGGTGCCCATGGCGGGCGTCGACGGCAGCGACCGCAGGCTTGCGGCCGTCACGTAGCTACCGGCGAGGTAGCGAGTCGTCCCGTGCTGCGCGTTGTGACGGACCGGCCGCACGTAGGGGGCCGGATGCTGACCATCCAGGAAGGCCAGCACGTCGAAATTGGCCACGCGCTTCATTCGCTCGTCGCGCAGCTTGGACGCGATGTCGACATCCGCCCCGTGCCAGACGGACACGTCGTCGTTGAGCTTGCGGTAAAGCAGCAGTTTGCGCTGGATCAGATGATCAACCGCTTCCTTGACCTCCTTTGCCGGGATGCCCTTCGACCTGACCGCAAGCTCGAGCACACCCCGGGGAAGATGACGTCGCTCGCCGAAGGCGCCGAGCTGCAGGAGGAACGCGGCGGCGATGATCTCCCGCTCGACAGCAGTCGCCGCCTTGCTTCGGGCGCTCTCCGCTTCGATCCAGCGCCGATGGACACCACCGACGCCGACGTCGGTGCGCATCGATTCGGAGAAGGCGAGGTAGACCTCCTCCATGCCGATGGGCTCCGACAGATCCACGCCCTCGATGAAGGAGAAAAGACTGCGTTCGTTTTGCCCAACACGGGCCACGAGACGAGGCAGAATCTGGAGCGCGCCGGCAGAGAGAGGATGCGCCCGCGCCAACAGGTCGAGGACCTCGCCAGCATCGTCCATGCCGTCGAACCACCTGGCCTCGACCGCCTCCTTCGCTACACCAACCAGCCTCCTGCGGTCGACCTTGGTCGCCTGATCGCGGCGCCCATCGACGATCGATGCGACGAAGCCGTAGAGTTCGCGGCTGTCCTCAACGAACCGGATGGTCTCGAAACGCCCCTCGATCTTTCGCCACTCATTGCGGGTGGTCTGGTTCAAATTGCCCGCGTAGGCGAGCAGGTTCTGATGCAGGAGCAGAGTGAGACCGACCGTCGGTCGGCGAGCCCGCACTACCCATTCGGCGAGCTTCTGAATTGCATCGAGGTCGCGCGACCTTCCCTCGGCCACCAACCCTTCAAGATGGCGACCGAACTCGTCCCAGACGATGGCGATCCGATCCGCCTGCTTTATCCGGGATGCGGCCTTGAGAGCCTCGTCGAGGTCGGCCACCGGCCCGAGACCCAGCGCTGCCGCAAGTTGCGAGCCGATGTCCCGGACATACCCGGAGAGCGTGACAACCATGCCCCGGTCCGATCCGGAAATCCGGTCGACGATCTCCTTGCCCAATTCGGCATCGATGGCTCCGATACGCTCGCCGATGTCGCGCAGCAGCTCTCGCGCCGACGGCTCGTTCGCGACGACGAGGGCTCCGATACCCGCTGCCAGCGACTTGCCACTGCCGTAGGCGGCGATCGCCATCGTCGCGCCGCCAGACAAGACGGCGCGCACCAAGGGCACGGAGCGGGACGTCGGGTGATAGTGCTGGAACCGTGTCGGCTCCGCCAGATCGTCCCTGATGTTGACGGAGCGCAGGAAATGCAGAGTCATCGGGACGTCAGGATCCTTGAGAAATGCTTCCTGATCCACTGCCCAGGCTCGATGTCCGGCAGTGTCAGGGTCCGGTTTGCGCCGAGCATGACGATGTTCACGCCCAGCTTGCCATAGGTCTCGGCAGCCGCTGTCGCCATTTCGTCGATCATGTCCCCGTCCATCCCGAGAATGCGGCCTGGCGCGTTTCTACGCCGCAGAAGGTCGGCTAGGGCGACGCTGTCGCTTTCCATATCTCGGGCGACGAGCGTGCTCGCGATGAGGAATGCCTCGATCGGCACGTGATCGAGCGGTCGGGTGCGCTCGAAGCGCCCCGTGTCGGAATGCTTGACCACAAGCCCCAGACTGCGCAGCGGACAAACGGTGATGTCCTCGGGGTCCGGCCGCTCGTTGGCCGATGGTGTGGCGTAGGATGCCAGCAAGCAGGCGATGTCGCGGTGGATGACCGCATGTGTCGTCTGGTTGAGGGCCTTTTCTCGCACGTGACGCTCGAAGGCATCGACGCACGTGGCGCGGTCAAACACCCGGTCAAGGAAGTCGTTGAAGAACCAATTCCAAACGCTCCCCTCGCGCCGAGCGAGCATGATGTGGACGGTCCACCAAGAGATGGGGAACTCGAAATGGGCGTCGAATGAATGCAGCACCCTCGCGACATTCGACGGCCGCAGTTCCTTGCGCTTGTTGCCGACGTCGACGGCCAACCCGGTCGCCTCAAGCCAGTATTGCAGTGACTTTACCATCCGACTGCCGAGGCCGAGCTGGTCAGCCGCCTCGAGATCGGCCTTGAAGTCCTCCTCAAGACACAGCTTGTCGAGCCCCTTCGAGAGCCAACCCTCCCGGATGGCGAAAGTTTCGTGGCGGCCGAACTCATACCGCCGCCGTGTCGCCTCGATCGATAGGCTCATCTCATCTGCCTTGCCGTTTCGGATACGATGTCGACGGCCATTTGAACCTCCTTCATCGTATTCATGATCGAAAACGAGAACCGGACACTCGAATAGGCCTCCTCCTCGGAGAGCCCCATCGCCCGAAGGACATGCGAGGGTTCCGGCCGACCACTGGAGCAGGCCGAGCCAACGGAACACGCGACCCCGTTCTGATCGAGCCGCGCTACGAGCGCCATGCCTTCGATGCCAGGAAAGAGGATGTTCGTCGTGTTCGGAACGCGCGGGCTCGCTCCGCCATTGACCCGGGCCCCCGGAACGGCGGCGACAACCGCGGACTCGAAGGCATCACGCATCGCGCGCAGTACCCCGGTGGCCTCGGCAAAGCGTTCAGCCCTCTCCCGTAGCGCGACGCCCAGACCAACGGCACCGGGAACGTTCTGGGTACCCGATCGCCAACCGCCTTCCTGGCCGCCACCGAGCAGCAACGGGCTCAAACGATCATCGTCGGGATCGGCAAGCACGATCGCTCCCGTTCCCTGCGGGGCGTGAAGCTTGTGGCCGGAGAAAGTCAGCGCGTCGATGCCGTCCATGCTCACGGGAATGCGCCCTATAGCTTGGGCAGCGTCGACATGAATGAACGCGTCCGGGCGCCGACGACGTACCGCCGCCACCACGTCCTCGATGGGCTGGATGATCCCGGTCTCGCTGTTGGCCCATTGGACGCTAACGATTACCGCTCCGTCTTCCGGTATCGAGCCGGCGAGAACGGATGGATCAACGCGCCCGTCCGCGCCGACGGCGACGATCCGATGGGCTTCCGACCGCTCGGCCGGGCGCAGCACGGAAGGATGCTCCACATTCGTCGTGACCACCGTCGCGCCCTCGATCCCGCGCAGGACGGCATTGTTGGCCTCGGTTCCACCGGAGGTGAGGATGATGCCCTCGGGGAAGGCTCCAGGGATGAGGAGGCAGATCTCATCCCGAGCGCGTTCAAGGGATTCGCGCGCCGCCGCTCCGAAGGCGTGGATGCTGGAGGGATTGCCGAGCAACCCGCGCATCGCCGCGAGGACTGCTTCCTGGACAGATGCCGTCGTCGCGGTCGTGGCGTTCGCGTCCAAGTTTATCATGCGTCGCGATTCCCCCAATGGACCGAACTCTAACGTCGACTGTGAAAAACACAACTATACGACGTGGCGCCTGACGACGATGGTGTCGCTGCTCACCCGCGCCAGTGCATGTTGAGATCTGTCAACGATGATATAGGATTCGAGCATTGCCCCAGGATCTCAACGCATGTCCGATCTCTTTTCCCACGCCGCCAAGGAACGCGACCTGCCGCTGGCAGCCGAACTCCGCCCGCGGACGATCAACGACATCATCGGTCAGCGGCATCTGCTCGCGCCGGGGCGCCTGCTGCGCATCCTCGTCGACTCCGGTCGCCTTGGCACCGTGATCCTGTACGGTCCCCCGGGGATCGGAAAGACCAGCATCGCCCGCGCCATTGGCGCTCACATGGGCAAAGAATTCCGGGAGCTCCATCCGAGTGAGGACAAGGTGGCTCAGTTCAAGGCTGTGGCCGACGAAGCGCGGTTCAAGCCGATCCTCCTCTTCGTCGACGAGATCCATCGTTACAGCACCAGCCAGCAGGACCACCTGCTGCGCATGACCGAGGAAGGGCTCGTCGACTTCATCGGTGCCACTACTGAGAACCCTATGTTCTCGGTGAACAAGGCGATCCTCTCGCGCGGCTCCGTGTTCGAACTCAAGCCCCTGACGGTCGAGGAGGTGGAAGCCGTCCTGATGCGGGCGCTTGAGCGCCTCTCGGCCAAGGGATACCGGATCGGATTCGACGACGTCGTTCTACGCCGTTTGGCGGAGCGTTCGTCGGGCGATGCGCGCCGGGCCGTGAACCTCATTGAGGCAATCTCGAAGGCGACAAAGCCAGGCGTCGACTTCGTTGTCGACGAGCAACTCATCGATGACATGCTCGCATCGACAGTGATCCCCTACGACAAGACGGGGGACGCTCACTACGACATCACATCGGCGTTCGTGAAGAGCATGCGCGGCAGCGACCCGGATGCCACGCTCTACTGGCTGGCCCGCCTGATCGAGGCCGGGGAACGCCCAGAGTTCATCGCCCGCAGGATCGTGATCCAAGCATCCGAGGACGTCGGCCTTGCCGACAACACCGCCCTCCAGACGGCAAACGCCGCCTTCGACGCCGTCGAGCGCATCGGCTATCCCGAGGCTGCGATTATCTTGGCGCACGCTGCGCTGCACGTGGCGACGGCCCCGAAGAGCAATTCAGCATGCCGCGGCATTAAGCAGGCACTTGACTACGTGAGGTCGAAAGCCCCGATCCCCGTTCCGCCCCACCTCCAGGACACGCACTACGCCGGAGCCGAAGCGCTCGGCCGCACCGGGTACCGCTTCCCGCATGCCGATCCGAAAGGATGGATTGAGCAAGCCTATGCCCCCGGCATTCGGCGGGGACAGTTCTACCAGTCCGACGCCCGCGACGCCCCGACCTACGAGAAGCGCGCCGGGGAATATTGGGCCCGCGTCACCGGCCACCCGCCCGTGATGACCTTCAGGGACTGAAGACCACGCTTCTACTGTCCCGTGAGCAGCAGTGGCGCGGCGGGGCGAACGAGTGCCGAAACAAGTCCCTGCAGATGAAGTTCCAGGTGGTGGGAGCGACGGCCAAGGCAGGAACGGGCATCGCAGCCGGTTCGCGACGAACTGCAGACGCTGGAGAGCGCGGACGAAAGGTCTATAGCCAACCAGCGGAGAATGCCCGACGCAGCGTCGCCTTGGATGCGACGGCAATGCGGCCGATGCAACTTCCCCTGTTGGCGAGCCATCTTCCCCCGCAAGCAAGGCAGCTTCCCCTGTTAGCGAGATCTCTCCCCGTTAGCGCGCCTCCTGCTGCCTTCGGCTATCCGGAGGTGTGCAAAGAGCGATTGCCGCGCAGCGCGTGAGGCCCGAACAGATGCGGCGGCCATCCTGGCGGTGTGCGCGGACCAGTTCCGTTCGGTCCAGCGGAAAGCGCCTCGCAAGAGCGAGGCGCCTACCGGGCCCTCGGCCCGTTCACGCTGGATCGTGGCGCAGGAGCGTGTAGAGCGGAAAGCCCGCTTCCATGAGCCAAGTGCCTCGCTGGTTTTACGACATCCGAAGGGGGAGGATCAATCCTTTCGCCACCGCACCAGGGCTTCGTCAAGGAGGCGCCCTGGACGATCGGCCCAGCAGCGGATTCATTCATCGCGTTCCTCGACAGGACACCAGTCCGGGTGTCGGTGGAACCAACCCTTCCGACCCGTCGATCGAGGCGCAATCGCCCACCCCTGGTCGAATGAATCGAATCCTCCTTCCATTGAACAAGTCGGCCGATTTCCCAATATGAATCCAGAACCGAAACCACGGAGGAGCCTCGATGCAGACGAGACAGACAGCGGCCCGGCAGGCCGCCGCCACCATCGACGAGGGCCTGCGCGGCTACATGCTGCAGGTCTACAACACGATGGCGACGGGAGTCGGCGTCACCGCACTGGTCGCCTACATCATTTCGTCGCTCGCCATCACGGCCGACCGCCAACTGACGCCGTTCGGCGAGGCCTTGTTCGGCGGAGCGCTCTTCTGGGTGCTCGTGTTCTCGCCGCTGCTGCTTTGCCTTTGGCTCGGTTTTGCGGCCCGAACGATGTCCACGGGCACGGCCGCTGCGATCTTCTATGCGATCTCTGGCCTGATGGGCGTGTCGCTTTCGACGATCCTAATGGCCTACACGTCCGCCTCGGTCACGCAGGTATTCGCGATCACGGCCGCGTCCTTCGGCGCCCTCAGCCTCTGGGGCTACACGACACGGCGCGACCTCTCCGCGATGGGCTCCTTCCTCCTGATGGGCCTGTTCGGGATCATCCTCGCTTCGCTGGCGAACATCTTCTTCCAGTCCGGCACGATGTCGATGGCCATCAGCGTGATCGCGGTGTTTGTGTACGCCGGGTTCACGGCGTACGACACACAGAAGATCAAGGAGATCTACGATCCGACCGCGACACCGGAAATGGTCCGAAAGTTGGCGATCCTGGGAGCCTTGAACCTCTACCTCAATGCCATCGGCCTGTTCATGCACCTCGTGAACCTGCTCGGCGACCAGAAGTAGGCATTCAAAACATCCCCTGGAAGTTCGCTGCGCCACTGCGACGTTGGTGGTCATGTTGCCATTTTCGTGGTCGGCCAATCTGCCGGGCGAATGGCATTTTCATGGGCTTGCTAGGGGACTTTCGATGTCAGGGCCTTTCTCGAGCGCAAATCGGTCCGCAACCTCAGCCGCGCCCGGCCTCGGTCATCTGCTCCTCTCCTCCACGTACGCTCAGGCGAATTCCAAGGGTGCTCTTGCGGCGGGCGGAAGTCGAGACGTTACTGCACGGACCACGACATCGACCGGAACCGTGCTGCCCGGTGCCATGGCATCGATCAGGACCGTGTCTGCGACCGCTTTCACCCTGGCAGCGATCCTCTCTGCGTCCAGACTGTTCCCAGGAAAGCGCTCGCCAAGAACGACCATGTCGTAAGCGGAAAGCGGCACCATCGACATGGAACAGGAAACGTCGGCAAACGTGGCAATTTCGATGTCCGCCCCGGAACCCGCGTCGCTGACCTGCCGGAACGGAGCGACCTCATGAAACGCCTCGTGGGCCATTCTGGCCATGGATTCGTTGTGGCAGACGATCAGCGCCCTCGACGAGCAGGTGGCGACGGCTGCAGCGATGACCCTGTCCCGGCCACAACCGTAAGGCCCTTCCATGGCGATGCGTCGCACGCCGCTGCGGATGGCCACCAGTAGGGCCTCGGCGGCGTGGCGCCATGGCTGACGGAGACGGATGAGTATGAGTTCGTCGACCATCAATGCCCCCGTCAATCGACGATATGATCGGGCGGACGGTCGGTAAAGGATTCACGGAGCCGGCACGGGCACGATTGCCTTCATCGCTGCCTCGTGCGCTGCGTCGAGATCTTCCCATTCGATGTCGCCGGTCCGGCAGGCAAAGATCATTGTGAGGCAAGCGAGTCCGGCCTCGCTGAGCGCGGTGGTCGGACGGACCTCGAGGTCGCGGAAAGCCTCGTCATCGGAGATGAGGGCGTCCATCGCGGCGCGAACTGCTTCCAGCGTACCGGGGAGCGCCTGGCTCGCCATCGCTACGACGCGTTCGACGTCCTCCAGATCGATCGAGGCGCCGTTCTCTTCACCTCTCGCATACGCCTCGACAAGGGTCACGCATGCCGCGACGGCCTTGGCCTCGTCCACCTTGCTCGTGTCGACATCGATGATTTTGTTCATGGTCCCTCCTTCACGGGCGCGGGCCGACGTTGTGCTGATCCGCGGCCTCTTCCTCCAGCCGATCGGTGGAGAATTGCGACCATGCCAGATCCCCCCTCTCGACGGCTTCCCTGCATGACTCCCTGTGGGCAGCAACGTGGGCGGCATATCCGCTTGCGGAGAACCCTACCTGGTTGAGGTCCGGCAGCACCCCCCGTGCCGAGATGGCGGCGCGGATCATCTCGACGGACAGATGGCGTCCCCTGTGGGACTCGTCGATCCAGATCATCCCATCCATGTAGAACCCGACCGTCTCGCCGTCGGCGCGCAGGACCACGGTGAACGGCTCGAAGTCGCTGAGTTCGACCACCTCGTAGGGAACGCCATAGCGCTCACCTTCCCAGAGGCGCCGACCGAAATGCGTCCAGGAAAATAGGTGCTCGTAGTCCTCGGCGCGGCCGTCAAAGGCGAATGACTCGGCGACGATTGCCTGACCGACAAAGTCCTCGAGATCTACCGTCCACAGTCGATCGGAATGCGCCATTTCGCTCACCATCAAGGGGTCTAGTTCAGGGATAGACCCGGTTCAGGCAAGCGACCACGAAAAACCCCCGGGGGCCATAAGACCCACCGAGGGCTCCCGTGATTGGAACGCCGAGAATCTTTCCCTAGTCGTCCCCCGGCGTCAATAGGCGCGTTTCGACGTCAGGCGTCGAGGAAGGTGCGGAGCGGGCGGCTCCTGGAGGGATGCTTCAGCTTCCGGAGGGCCTTCGCCTCGATCTGGCGGATGCGCTCACGCGTCACAGAGAACTGTTGGCCAACCTCCTCGAGGGTGTGGTCGGTGTTGATGCCGATACCGAAGCGCATGCGGATCACGCGCTCCTCTCGCGGCGTAAGCGTCGAGAGCACGCGGGTCATCTTCGACTTGAGATCGTACTGGACGACCGCATCGATCGGCATGACCGCGCCCTTGTCCTCGATGAAGTCGCCGAGGCTCGAATCTTCCTCGTCGCCGACCGGCGTCTCGAGGGAGACCGGTTCCTTCGCGATCTTCATGACCTTGCGCACCTTCTCGATCGGCATCTCGAGGCGCGCGGCGATCTCCTCGGGGGTCGGCTCGCGGCCCTGCTCGTGCAGCATCTGCCGGCTGGTGCGGATGATCTTGTTGACCGTCTCTATCATGTGCACCGGGATGCGGATGGTGCGGGCCTGATCGGCGATGGAACGCGTGATGGCCTGCCGGATCCACCACGTGGCGTATGTCGAGAATTTGTAGCCGCGGCGGTAGTCGAACTTGTCGACCGCCTTCATGAGGCCGATGTTGCCCTCCTGGATCAGGTCGAGAAACTGAAGCCCGCGATTGGTGTACTTCTTCGCGAGGGAGATCACGAGGCGCAGGTTTGCCTCGATCATCTCCTTCTTCGCTTGCCGTGCATCCCGGTCTCCCTTACGGACGACCTGGACGATGCGGCGGAACTCCGTCGAATCCACACCGATTTCCGCAACGATGCGACAGATCTCGTCCTTCGCCTCTCGAATCCTGTCGGCATCCTTCTCGACGAAATCCGCCCACGCCTTGCCGAGACCGGCGACCCTCTCCATCCACGCGTCGGCCGGCTGCGAGCCTGAATGGTGGCGCAGGAACTCCTCGCGGCCCACGCCGCGCGCCTCAGCGAGACGCATCAGGCCACCCTCGAGCTTGTTGAGGCGATCGTTCACCTCGAGAAGCTGCGACACAAGTGCATCGATGCGGTTCTGGTTGAGGGAGAGGGATTCCACGTCCTTGCGGATAGTCTCCACGCAGGCCCGGTACTCCTCGTCCACCTGTTCCCCCGCCGAACGACGAGCAGCGATCTCGCCGAGCCGCTCCTCGTTGTCAGAGATGCGGTTCAAGATCTGGAGAATCTGCGGCATCAGCTCCGCCTCCTTGGCGGACGCGGACGGACCCTGCTCATCCTCGGCCTGCTCCTCGTCGAAGCCGTCGCTATCGGGGGCGGCGCCGCCGGGACCGTCTGGACCGGAATAGGTGGCCTCGAGGTCGATGATGTCGCGAAGATGAATTTTCCCGGCCGTGAGCTCGTCGCGCCAGATGCGGATAGCCTTGAACGTCAGCGGGCTCGCGCAGAGTCCGGCGATCATCTCGCCACGCGCAGTCTCGATGCGGCGAGCGATGGCGACCTCGCCCTCGCGGGTCAGGAGAGCGACGGACGACATCTCGCGCAGATAAAGCCTCACGGGGTCATCCGAACGCTCCGCGCCGGCGCGCACTCCGGCCACCTTGCGCATGGGAACGGCCTGGACCTCGGCTAGGATGGCTGCAGGTTCGTCGTCGACCTCCTCCTCGATTTCGGGCTCGTCGATGCCCTCGACATCCTCGTCGTCGACGATGTTGATTCCCTCCTCGGCGATGAACGTCATCACCTCGTCGACCTGCTCGGAGGAGACGTTGGGATCCTGATTGAGATCGTTGATCTCCTGGTTCGTGACGAACCCCCTTGCCCGCGCGCGGGCGATCACCCGCTTGACGAGGACCGCTCCGTCAACGACCGGGGCCTCGGAGGCATCCAGGCCAGCGTCGTCTCTGTCCATCTCGGCCGACATGCACGAACTCCATAGCTGCGGCGCCGCCGGGCGCCTCGCGAAGGCGAACCGCGGCCGGGCACCGCTGCGCGCGAATCCCGGACACGGAAAACAGGCGCCCTTTTATCCCCTCCATAGGATTCGCGCAAGACGCCGATTGCGAATCCTTTAGCGCTCGCCCGGGCTGCCGACATGAATTCATTGAGCCGATGTGCGCCCCATTGCAGAATCCGACCGGGCGCGCAGCGCGACGGAGATCGACATGCGTGTGATCAGCGGATGGGCGGGGGCGGCCGCCATCGCGGCGTCAATCATGGCCTCATGGTCCGTCGAGGCCCGGCAGCGGCCTGCGGACGCGCAGACGACCGCGAAGGCGATCCGCTGGATTGCCGGCATAGGACTCGATAGTTACGACTACGCCAAGGCCGGTATCGACAAGAATGGCAGGATCCGCATCGAGGGATTGAAGGCATACGACGACTGGGGCCTTTCCATCCTCGCGGACGCCGTTGAGATCGAGGGCTTCGAGGAGACAGCCAGGGTCACGAAGGCGAAATCCGTCACCTTCTCGGGCCTGACCGTCGCCCACTGGACGAAGGCGGGGCCGGAGCTGAAGGCCGACACCCTTACGATCAAATCCCCGGAGACCCTCTCGAAGGCCCAAGGGCTCCCCCGCCTAAGGTACGCTTCCGTCTCCCTTTCCGGCGGCACCATCGGATACGGCGACGAGATAAGCGCGAGGTTCGAGACCACGTGGGTCGCCTCTGGCTTCTACCCGGCCAATGAGGCTCCCACGAGCATCGAGGTCATCTTCAACGGCGCCTTCCTGACCGACGGTCTCAATGCCCTTGCCCCGAAAGGCCATCGTGTGTTCCCGGCCGATACCGAGTTCCGGTTCGAGGGCACCGGAGTGATCGCCATCAAGGACGACGGGACCGCCAGGATCGCCCTCGACGCCTCCTCAGACCTCGGCAGGGTTTCCGCGTCCGTCGATCTCGACGGCGTGCGCCGGGATCTCTTCGCGAACTTCCGCGAGTACGAGGAGAAGACGCGGGACCTCGACAAGAAGCCGAACTGGCAGGCGACCCTTGCCCGGATCGACCGATCGATCCTTCCCAACCTCCTCGCAAGCGCCGCAAGGGTCCGCATCGCGGGTGGCGCGGTCTCCCTGTCCGGTTTCGAATGGCTTGAGAGATGGACGGAAGCTATTGCCGAGGCATCTGGGAGAACCTCCTCAGCCATTGCTGCGGAGCGGGCGAAGGCGTTCATCTCGACGTTCCACCGCTTCGGATCGTCTGACCTAATCGCCCGCATGGAGGACCGCGTTTCCAAGTTCCTTGAGGGCTCCGGCTCCCTGTCGCTGACCGCCAGGCCGCAGGAACCCGTCCCCGCGCTCGCCGCGTTCTCGGCTGGCCGGCCGTTGGATGCACTAGCGATCGAACTCGCCGATTGATCAGGACAAATCAGGCGGGCATTGGCGTCGGAATGGGTTCGAACAGGGCCGGAACATCGTCAAGTACGGTCCCTAGTCCTCGATCAAGCAACTTCGGCTCGATCTCGACGACGCGCCCGGGACCGCCGTCAGTTTGACGGAACGACAGGGAGCGTTCGACCGGATCGACGACGAGCAATGACAGGCGTCCAGACGCGTAGGCCCCGGTGTCGAGGGAGATCCTGTTCTCGGTCACGATGGGCGTCTCGCCGATGATCGTGTGTCCGTGGACGACCACGCGCGGCAATGGCCCGACGTGCTCGAGAAACTCCTGGCGGATCCAGAAGAAATCCATGGGTTCCTGCTCGCTCACACCTGGCCTGATCCCGGCATGGACGAACAGCATCCTGCCCTCATCGTGGAACAGCGAGGCGTTGCGCAGCGCCTCGACATGATCGGCGTGGTGCTCGCGCACGAACTGGCGCAGGGCATCGATCCTGCCGCGCGTGACATACGATGGCCACGGCTCGTCCGAGTAGGACAGAAGCGTCTCTACCCCGCCATGGCGGAGCCATGACGTCTCGTCGGGGAACGGTTCCTCCAGGCTCGCGCCACAGAGGAACCACATGTCATGGTTGCCGAGGATCTGCACGGATCCTGGATGACGACAAAGGGTGCCGATGACGAGGTCGAGTGCTCGTCTGCTCTCAGGCCCGCGGTCGACGATGTCACCGAGGAACACGATGCGCGGCTCACGCCCGCGCCGAGCCGCATCGTCTTCCGCGTGGGCGATGATGGCCTCGAGTAGGTCCGCCCGTCCGTGGACGTCGGCGACTGCGTAAATCGGGCGCTGATCGATCATGGTCCTCCTCCGAAAGAGAACGTCACACACCCCTGTGAGAACCGCAACGACCACCTGCGAAGCATCCGGATGCCGGGCATCGTTCCTGGGCCGTCCTAGGCCCGGCAGCGCACGGCCTCCCGCATCATGAAAGCCTTCAGGTCAACGCCGGTCTCGGTCCTGATGAACTCGAACGCGTCAGCGTCGGCCAGAATTCTCCATCCGCCCGCCCTTGCGGCGGCCATGGCGTTCGGAAGGCTGTCGTTACGCAGGATCAGCAGGATTGGTTCGAAGCCGGCCTTCTGCAGCGTCCTTCCGTTGGCCTGAAGCTTCTGAAGGGTGCCCGAGTCACCGGAGCCGACCCGGTACTTCGTTTCGATCGCGAGTTGGCGGAGGATGATGTCGCATGGCGTGCGGCGGCTCCCAGGCGGAGGAAAGGAAACACGATACGGAGCTTGGGCGCATGCCTCCTTCACAAGTCTTTCCCAGCAGCTGCCAAGCTCCCTGCCCCAGTACTGCGGTTGGCTGAGCTTCATGGCGTTGGTCAGGCCGAACACCTCCATGAGGAGGTCCGGCTCGCTCTGCTTGCTCGGGAAATCCTTCCTCGCGAAGGATGCCCGGAAGCCGTCGAGAACGGCACCGAACCGCCGCTCGACATCGGCCTCCACTCCCTTCGCATCGATTCCTGTCAAGAGCACCCTCCAGACCATAGGAGGGTGTCATCGAATCCTTGGGCCGGCCAAGAGCGAATCCGTTCGCGAGTCGGCGCGAACCTCACGCGAGCCCGACCGGGTCACGCGAAGGTTTTATTCGGTCAATCCGACTGGGGAAAATGTCGCCTATGCGAGCGGAATCCCGCGGGCCGGCTTTGCCGGAGAAAGAGTTCTGCTAGGATCGGGGTCTCCTTTGGAGGATTCGCAGATGCGCAAGATCGCCATCCTTCTTCTCTCCGGCGCCATCATCGCCACATCGGCGGCGGAGGCGCTTGCCCGCCCGCCGTACTGGGGGCCGAGGCTTCCCTATCACCGCTACGGACCGCCGCCTCCTCCTCCGCCGCCGCCGTCCTTCCATCGCCACCGTCGCCATCGCGATGCAGCCGCGTTGGGCGCCATGGGGATCGCCATCGGCGCCATCGCCGCCGGCGCGATCGCCAGCCAGGCACGGGCTGCTCCTCCCCCGCCGGCCACGGTTGATCCCCGTCTCGCCGCCTACTGCGCACGGAAGTACAAGTCGTTCGACCCAGTGACGGGAACCTACGTGACCTATTCCGGTCGGCGGGTTGTCTGCACCTGGTAATCGAACGCCGTTCGCACGTCGGGATCGGCCGCAGGTACCCGAGTGGACCGGGCCCGACAGCGACATCAGGAGAAGCGGCGGTACGCCACAGGCCGCGGTCGCCGCCACCGATGAGGAACGACCCACCGCTCCCGTCGTCTTATGCCCACGTGCGACAACGTCACGAAATAGGCGAGCATGCACCGATCGACAGGAGGTGTGTTGTCGGTCACTTCGGCCAAGGTCCTCACATCCCGAGGCCGCTCTCGATGGCGTCGAGGTCTTCTTCCGAGAGGAGGGAGCCGTCGCCGATCATCCTGTCGTGCTGGGCCTTGGCCGCCTCATAACGCTCACGATCCCGTTCGATGGCGGCCGCGACGTCGGCAACCGTGACTTTCCGCCCGGTCAAGAGCGCGATCCCGGACGCGATCGCCTCCATCAGGCCCCGCTCCCCATTGCCGAATGACCTGCCCACGCTTCGCGCAATTGCGTCCAGCGGCGCATCGAGCGAGGCCTCCGCAGCCCGAGTGGCGGACCGTTCCTGGCGATCATCGACGTCGCTGCGAGGCTTCATGTCGATCCAGAGTTCGATCGTGTCTTTTCCATCGCCCGGCTCGGCAAACAGGATGACCTGTCGTCCCTCCGGGGAGGTCAAATGCACCTCGAACCTTCCCTTGACATAGACACTTCGCCTGATTTCGATCCCGTCCGACACTGTCGTCTCCCGCATTGAACGGTCTCAGAACAGGAGGTACTGCTGGGTCCGTTCATCCAGCGCGTACGGGACCTTTTCCTCGTAGCACCTCTCCAGAGCTTCATTCAGCTCGGGACCCCGATCGGCCGGGCCCTCGAGAAGGGACAGGATTTCCTCTTTCGACACAGTCCTGCCGGTGATTGCCCCGAGACCGCGGCGGAACGCCTCGAAGACCTCGCGCTCACCAACGGCGGAGGGATCCGGCATGGAATCCAGGATCTCCCTCGCGACCGCGTTGAGCTGCTCCTGAATGCTCTCCTCCTCCCTGATGGCGGCCTCGTAGTCGCCATCGGCATCCTCGAGCGCGTCGACGCTCACCCAAAGCGCGATCGGCCACTCGATCATGCGGCGGTCGGCCGTTGGTTTCTCGGCGAAGATTTGCGCTGGACGGCCCCCTGGCGACGTCAGCCATGCCATCAGCCTGTCGGGGTTGATCTCGCTCCGTCGTACGTAGACTTCCTCGTACATTCCTACACCCGCTGTACCCATGCCACGCGGGTCACGACCCGCTTTCGCGCACAGTCTGCGGAACGGCTTTGAAAAGGACTCGCGCCGGTACTTGCCAGCCCCGACGGGCGCGGCATAATCGTGATTGTCAGCGCGCGATCATCCGCGGGGACCTCGCTGGGGGTTAGTTTAACGGTAGAACGAGGGACTCTGACTCCCTTGGTCGTGGTTCGAATCCACGACCCCCAGCCAATCTTTCCCCATTGTCCCGAACGAGCCCCATCCCCGCGGAATTCCCTCCGCGCATCCCCCATTTTCGCCGGCGAATGCCCGTTGCACGAATTCCTAGTTCCATGGATTCGAGCGGGGCGTGACCGGTCGAATCCCTCCTCCGGCGACGCCCGCGCCGCAGGGGAGATGGGGATGAACCTAGCCAGGGCGAGGAATGCTTACGTCGACCAGTGGGTGGACGAGGATGACGTGCCGCGCGATGAGGGGCCAATCGTCGATCTAGAGCAGGTCAGGGCAAGGATACTTTCCCTCTGGAGCAAGGTCGAGAAGCTCGAGCGTGTGAACGAGGCGAGGGGCGCGACCGCCCACGAGGCCTTGACCGCGAAGCGCCTCATGTCGAGGGCTCGCGCCGAGATCGACGAGATCGCCGGTGCCCACGGACTCGACAGCGACGGCAATCCCTTGCCCCCGCCACCCGAGCCCGACGGAGCGGATCGCGCCCTCGTCAGGTTCGCGCGCGACTTGGCGGCACACCTCGGAGCCTACGTCGCCGGCAGCCCGCGCTACGCGAAGGACATCTACTTCCTCGGCCCGGCCAGTTCCGCCGCGATCGCGCAGGACGCGTTCGCCTGCGCCCAGGATGCCATGAGGGGCCCGCTGGGTAAATGGCTCGCCACCTACCGCGGCGCCGCCCCCGAGACGGCCAGCGAATCCTTTTGCGATGGTTTCCTTTCGGCGTTGGCGGGCCGGATGGCCAACGCCGGATGGAGCATTGACGGCCTCGCGACGGGGCTCGCGACAGCTGGCTCGGAAGGTTGGCTCGAGGGACGCAAAGCCGCCGCTACCGTCGAAATCGGGGCGCCTCCCTCCTTCGCGCCGGATCCCGCGTCCGCCTACGACTTGTCCATTCGGTTCTGACCGCCTTCCGCCCAGGATCGCTCAGGGGAGGCCCGCGACCAAGTGCGCCATGCCGGGATCGATGGGACACTCCCTTTGAGCGATCACGGAAGGAGTCCACGATGGAGCATCGAACCCTCGTCATCATCGGTTCCGGAACGGCCGGTTGGACGGCCGCGATATATGCCGCGCGCGCCGGCCTTGCCCCTCTCGTCGTGACGGGCCTGCAGTCAGGAGGCCAGCTCACGATCACCTCCGACGTCGAGAACTTCCCCGGCTTCGACGATCCCATCGCCGGCCCCGACCTGATGGCGAGAATGGAGGCGCAGGCGCGTCGCTACGGGAGCGACGTCACCTACGACCTCATCTCCACCGTGGACTTCTCGACCTATCCATACGTCCTGCTTGGCGATGTCGGCGCGTGGACGGCCGACGCCGTCATCGTGGCGACGGGAGCCGCAGCGCGTTGGCTCGGCGTTCCCGGCGAGGACCGCTTTCGCGGCAGGGGCGTCTCGGCATGTGCGACATGCGACGGCGCCCTCTTTCGGGGACGAGAGGTGGCCGTCGTCGGCGGCGGCAACACGGCGGCCGAGGAGGCGCTGCACCTAGCTAACCTGTGCACGCGCGTCCACCTCATCCATCGCAGGGATAGCCTGAGGGCCGAACGGATCCTGCAGGACCGGGTGGCATCCCATCCCGCGATCAAGATCCATTGGAACCGCGTCGTGTCCTCTATCGAGGGAACGGACGGATTGACCGGCGGCGTCACCCATGTGGTCCTAGCCGACCCCGAGGGATCGCTGGAGGAGCTTCGCGTTGACGGTGTGTTCTACGCCATCGGCCATTCCCCGGCGACGGAGGTCTTTCGCGGGCAGCTCGACCTCGATTCGCGCGGCTACGTCATCGTCGAGCCGGGGACGACGCGCACGAATCGACGTCTGGTCCATGCGGCAGGGGACTGCGCCGATCCACATTACCGACAGGCGGTCACCGCAGCCGCGATGGGCTGCATGGCAGCTCTCGAGATAGAGAGGGAACTCGCGACGAGTTCTTGATCCTCCGATTGGCGGGATGCGCAGCCACGAACGCGTCGAAACCGTTGCGTGGCGTGGATTTCTGTGCAAATCCTACCCTACCCGTCACGCTCGATCGGGCACGGGGCCGTCGGATCAAATCCTTGGCCGGCGGAACAAGGAACATCGCGGCCCTCAGGAGAGGCGCCACAGGAGGTCTTGTACATGAACCATACCGATCTCGTCGGCCGGATCGCCTGGGTCGGCGGCATTACGAAGGCCGAGGCGAGTAAATCGCTCGAACTCGTCATTAATGTGATTTCCGATGCCTTGGCCAAGGGCGAGGAAGTGCGCGTGCACAACTTCGGGACCTTCAAGGTCAAGCAGAACCCGGCGAAGCAGGGCCGCAACCCGGCGACCGGAGAGACGATCGAGATTCCGGCCAAGAAGGTCGCGAAGTTCCAGCCGAGCAAGCCCCTGGCGGACAAGGTCAACGCCTGAGGCCGGACACAAGGGGCGGGGAGCGCGATGATGCCCGCCCCTCCTCCCCCACGCGAAAACGAATCCCTTCAACAACGCAGGATTCCTCGCCGCGCCCATTGACACCCGAACTTTCGTGGGCAGGATTGAAGCCCGACGGCTATCGCCGCGAAGGAATCGATTGGGGGTTGTCATGTGCTTCACGAGGAAATCGCCGCTCCTGCCAATTATCGCAGGGAGCGCGACCGCCGTCGGCATGTTCGCAGTGGCCGTCATGCTAGCCCAGTCCCTGGATAGGCCGACCCCCAAGGAGCTCACCGACCAGATCGCGGAGTCCGCGAGAAAGATCCGCGCCGAGGCGACAGCCGACGCTGTTGCCGAGATCCGCCGGCAGATCGCGGAAGACCCGAAGTTCATCCTCGACGCCGTCAATGCGTACATGGCCCGCGAACAGGCTCGGATGGCTGAGGAACGCGACCGCAAGGCGGTGGCCAACAAGGCCGAAATCGCCAGCCTCGACGGGCACCCATTCGTCGGCAACCCTGACGGCGGCATCCAGATCGTCTACTTCTTCGACGCCAACTGTCCCTACTGCAAGAAGATGGATCCCGTCCTGAAGCGGATTCTGGCCGAGAACCCCGACGTCAGGATTTATCACCGCGAGATCCCGATCCTCTCGGAGACCAGCCGCCTCGCGGCACAGGTAGCCAACCTCGTCTGGGAGGTCCATCCCGGCAAGTACGCCGAGTTCCATGACCGCGTGCTCGCACACCGGGGCCCGCTAACCGAGGAGAACGTCGAGGACTACCTTCGCATCGCTCTTGGGTCCGAGGAAGTTGAGAGGCTGCTGGCGCGCGTATCCGCCGATGACGACGCGGTGCAGAGGGCTAATCAGCGCGTTAAGGAAAACCTTCGCGTCGCCGAGAACTCTGGCGTCACTGGCACCCCGTTCATCTACGTGCTTCAGGGCGACGGCCTGCTTCGGGGAGCCGGCGATGACGCTTACGAGCGTGTCTCGGAACTGGTGGCCAGGGCCCGCAAGGCAGCGAACTGAGAATTCGGCTCGGCCCAATCCTGGCGGAGAGACGCGTGAAGATCGACAAGGTCAGGATCGTCGGGTTCAAGAGCTTCGCAGACCCGACGGAGTTCGTCATAGGTCCCGGCGTCACCGCCATCGTTGGTCCGAATGGCTGCGGGAAGTCAAACCTCGTCGAGGCTTTCCGGTGGGGAATGGGCGAGACGTCGGCACGAAGCATTCGTGCCGATGGCATGGACGACGTGATCTTCGGCGGCACCGACACGCGTCCGGCTCGAGCGTCCTGCGAAGTGTCGATATTCCTCGACAACTCAGACCGCTCCGCCCCGGCCGCCTTCAACGACAGCGACGTCATCCACGTATCCCGCCGCCTCGACCGGGGCGAGGGCAGCTCCTATCAGGTGAACGGCCGCAAGACACGCGCCAAGGACGTCCAGATCTTGTTCCAAGACGTCGGGGCCGGGGCAGGATCGGTGGCCCTCGTCAGCCAGGGCAGGGTTGGCTCAATCATCTCCGCGCGTCCATCTGAACGACGGGCGATCCTCGAGGAAGCCGCCGGCATCGCCGGTCTCGCTACCCGGCGCCACGAGGCGGAACTCCGGCTCCGGGCGACCGAGCAGAACCTAGAGAAGGCCGAGGATCTCGAACGTGGCCTTTCCGAACAGTTGTCGTCACTTCGTCGACAGGCTAGGCAGGCGGCACGCAAGCGCGTGATCGATGACCTCGTGCGCTCCGCCGAGGCAACCGCCTTCCTTGTCCGGTGGCGCGGCGCGGTGGACAGGGAACGGCGGACGACAGCTGCCCACGAGGAGAACGAGGCGCGCGTCACCGAGGCCATGTTGGCGCTCCGCGCCGCCGAGGCCGAGGTTGCCAGGATCGAGGAGGAAGTGACCCCGGCGATCAGGGCCCGCCAGGAGGCTGAAACAGCACACGTACTGGCGCGTGCCCGTCTCGAAAGCGCCGAAAGGGAGATGTCCCAGGCACGGCACGCACTCAACGCTGCCCGCCGGGCAGTCGAGCGCGCAAAGGCCGACCTCGAACGTGAACGTGAAAATGCGGCGCGTCTCGAAGATGAGATCCTTGACCTCGAGGATCGCAAGGCCATGGCCGAAGATGACCGCGAGCATGACGGGACCGCCGTCGAGGAAGCCGCGGCCAGGGTCCTTGAACTCGAGGAAGATGTCGAGGGCCTGCTCGCCACGGTAGAGGAACTCGCCGTGAGGGCGGCCGCTGCCGAAGCCGACCGAAAGGCTGCTGATGCCCGCAGGAACGAGGCGGCGCGGCGCGTAGAAGCCATCGAGGCCAGACTCGCCGAGGCAAGGAAGCGTCTGGAAACGGATCGAGCCCGTCTTGCCGAGCTCGGCCCGCCGTCCGATGGGGTTTCAGTCGCCGAGGCCGCGGTGGCTGAGGCCGAGGCCCGTGTCGAGGAGGCCATCGCGAACCGGTTAAGGGCGACCGCGGCCGACGACGCGGCCCGTCAGGCCCATGCCGAGGCGCAGGCGGAGCTGACAGCGTTGAAAGCTGAGATGCGCGGGTTGATGGCTTCCGCTCCTGCCACGACAGGAGCCGCCATCGGCATCGAAGTCTCCGACGGCATGGAGACTGCCCTCGCCGCCGCCCTCGGCGAGGGTCTGTTCGCCGGTCTCGGCCACGGGGAGGCCCGCTGGTGGGAGGCATCTCCCGCCCGGATTTCCCCTCCGGCCGGAACAAGACCGCTCTCCGAAGTTGTCACGGTTACGGAAGAGCTCGCCGCCGCCGTTTCTGGGATCGGCATCGTGACCGATGAGGCTGAGGCGGATCGGTTGGCCAGCGCTCTCCGCCCTGGACAGGCCATCGTATCCAAGCAGGGGCGTCTCTGGCGCTGGGACGGGTATCGGACATCCGGCGTTGGCAACGCGGCCGAGGAAGTCCGACGGGTGGCGAGGCTTCGATTCCTCATGGCGGAAGCGCCCCGTCTCGAGGAAGAAGTGGCATCGGCGGCACGACACCACGAGGAATGCCGCAAGGCGTCCGAGGAGGCCCGCAAAATCGAGTGCTCGCTCACCGAGGCCGCGAAGAATGCCCGATCGAAACTGGAAGAGGTGCGCAGGCGCAAGGATCGGGAGGACCTCGAACGGAACGATCTCACCAGCCGCATCGGCGCGAACGAGGCAGTCATCGACGCTGCCGTCGGCGAACTAGACCTGGCAAGGCGCGATTTGGAAGACGCTGTCCGCGCGACCTCCACCCTGCCGCCTGCATCCGAGATCGCAGAGGCACTCGGGGCGGCGAGAAGATCGTTGGAGGAAAAGCGTTCCCAACTGAACTTCGCTCGCGCCGAGCTCGACAAGGTACGCCGGGACGCCGAGATGCGAGGCACCATGATCGATACCCTCGCACGCTCGATCGATGATGCACGGAGACGCAAGTCGACGGCGGAGGCGCTCTGTGCCGAAATGGAAGCACGCCTCGAGGAGACCTCGTTCGAGGAAACGCGTCTCGCGGAAGCGTTCGAAACCATGCCCGCCGCGATCGAGCAGGCGCGGGATGAGGTGGAGGAAGCGTCGATCCGTCTCTTGGACGCGGCGCGCGCGGCCGCCGACAGCGAGGCCCGGCTGGGCGAGGCAAGGCTGGCGGTCTCGCGGGCATCGGAGGCGCTGAATGGGCTTCGCGAAAACAGGGCGCGGATCCTCGCCGAGCTCAAGGCGAATCGGGAGGCTTCGGAAGAACTGACCCGCGAGATCAAGGAGCGCCTGGGCTGCGAACCGGACGAGCTGCCCCGTCTCGCGGGAGTTGAGCTTGATGCCGAGTTGCCAGACCTTCAGGCCTGCGAAGCCCGTGTCGCCCGTCTCGTCCGCGAGCGCGAAAGCATCGGGATGGTCAACCCTCTTGCTGAGGCTCAGGTCAAGGAGATGGAAGCCCGCCTTGGCGACGCGCTGAAGGCGCGCGACGAACTCCGGGAAGCGGTATCGCGCTTGCGCCGCTCGATCGGCGAATTCGACCGGGAGGCTCGTGCGCGCCTGACGGAGACGTTCGCCCTCATCGACGGGCACTTCCGCGACCTCTACACACGCATGTTCGGCGGCGGCCACGCGCATCTGCGGCTTTCCGGGTCGGACGACATCCTGGAAGCTGGACTCGAGATCTATGCCTGTCCGCCCGGGAAGAAGCTCCAGACGATGTCTCTGCTCTCTGGCGGCGAGCAGGCCTTGGCGGCGCTCGTGCTGATCTTCGCGGCATTTCTCGTCCGGCCGGCCCCGGTCTGCGTCCTCGACGAGGTCGACGCCCCTCTCGACGACGCCAACGTGAACCGACTTTGCAACCTCGTCGCGGAGATGGCCGACGGTGACGCCACACGGTTCTTGGTGGTCACGCACCATGCGCTCACCATGGCGAGGGCGGACCGTCTCTACGGCGTCACGATGGCCGAACGCGGGGTCAGCCGCGTGACCGCGCTCGACATGGATCAGGCGGCGGCATTCGTTGGCAACAAGACGGCAGCGGTTGGCGGATCCGCCACCGCGTAGGAGCACCGCGACGGCAGGCTCGACGCTCGTTGACCGACGCATCGGCGCACCCGTAGCCTTGGGATAATGAATCCTTGTGCACGGAGCCCCAATGCCCGGCGGAATCCTTGAGCCATTCGCCTCCGCCGGGGGCCTCCCCGGGGAGCGCGCTCGATGAGCGGACACGTTCCGCACCGCAGAGCCGCCGGCTGCCTCATCATGGCACGCCGGACAGGCCGCTTCCTCTTCTGCCTGAGGTCGCGGTCGACGACGCAGGCCAGCACGTGGAGCGTCTGGGGAGGGAAGCGTGAGGGCTCCGAGACGCCCATCGAGACGGCGCTGCGGGAGGTCCGCGAGGAGACGGGGCTGCGGACGGACGCCCTTCCCTCACACATCCATCGCCTGTCGAGTAGGAACTTTACCTACGACACGTTCCTCCTCGTCGTCGATGATGAGTTCTGCCCGGCCTCGACGAGGGAGTCGGATGGCTACGCATGGCTTCCCATCGAGCACGTCCCCTCACCTACCCACTGGGGCCTGGAGAAACTCCTAGAAGACGCCGCCGCGGTCAGACGCATCGCTCGAGCCGTGGAGAGCATCTCCGGCCGGCCGTGTGCCCTTCGCCCACGGCAACCCGCCCCCCGGCCAGAAGACGGGACATGGACGCGCGTCCCCGGAAGACGTGCCACCCGCGCGGCTCGCTCCCGCAACGCCCGATGACAAGCCCGTCGCGACGGCGGACGGGATGCAGGGGATCGGCGCCGGGACCCGCTTGACCGCGTCTACGAATCCTTGGTACTTCGCTCCAATCCTTACGGAGCGGATCATGGAAGGACTCACGATAAAAACTCGACCCTGCGGCAGCTTCGAGCTTTCCCACGACGGCCAGACGTGGCGGGTGGTGCACGAGGTGTCGTTCCGCCCGACGCCGTGGGTTCTCGTCGCCGTCGACGACAAGAGCGGCCCCATGCGCGTGGGGGTGTTCGACAGCTTCGGCACGATCGACGAGGCCTTGGCGAAGATGGTCGATGTCGCTAGCGGCGGGAAGGAATGTCGCTTCCGCGTAGTCTTGCCATGCGGTGCCTCCTTCCTTCGCCCGGGACGCATCCCCGCCGAGGAGGTGATGTTCACCCTTGGCTGGGTCCACACGAAGCGCCTCACCGGATACATGCACCTTTCCCTTCCGGTCCACTTCTCCCCGCGCGAGGCGCGCGATGCCTTCCGCCGCCGTGTCAGGATCCCCAACTCCCGCGTCGGCGACGTCCACTGCCTCGGGCGGAGCGACAGCGAGTCGGTCTGGCTGGCCGACATCCACCTCGACCGGGACGGATTCATGCGTATCAGCGAATTCCAGATCGAGGCAGCCGCTGCCTTCGCCGGGATCGAAGGCATGCTCGGGAGCTACGACTACGCCATGCGTCACCCGATCCGGCGGTCCTCCGAGGCGGATGTCATCGCCTTCCCGATCGATCGCGTCAGGCAGCGTCCCGCAGCTTGACGCCGCACCGCCGCGCGGCGAACCACGGGGCGACGAAGTCACGCGACATCGAATCCTTCATCGATGTTTGACACCTTCGGTTTCCTTTGTTTCCATTCCTTGGGGCCAAGCCTGGGAGGCACCTACCATGGCGGCATCAGCTGCTGCGAGCCGACTCCTCGACGACATCGATAGCAAGGCCGACGAAACGCGCGATGCTGCCGTGGAACGTCGGGTCGATGAGATCATCAATGTCTATTTCGACCGCATCGTCCCGCCGCCGAACGTTCGCGAGCGCGTCATGGGAATCATCAGGGACGCCGTGCCCGGGGAGAGCCGATGAGCCAAAGGGCTGTCGATGTCCTGCTCGATGCCGCGACGGCCGGCGCCAGGGGAGAGAAGCATCCCGCCATCGAGTTCCTCCATCGCGTGAACGAGGCCTGCACGCGGGCCGCAGGTGCGCTCACGCGGCGCGTCCTCACCACGGCACGCAAATCCGGCGGCAGCGCCTCATTCTCGTCCGGCGACATGGAGATCAGCGTCCGCTCGGGCAAGTGTGACATCATGCTGGAGGCCGTCAGGGACGACCAGAGGATGACCATCCGCTGCCTCCCCTGGTCTGGGCATCGCGTCGGCATACTGCACTCGGTATCGGGCATCGCCACTGACGAGGTGGAGGACTTCATCGCCGACCTGGCATCAGCGCTGCCCAAGGCCCAACTATTGCGCCGCCCGCCGGCCGGCAGGACGTGAGTATGAAGGGGCCTCGGGCCCCTTCCATTTTGCGGGCGCTCAGTTGCAGAAGCCGTTGCCCATCTCCTGCCCTCCCACGGTCGTCAGCAGGACGCACGTGGAGAACTTCGCGTTGGCTAGGAGGATACCGGCGACGATGAATACGGCCGCCTTGCCGAACCCTCCCTCCGACCGACCCTCCGCGCTCGACTTCATCAGGAAGATCCCGCGCACGAATGCCCACGCGCCGAAGAAGGCGAGAATCTGGAAGCACCAGCCGATCATCTCGGCATAGCGCTGAAGCACGGCGACCTGCGTATCGATCTGATAGGAAAGCATCGACGACGAGGCGTTGAGCCCGCCATCGCCGACCGGGCCATCATCCCTGCCGAGGATGGTCCGCGACACCAGCGTGAAAAGCGAAGCCGCGTTCATGAGCAGGATGGACGTGGCCAGTTTCATGCTCCAGCCGCGCGGAAGTCCTCCCTGCCCCTGCGCCTTCGTGATGTCGAGGATCGCCGAGGCGAACGAGATCAGGCCCATGAGGAAGGCGATGCCAAAGAGCGTCCAGATCGCCATCGGCACGGCGTTCACGGCAAGATTCTTTGCCATGCAGGCTGCCGGAGCCTCGGATATCAGGCAGTTCTCGGTCTTGCCCACCTCGACCGACCCGATATCCGGCACGATGCCGTCGCCCCCGAACAACGAATTGCCGTCGTCGTCAATGCCTGATCCCGCCAGCCCAAGGGCTGCCTGGGAATTCTGGCCGAACACCGTCGCCACGCCGATCCCGGCCGCGTCGGGAAGCGACATCAACAGCGTCGCGGCGAGGATGTGGGCCAGTCCTGATCGCCACAGGCCCTCCCGCGTCTCGTGTTGACGTGCCAGCCTCAGGAGTCCCATCCCGAGCAGGCCGAGGCCGGCAAGGAAGCTGGCGCAGGAAATCAGGAAGAAGAACGGCTGCCAGACATCCTGTCCGAACTGCTGGAGCCTCGTCCCGATGTCAGTCTGGGCATGAGCGGGCAACGCGGTCAGCAGGAGGAAGACGAGCGACGATCCGAGCGGGAACCGCATGAAGGCCTCCGGAACGCTTTGCGCCGGAGCTTGGGCCCCGGCGCCGGGACGCGTCAATCAGAAGCTCGCGCCGCCGCCCTGAGTCAGGCTCACCCCCTCCTCTCCGAACAGCGTCTGGTTGAGCGTGCCGGAAAGGACGGGAATGGCAAGCATCGCGGCGCCGACGCCGATGCGCCAGAAGCCTTCCGAGTACTTGGTCTGGTTCGGGTTGTCCGAGGCCGCCTTGAGCTTCATGAGACCCGTGCCCAGCATAACGATGCCGCCCAGAACGCATCCGGCGACAAGTAGCTTGCCGATGGACGACACCTGATCGATCAGCTGCTGCGCCCTCTCGCCAAGCGTCGAGGCCGCGCGGGCCTGCGTCGGGACCGCGACGGCCGTCGCGGTGGCCGCCGCCAGCACGGCGTACGGCATGTTCATCGCCTTCTCGATCAACCGCTTCATGGTCAGCTCCCTCAACGGATCCGAAAGGGATTCGCCCACAGCGGGGCGTATCCCGCGCGCCGGTGCCGCGCTTGAATCCAAAGAGTGCTGGGCCACCTTGATCGGCGCAAGGATTTACGGCGACGATACAGGCAGTCGCCGGCGCGATGGACGAGAGAGAACCTCGCGCCATAAGGTTTCGTCAACAGGTTTTGCTAGCATGAGCGAACGGAAGGGCCCCTGGCCGTCGGCGGAAACAGCCGTGGCGACCATCCTCATGAAGGATTCCTTCGCCATCCAACGGCTCCACTACGCGGCCCGGATGACCGCCGCCCTGGCCGTTCTCGTCGTCATGGCCGCGGCCTTCGCCTGGTCAGTTGTCTCCCGTCCGCCGCAGTTTCGATACATCATGACCACGCTCGGCGGCGAGGTGATGACGCTCGTCCCGACCGACAAGCCGAACCATGACGACGAGTTCGTCTCCAAGTGGACCGTGGACGCCGTGACACGGCTCTACAGCTTCGACCATGTCCACTATCGTCAGCAGCTCCAGGACGCGAAGGCCAACCTCACCCCGGTAGGCTGGAAGTCGTTTCAGAAGACGCTGCAGGACAGCGGCAACTTCCGAGCCATCCTCGAATACCGCTACGCCACCACGGCCGTGCCGACCGGGCCCGCACGGGTTACGAAGTCCGCGATCCACCCAGAGCTGGGCAGACACGCCTGGCGGGTGGAGTTCCCCATGCTGATCACGTACCAGTCATCGTTGAAGGGAACCGACGGACGCCCGCTGATGGCGACCCAGGCGCTCCGGATGTCGGTCGTCGTCATCAGGCAGCCTGAGTTCCTCCAGCCCGACGGCCTCGGCATCCGTTCGATCCTCGCCGAGGGCGGCTGATGGCGAGTCGCGTCGAACTGGCGATCGAGGCCCTCCTAGTCGCCGCCGACAGGCCCGTGCGGGTCGAGGAGATCGTTGCCGCGCTTCCAGGAGAGGACGTAGAGGGGGCACTGAATTCCCTCGAACGGTTCTGGTCCGGCCGCGGAATGCGTCTGGTTCGCGCGAGGGATGGCCTGCGTCTCGTCCGCGCGCCGGAGGCAGAGGCGATCCTCGCGGCGATTGAAGGGCGCCGGGGGCGTCGGCTGACACAGGCGGCCGTGGAAACCCTCGCCGTCATCGCCATGCACCAGCCCGTAACTCTTCAAGACATCGAGCGCCTGCGGGGCGTCCGCCTCTCGCGGGGGATCATGGATTCCCTACTTGACGCCGGGCTCGTGCGCGTCTCCCTGCGCCGGACGGATGCCGGAAGGGCCGCGACCTACGTAACGACCGAGCGCTTTCTCGAGCACTACGGGCTGGGGGCATTGACCGACCTGCCGACGCCAGAGGAACTCAGGGAACTGATCAATCCACCGACCGATCCCTCTGGGGGCGACGGTCTGGAACCTCCGGCCTTCGACCCGAACCTCC
>Ga0207747_1000526_pt1 | contig 42262 bp, 66 predicted proteins | sample HigsolmetaGSP11D_FD_184839 | JGI IMG/M metagenome (GOLD analysis project Ga0207747, IMG submission 184839) | High solid enriched microbial communities from the Joint BioEnergy Institute, USA - SP1-1-D (SPAdes) | ecosystem: Engineered > Bioreactor > SSF (Solid state fermentation) > Aerobic >...
GCATTACGGGACGAATATTCAGAATTTTTTACCCGCCCCTACCCTTGCAATTGAGGATATTTCCTCTTATCTTCCATTGATTTCCTATTGTGGCACGCTTTACATAATGATTGAGTATTACCTAGTGATAAACGTAACGACCAATCAACCTTGATGGGTACGATATGGTCCACGATCTCGGCATAAGTAATTCTGTTTTGTTTTAAACAGTGCTGACAAAGGTAATGATCACGAATTAATGCTCGTTCTCTTAAACGTAGCCATGCTTTGCTGTTATAAAATTCCCTTATTCTCTTATCACGTTTATATAGATCATATAGCTTATTATTTATCTTTCTATTGATCTCTTCTATATGCTCATGGTCCTTACAATATTTATCACCAGTAAGATTAAGGCAGCCAGGATACCGGCATGGATGAAGGGGTTTATTAGACATGATCATCATCTTTCCATTTTCGATCCAAACACAGCTCATTCTTTAATCTGCTGTACTCAATAAGCCATTCATCTGGCACCACACGCCCAGCATCCAAATATCGTTTCATTGCTTCCGTAATATCCTCAAACCTGAATTCTTTCCAAAGACGTTCCGGCAAAAGACCTTTAGGTGGTTTTTCATAGTGTTTCATGGATTTCACCCCTCACTAATTTCAAATACGGGATCCCATCATACATATCCCGGAAGTCTATGATCTTCTTCTGGTCTGGAAACAGAATCACCATCGGCTGCCTGATATCTCCTTTCGCTCCACCGACAGCCCATTGCGTATAGTCGTCCGTGATCTTGTATGAACCCGTCCGGATCCAGACAGTATCCTTTCCAGCTTTCGTCTTCGCGTGGCTTTCGTTGAAATGCAAATGCCCCAAAGCGATGATATCGCCCTGGGTTTCATCAAATAGCCTGCGCTGACTATTCGTCGTGTTCAGGGCACTGCTTCCGATGTAGCTGTGCCTGGCTATGATTTTGTACACCTGATTCCCCAGGCGAATATTGATTTCTCCGCCATACCACAAGTACGGCGATTCAATTTGCCGAGCGATGTATTTCACAAAATCCTCTCCAGTTTCCCTATAGGACCAATTGTCGTGATTACCTTTGAGGACTGCCAAATTCTTTTCCCCGAGGAACTCTTTGAAAAAATACATGATCAGTTCTTTTTGCCGATCCGGATTCTCAATCTGCTCGAACATACCGCCCTTATGGCTATTCTGGTTATAATTGTCCGCATAATCGCCCATCGTGATGTTGTATAGTCCTTCCGTCTCTTTCATGGTCCGGAAGTCTCTCAGCATTTCCTTGTGGGCTGTATAAAGTCCACCCACATGCCAATCACCCGTGAAAACTATGCCAATCGGCTTGTCATCATCGATATCGATGGTGACGGACGTTTGCCGATCATCGAACTTTTGCAATTCTTCTTGGTGCTTGATTAACAAATCAAGATATTCTTCTATGCTATTCCCAACGTTTTTCCTGTCTTGAAATTCAATATTCTTTTTCCTCGTCCTTTTCAGTCTGCTTCTGACAGATTCATCAGTGAATGGTCTTCCGAATCTTTTTGCTAATTCTTCGGCAATTTCCCTATATGTCAATCCTTGTTCTCGTAGTTTTACTAGCGCTTCATGTTCTTCTTGGCTCCAATTCTCATACTTGGTCAATCGATTCACCACCCTAACGGTAAACCCTGACATACATACCAGGGTAAAAGGCCTGTGACTTGGCGGGCAACGTAAACAAAACCACCCAAGGCCCATGCATGCACAGACCCTGGATGGTCGGTAGGGGCCTACTACCGGGTCTTGCCCGGGTTCAGTCCCGTTCACTCAAAAATACCCTTCTACTAATAGTGCATTTGTATGACATTTGCATGACAAAGCTATGAAACAATTTTTTTGATTTTTTCTTTTGCCCTTTTAACGTAGACTTGAACAGTTGCCCTAGATATACCCAATTCCTCTGATATTTCTTTAAAACTCATACATTTTGCCATGTGAAGAAGAAAGCATTCTCTTTCTCTTACAGACAATTCTGCCAATACTTCAATGATCTTTTTTCTCATTTCATCACTTGTGGCAGTCGGTTCTTCCTCAAGCAATTTCAAATCTGGAAACAATTCGATATTGATTAGTGCATTCCGCTGATACACATTCCGTTTTTCAATTCCTCGTCTATTACCAGGCCGTCTGCCTTTCTTCATCCATTCGAGAGCGAATTCCATATCTTTTATCATTCCGCCAATGATTTTGTGATCTTTTTCCCCTTCTGCAGTAGAAAGATCAAGTCTTTTTCGCAATTTCTCTAATTCTTTCTTCCCGATCTCGTATTCCTCGATAAGCTGATCAACCCAAGTTTTCATCTTCTTGCCCCCTAACACTGCCGATATGCTCCGCCTTTTTTGCGTTTATATTTTGGTCGATGAACACCCATCAGCTCTTCGATCTCCCGAAATGTCAATTTTTCTTCCCGTTTCTTCTTTGATTTCTTTTTCTTCACTTGCCCTTTCATGTTCGCACCTCCAGCCAAAAGAAAAGGACACCAAACCATGCTTCGCATGGCTCAGTGTCCGTCGGTTCTTCCGTAAGGACATTACATCATTTGCTTTATTTGAAGCCAAATGTCCGGATAGTATTTTTTTATAAATTCCCCATGCCCATGCCTCCATATTGCTTCCGAGGCCAAAAACGTCGGTTCGCTCCTAGTGCGTTCACGATCTTGCATGGGGTTGTCGTAGATTTTCAAATACGGAAGGTTGTTCTTAATGATATATGCCCATATGTCGTTTCCATCCCAACGATATAAAGGAGTACATGTCCAAACACTTCTATCTTTCGTTCGGTATAAATCTTTTTTCTTTGATAGGGCAAACATTCGGGTTTTAGATTCTTTCATTCTCAACCCTAAAAATTGCCCCTTCCATCTTCCCTCTATATATTCATTCATAACTTTTTTGTATTCATTAAGCATCCAATTCGTCCATTTTTTCTCGTCATCGGTTTTCGGCTCAACGAAAAAATACCCAACTTTTTCATATACATCAAAGGCACCTGGCAAATCAATGATATGGAGCCTTATATCGTATTTTTTTGCCATTTTCTTTGCCATTTCAATATTTTCTTTTGGGGTTTCCCGATATTTCCCAAAAAGCATGTCTTTTACATTTCCGTATTTGGCACAGAGATCAAGCAAAACAGTTGAATCCTTACCTCCAGAATAACAAACTACCCACCTATTTGTTTGTTCATAAGCTTTTTTAATTGAATTCATAGCTTCATTCACGCGTTTTCTATACACTGGTAGGTTTGCATAAAGTTGATACTTTTCTTTTTCGCTATCAGTCATATAAGTTTTTCTCTCCTTACGTTCGGTATTATGCATGGAACCCGATCAATATGCAAATGGTAGGGAGGCTTCAGCCGCATTTTCCGGATTTGATAGGTTTGGCCATCATCCGGCAACTCTCCGGCAAAAGGCTTCGTCCGCATAATCCCGTATGGCCCATAGTCCGTATAGTCTTCTGCGATCTCTTCAATTTTCCATTCCTTCACATATCCATATCCTTGCGATCCCTTTTTTCCGATGTTCGTTACAAGACTCAGAAGGCCGCGAATTCCATCCGGATCCCCAACGCAATAGAATTCGATGTCGCTTACTATTCGAATTAGTTGCGGAACTCTATATGATTTAAATTCCCCAGCTTGAGAATTGATTTTCCCGCGTTTTCCTTGAAAATCGACATAAATGGCCGCATCGAAATCGTTGATTTTCTTATGCCAATACTCCACGGTTTCGGCGTATTGGACATAAAATCCAACCGAAGCTTTCCATCTCCCATCCTGGTCCTTCGCAAGAGGTAAGTCAGGTTCGATGATGTTCTCCATCCTTAAATCCCGGTTTTGCAAAATATCGGGATGATGGACCAGCATCCAGGCATAGGCCAGGATGCTGTCCAAATTGAATAGGCCATCATTGGAATTGACCCGTCCATCGAGCAATTTTGCGGTGATCTTGAGATTTTTCATTTCACTTCACCCGAAAGTAGCTTCGTAAACTCAGTCTTGTTTTCGATCAGGTAATTGTCGTAGATTTCCCGCAAATGTTCATCGTACCGTTGTTTTGCCTCGTTGGCCACCGGTCCGAGCTGAATGAATTCCTGGCCAATTTGGGCAAAGGGTTCCCGACCCTTTTCCGTGATCAGTTCCATATCCGCGGCAACAAGGCCAAAACCCTTTCCACTCATCCCGCCAAGATACGGCTGTTTCTGCCATTCATGAATAGCCGATACGAACGCGCCAAGTTCCAATTCCGTGCAGATGATGTCCCAACGGTGCCAAAGTTTTGCCCCGGGAGCCAGATATTCCACGCCATACCGCATTTGGGTTGCCGGCTCTTTGTTTTTCTTTTTCTCTTTTTCCCCGCCCTCAAGCAGCTTCACATCCGGGTCATAGAGATATAGTTCAGAAAGGTTCACATTCTTCTCATCATCTTTCCGAGAAAACTCAATCACATTCGTAAAATGGCGCCAGCTGTAATCTGATTTCTCGACATACGACGGGAGAATATCGTTTGTTTCTTTGCAAATCGGATAGGCGAACGTTTGTTTCAGTTTCCCGTCGAGGATCTGGTTTCCGACTCCGCCGCCGAAAAGGCTGACGAATGGCAATGCTTTTCGGATAAGCCGTGCCTGGTCGATGTCCAGGCTTTGGGCCCCGCCGATGGAGCCCCCGCTGAAAAGCAGGTGGAAAGCCTTCAGCGGCACTTGGATGCCGAGCCTGTCCAACAAATATCTGGCGCCGCAGTCCCTCAACATCCCCCGGATAGCATTTCCGCTATACACGAAGCATTCTACCGGTTCGCCGTTGCTGACTATGGTTGTCGTGTTCAAAAAGGATTGCGTCGATTCGCTTTCTCCAATATGGGAAAGCGGTTGGAGCAGCGTATAGATCGTTTCAATTCGATAATGTTTCATTTCCATTTTCTTCACCCTCCACAATAAGTTCTAATTTGGCTTCAATCGGTTTTTCCCGTTCCAGACGATCGCGGACAAGCATAATGACCCGAGCTGTTTCCTTGTATAGCTGATAGAGGATCTCCTGATCCTTCCCACTTTCGATAATCTCGGTCAGGAATTGGCGGCCCTTCTCACCGCTGACCACAATGTTCCCTTGCCCATCCTCGTATGCGGCCATGATTGGCGTACCACTGTCACACCATTTGGGATTGATTGATTCGCAAGCCATTTTCCGCTTGAAAGTTTCTAGAAAAGTTCCAATGCTAGTTGCTCGTTTTGCGCTGACTTTGGTAAATCGCTCAATTTGTCCCCACATGTCCGGTCCGCTTGGGCCCCGGTTCCGGTTTCTGCTCCTGTAGACGGCATAGACGATGAGGGCCGCAGCGGCTGCATGTTCATCTTGAGTTCGGAATCCATATAGCATACCAATTCCTCCTTGCTTTCAATCTTTTTTGCAACGAATAAGGCGACTTCTAAAATTGGATTCTTCCGAAACGGCTTGACTTTGTCCTCGAATGCCTCCCAGGCCTCGAGGCCAAAGTCTAATATCCGCTTTTGGTTGTATTCACCGGTCAAGATTTCTGTTTTCGTAAATCCATAGAGGAAATGCTCGACCAATTGCAGCAGTTTTCCGAATCCCTTTCTTTCGATCAACACCGGCATTTCCTCAAACATAACCGTGAATACATCGCGGGAATAATTCACTTCCCCTTTGAAAGCGATATGCTTCTTCTGCGACACGGCGATGTTGATCACGAAAGGCGGGTCCGGGGGATTGAGAAGGAACCCCCGTAGTTCTTCACGGTTTGGAAGGTACAGCCTTTCGTGGTTTGCCACATGCGAAAAATTCCGCAGGGCATGCCGCTCAGGGCTGGTTAGAATGGTAAAGCAGCATGCCGGGCATACATGGGTAGACGTTCGGCATTTTCCGGCGTTCCAGTCAGTGAAAACATTGGAAAATATCTTTTTCAATTTCATGCCGTGTTTGGTCGGCTCACCGCACAAGTAGCAATATCCTTCGAATGGCTCCATATCAGGATGTTTCATCGGATCCAAAAGGTTGACTTCTCTTTGAACGGGATTCCCCTTTTCATCTTTCGTATTCTGAATGATTCTCCCGGTCCTCTTCCACGCTTCATAAATCAGATGCGTAGGCACTCCCTACACCTCCCTTCCAACCGGATTTCCCGGCGCCGCGAGTTCCACTCCAAAAAACCCAATCTTTCGAGGTTTCGGATATGAAAATGTACCCCACTAACCGGTATTTCAAGGGCCCGGGCGATTTCTGACAAGTTTGGTGATTTTTTGTTCCTCTGTTGGTAGTGAGCGATATAACGTAGAACACGGAGTCTCCTTGGCGTCAGTTCCTGTTTCCAACTAGTAGGTATATTGAATTTGTCCAGTATCCGATATGCTTTCCATATACTGATTTCCAGTCTTTCGGCCAATTCCCGGATGCTCAATCCCTGGTCAATATACATGTAGATGATGTCTGATTTTGAAAACACACACCTGCCAATTTTGATTTCGGTATACGGATTGATTGGGTCCCTCATAAGATCACCCTATATTCGCATCCGCTCACTTCGAATAACATCCAGCACTTTTCCATCTTTCCAAATCACCCGATATTCACCATATCCGGTTTTCGGTGCTTCGATTTTCGTTACCTCCCCGTCTTTCACAATGAACATCGCATTTTCGGTGTTTGACAGTTCTATCGTTTTCGTCGATCTATTCATGCGCATTCGCTCCTATTTCGCTTTTGAGAATTCCGTATCCGGCAATATCCCGCCACGGATTCTCCCCGAACGCTTCTTTTTGGTGTGCAATACGCATTAATTTGTCAAATACCCGAACGATTGCAAGCATATCGTCATACTGTTCAGGCTTCACTCCGTTTGGATAGAGGATTTTTAGAAAGTCGCCAACCCTGTTGAAAGCGTCGCCGTATGACCGATTCTTTTCATCTACCAATCTTCCGATCTCCGTTCCGATATGCTCATATTTTCCAGGCCGCATATTTTCCCACCTTCTTTCCTCGTGCCCTTCGATGTTTCCAATTTAGGCATTTGATTGCCATATATTTGTCCTCCAGGCTGCACTTCGCACCCCATCGGACTTTTTCCAGCTCTTCTTTTGTCAGATAGTAGACTTTAACTTCGCTCATTGCCATCACCCACCAATTCTAGAAATCTCTCAAGCTCCATAACCACCAACCACGGCTTCCTATCAGCTTTCAGGGCCAGGGCATCAGGTTTTTCTCGTTCATCCTCCAACCATTGATACAGTGTCTTAAACCCATCTTTTCTCGCCTTTACTTCCCACTTCAACCCGAGTCCCTCGACGTCATTTTCAAACCCTTCCTGGGCGCCGGAAAGGGGAATTCTGCGCCCTTCTATCAGCTTCGCAAACTCCCTCTCCCGGCGATTCCCTTTCTGTTTCGATTTTCGTCCGCTCATCAATATCCTTCCTCTTGTCATTATCCTTGTTTACGTACTTCTTCTATCCATTCCTCAACAATTTCAAGCCTTCTCTGCCACCGATCTCTTTCTTCTGCTTCTGCTCTTGCTTTGACTCTCATCATGGCCCTTGCTCTTTGGGTAGTTTTTTCCAGGTCCGCATAAAATAACTTATCTGATGCACGTTTTAATCGTTTTTGTGCTTGGTCTAATTGTTTTTGAATTTCTTTTTTGGCGATAGAGAGGATCAAGTATTTATCGTTCATGCGAACACCCTTTCTCTTGAGGGAAAGTTTTTTTAAAATTCCCTCTCACCCTCGATAAATTCGTTTTCGTATCACTCATACACCGCCTTCTTCCCACCCCAACACTTTCCTTGCCAAATTTCCTTCATCTTTCATAACTTCCGAAGGATGGTACCATTCATGATTTCGCGGATCAGCATAAAACTTCAAAACACTTTCATACCTGTCTGCCTTTTCCGCTTGCTCTATCAACCATTCCAGCGTATTCAATCGCTTTTGATATAATTTTTCATCTTTAGCCAGCCCGGCAAGTTTTTTGACTTCTTCCAACCACTCCCGGGCCTCGGCCAGGTATTCTCGGTCAGTCATCGTCTTTTCCCTCCAAAGTTTTTGCTGCTTCTTCTGCAAGCTCGATAAGTATTTCAATATCTTCGAAGCTCAAACCCCATCCTGAAGAACGACGATCCAAACGCGACTTAATGTAATCGATATATTTTTTGTCAATTAGCATCCTCTCCAACCTCCACACCTACCGCTTTGAGAGCGGCTAGACAAATTTGCAAACAAAAGCCTTCTCCTTCGGCAAAATATACTCCATCATTGTGGTGAATAGATATCAAGTAAGAGTCTTTTGTTTTCTGAATATCTACCAAGTCGAATTTTTGTAGAACCATAAATGTGTTCTTGATATCTTCCGTTGGGCGAAAATTTATGTGCCAAAACCCCTTTTCATCCCTAAATCCATATCTATCAATTTTTTCGATGTATTCATGTTTCCACCCCATCACCTTTTCGGCGACAAGGCGATCGATTTCACGAGAGTTCATTTCCCTTCGCCTCCAACAAATGGGGATGTTCGTAAATTCTATTTTTAATAGTGCTTCTGTCACATCCAAAATATTTACTTATACGATTAATACTCCAATTTTTATCAAGTAAACTTTTTAATTCGTTCAAATCTATATTTACACGCTTTTTATACTTCACTTTTCTTCTTCTGTTAGCTTCTGCAATCTTTTTTCTATGTTCTTTACTTAATTTCTTCCCTTTATTGTGCGAGCTTAAATGTTCCGAAGAAGCAATAACTTCGAGATTTTCTTTTAAAGCATTTAATTTGTTATGATCTTTGTGATGGACATGTTCGTTCGTATCCAGTTTTCTTTTTAACCAGTACATCATAAGCAGTCTATGAACATGAATTTTTTCTCCATGTATTGATACAGCTGGATAATTTCCTTGCATAAAAATCTTTTTTATTCTAGCTACAGGTTTATCAGAATACCAAATAATCGCATTTTTCAATTCTGTTTCATTAACTATGCAATTACATGTGTTTTCAATCACGATCGACTTTTGATATTTCACTATCAAGCAAATCACCTTCCTGAAATATATTGCCGATCACTTTTCCTTTATTTACAACCGAAACAAGGTCGTCTAAACAAAATTTTTCGCCTATATTTTGTTCATGAAGGTAAAAACAAGCACATTCGTTATCCCATTTAACAACCCAATGATATAAACCGTCGTCATATTCTTCGATGATATCCCCCTCATATATCTCCCGCCCGTTTCGATCGTGGAGGCCGGTGTATTGCATGAATTCATATGAAGAATCATTCAACAGTGCGTTAATCATCTCTATTTCTGATCCAAGCACTCCATCCCAATAATCAGCACTCTCATTTTCGTTTCGATAAACCATGATTCGTTTTCTTTTATCCCATGCACGGAATTTAATATCTCTCATTTTTTACCCTCCAACAACTCGGGATTTTCAAACACATTCACCGCTTTTATAAGTGCTAGTAACGGTTGTGTGCGTTCGTCTAGTACATCAACATTTTCGCGCAAAGATTTAACGTCAATGTAAATCTGCTCGATATCCAATCGGTGATTATGCGACTGATGGCGCAACTCTTTGTTTTCGCGTTCTAACTTTGTCACCCGTCGTGCTAAATTGGCGAGTAGGTCGATGGCAGATTCGTCCACCGATAGCATGTTGTCGGTTGTTTTCGGCAATTCGTCATCAGCTTTCACGCAGTCTACAGAACAATTTTCGCAAGTGTGTAACGGTTCGAGGACGTAATAATAAAATCGACCAACGCACCATTTCCCATCGCCATAAACACGTTTGTTTTCGTTAAAATCAGCAAAAACATCTCCGTTGCTGTCGACTTCTTCTACGATAGCTATTTCGCCGATTTTGAACCAATCACGATATTCGAGGTTTTTAACGATGATAATTTTATCACCCACTTTTGCCTCACGATCAACCATCCGATAACGCTTGCCATCGATACGAACGATATCGGTCGGTTCCAAAACAAAGTAATCTCGATGATGTATACGCTGTCGTGTATCGGTTTCGATCAAACTGCTGAATACATTTAACACTGTATAAATATTTCCCGTATTCTTTCCGATGATCTTTTCGCCAGCATTGGCTTTCCGCTCGACTTCGATATATTCACGTAAAATACCATTCAGCTTTTCGTCTGGCAGTGCGAGTAGATCAAGTACCGATTTAGGCGCTTCATCTTTTTCTGCTAGCGGTTCGAGGACACGGTAATCTTCACTTGACGCTGCGTAATTTCTCATGTCTTTTCCTACGTAACTAATAGCATCATTAACTTTATAGACATCATCAACCTTAAAAACTCCGTTTCCGTTTTCGTTTGAATGACCGAATACAATAACCGTTTCACCCTCTTTCGCCTTGCGGTCGATCATCCGATAGCGTTTGCCATCAACATGTACGATGTCGGTAGGTTCGAGCGTTTGATATTCGCTTTGTTCGATTATGTCAAACTTTCCGCAGTAAACGTCACCGTCTTCGTTTGCTTTCTCAACCGACATGATTGTACCTTTCGTATAGCTATCTCCGAATTGACATTCGTGAGGGTTGACGATAACGATTTTATCGCCGACATTTGCTTCGCGATCAACCTCGACATATTCTCGCAACACACCGCCCAAATTTTCGTCTGGTAGAACGTGGATTTTACTCATTCCGACACCTCCGGAGACATTTGTACTCTTTCAAAGTAGGTGGCACATACATATCCTTCACGGTCTCATATTTCCGGCAATCTTCGCAGATCCAGCCGATTCCCTCTTGGAAAAGTTTTGTCACCAAGTGAGTTTTTATCTCACCACAGAATGGACAAACAGGGCCGAATAAGCTCATTTCCAACGGCAGTTCTTTCATCCACGGCTTTGTCATTTTCTCGTCAACTCCCTTCGGGTTGACATTTTTTTGTCTTCCCGAAAACCCGCTTTAAATCAATCCCCTTGATTCGTCCTATTTTCCAAAGATGTATGAGCGCCAGCAGAATTTCTAGCTCATTCTCCCGCTGAAACACTTCGTTCATTTGCCAGATGTTGGCGCCATCCGCATACATTTCCCGAAGCCGGATCAGGTCTTTTTCGTCCCAGATGAAATCCAAATCTTCGAGTATGATCACCACGTTCTGCCTTTCTTTGGTCATGTATTGGTTTTCCAGCGATGTAATTGCCATGCTTTCCCCGTTCATATGCTCACCTCAAAACCACTCATTTTCCTTGCTTTCGATTTTCACTAGCGCCGCGGCAAGCAGCTGTTTGATGTCGTCATAGTCTTTTTCCGCCAATGCAGCCGGGTTTTTGATTATGCCCATTTTGACCAATTCGTCGATCATAGCTTGCTTTTTTAAGTCTTGCATGAGGGTTGTGGCCTTATAGAGAGCGCCCATTTAAATCCTCCTTTCAAAAAATCCGGCGATTGCCGGGAATTTTTCGTGTTCTTTTCGTAACTCCCGGAATGTGGTTGTTTCGTTCCCTCTGATAATCTCAAAATCCAAGGTCTGTTCGATGCAATTCATGGGCTCTTTCTTGAAATGTTTCCTGTAGTACTCAATCGCTTCTTTCTCGCTTCCGGCGAAAATGAAGCAAAATTTTTCTTGGTCCATTTTGAGCGAAAAAATGCAGATTTTTTTGATCCCCAGGACGTTCCGTTCGATCATTTCTGCAACTTTTCGATGGTCCGCCCTATCGAAATCAATCGCAGAGATGTCATCGTCCATCGAAACAAGATTTTCTTGAATCATGTGCAGCAGATAATGGGCCAGCGGTGATTCCTCATATGTTAGAGCGTCTTGATAAAGCTCTTTAACCTTCATCTTCGATCGCTCCCGTATATTCGTTATACCTGACTGTCACGGTTCCGATTGGGCCATTCCTGTTTTTGGCTATGATCAGTTCCAAACTGTCATTCTCTGAATCTTGCTTGTAGTATTTTTCCCTGTACAAGAAGATGATCACGTCTGCGTCCTGTTCAATGCTGCCTGATTCCCTGATATCTGACATCATCGGGCGTTTCTCGGCCCTTTGCTCGACTTGCCGATTTAGCTGCGCAAGGCAGATGACCGGGCAATTGAATTCTTTCGCCATGGCTTTCAGGTCTTTCGAAATTTCTGTCACTTGCTGATGAGCGTTGCCTCCGTAAAAATGGCTTGGTTTGATCAGGGTTAAATAGTCGATTAAGATAACAGGTTTTTTGTCTGGATATTGATTGATCACCTTTCTTGTTTTCGCCCTGATCTCAGCCACGCTTTGCCCAGGCCCATCGAATATTTGGATATTTGCCTTTCCCAAAATCCCGATGATATTCGCCCATTGTCGTTTCTGCTCGTCCGAAAGGTATTTTCGGGGATCCCGCAATTTGTTGCGGTTCAGGTTCCCCGTCGATGCAATGAGCCTGGTAGTCAATTGAACGGCCGGCATTTCGAGCGAGAAAATGATCGGCAAGTTCCCGGACCATCCGACTTGTTTGGCAAAGTGAAGCATGACGTCGGTTTTTCCCATCGATGGTCTGGCGGCAATGATGGTCACTTCGCCGTCTTGCCATCCATTGGTCAAATCATTGAGCTTTTTGATTCCTGTCGTGATGCCCTTCTGAAAGGGCTTTTCTTTCCAAGGGAGTTCATACAAATCTTTCAGAATCTCGTTCAAAGGTTGGTAATCATCGATTTTTACTTGGTTGATGGCATCCAATTTTCTAATGATTTTGTCTACCGGCCAATCGTTTTCCGCCGCTTTGACAAGGATGTTCTTTTTTTCTCGCTCTTTCCAGGCATCCAAAACCAATTCTTCAATCTCTTCAAATTTCTCAATATCTGCGTAAGCGGCCAACTCATTAAGATAGGAAATTCCACCGACTTCGTTTAGATTCTTGATTGTCGAAAGAGTGACTAAATCGACAGGCTTCCCTTCTTGGGCCAACCGGAACATCGTTTTGAGCAATTCTTGATGCCTTCTGTCTTCCAGATGGCTCGGTTTAATAAGCGTATCCTTGAGAAGGTAATCCGCCTTGATGAAACAGCCTAAAAGGGATTTTTCAGGGACCAATTTTCATCCTCTCCTGCTGAAAAGTCTATTTCGGAATCCCGTGGGACATCGCGGCCCTGAATATTTTCTTGTTTTTGAGATTTGAATTTTCTTTCCAAAGCTTTTGCATCGTCAAGAGTTTTTACATTCTGCGTCAACCAGTTTCGTAATATTCCTTCTGCATAACTAAATGGCTTTTGGTTTTTTAAGGCAATCTGCATTGCATAGATGACTAGTTCATCAGAAAGATCTTCACACCAAGTGATGATGTTTTCTGTGATGAAACCATTCAAAAATCCGTAGTTTTTTTCATAAAACCTTAACGCCTTAACGCCAACTTCAGATACCGTATCCTTTTCTTTTTCTTGTTGTTTTTCTTTTTCTTTTTCTTTTTCTTTTTCCCCACTTAACGTGGTACGTATCGTTGACGCATCGTCTAACGTATCGTTGTACGTATCGTATGACGTATCGTTAGCGTATCGAAGAAACAACTCTCTGATACTTTCGTTAGGTATTTTTCTTGCAACCAATCCGATCAATGAGGTGTCTTTCACCTCCATCAACTCCCTCTCGATGCAGTCCAGCACAGGTTTGCCGCCTTTAATGAGGTTGTATTTCCCCCAGTTCAAAAGAGCAATTTCCCTTGTCTGCGGATTGTATTTAATGACCTTATGGACGTTCTCAAATCGTTCTACCAAGCTGTTGATCGATTCGATCGAGTATCCCAATTCAAATGCCATTTGCTTTTTGGTGATTTGGTAAATGCCGATCTGCGTAGTGTTCGGATTGGTCAAAAGGTAAATGTAGAAGTATTTATCTTCTGGTGTCATTTCTTCTAAAACCTTTGCGTCTTGCCAAAACGAAACATGAACGTATCTGTATTTAGCCATCTTGTTCACTCCTTCCTGATGCAAATTACGTATCGCCCTTCAACCCTCACCGGCTTTAAGCCGGGATGGACCAGGGCGAAATAGTTCTTCACATACTCGACATATCTCTTTTTGTCGCCCCTGGCCATCCATTTGAAAATGTGTGGTATCTCGAATTTGTATTCCATCTTCCATCACTCGAAGGGTATTTCTTCGTCTACAACCTCTATGTCATCAGCCATTTCCTTGACTTCGTCAGGAACATCGTTCGTTTGTTCCTGTTTCTGCTTCTTTTGTTCCTCGACGGCCTGGAACATCAGCTCAATGCCTTTCTTGATGACCGGATCGGTACGGTCTTGTTTAAGTAACCATTCCAGATAGTCAGGATGGGCCTTGTAGATTTCTTTCAAGGTTTTTCCTTTGTGTTTGCCGAATGTGAGTTTTATCTTTGCTGCGTCTTGCGCTGTCATTGTCTCCACTTGTTCCGTCTGGATGAATTCTTGCATGTCTTCAATATCTTGCGTGAACACTTCTGATAGGCTGGCAAGCGTCAGGGTAGCGTCGATCTGGGCTCTTTTCTTTGCCATTTTCAAAACGGTATTGGCGTTACCATATGGGTCTTGCAAAGTTCCGTCTTTTCGCTGGTAATATTTCGGTTCCTTAGTGTTGCAATGGCCCAACCCTTCGGTGATTTTCACGCCGTTTTTGTAGATCAAGCACTTCACGGTGAAAGCGAAAAATCCATTTTCATAATCCTGGACCCGCTCGATGACTTCATACTCGCTCGTAACTCCAAACATCATGAGGATTTTTTCGGCCCCAGGCTTGTACAGCGTAGGTTTCGGAGTACCTGGAATAACTCCGTAATCGTGGTCTTTTTTCAATGTATTCTGGATGACCATTTGAAACTGACTGATTTTAGCGAGTGTCGATTGCACCGCGCTAATGTCCACGCTTTCGATGATGGATAGAGAATTTGCTTGTTTTTCACTCATCGAATCCTCAATCCTTTCGTTTGTTTCAATGTCACACCCGGAACTTCTTCCCCGTTTTTCAACCGTTCAAGAATGGTTTTCTTGTCGATTTTCGCTGGTTGCGGAATCAAAAAGTCATCCGGGATAAGCGTTTCGTCAATCACATCCACCGACGGCGGATTGTTTTGGATCGCCACCGTAATCGTCGGGCGTTTCACTCTTTCAATTCCTGCTTTCATGAGCTGATCTTTGAGATAGTCCTTTGCTCGGTCCGCTTTTTCCTCGAGGGCCCGGCGCCGATCGGCGAGGCGTTTTTCCTCCTCCTTGATGGCTGCGATATCAGCCTCGAGGCACCGGATGAATTTGGCGGTATGCTCAACTTTGTCCTCCAATTCTTCTTGGATGGATTCCAAAGTATTTTGGAAGGTTTCTTCGTCGAGCTGCTCTGCCATTTCCAAGAGATTTAGATAGCTTTCCGTAAGTTCGTATAATTTCATCATTCTTCCTCCTCACTCCGCAATCGTATATTCCGCTCCCCAAACCTCTTCCAGGTACCGGCGCAAGTTTTCTTCCAGAATAACTTCATCATCGAACCGGACGATGTTGTCCCCTGGGGAAATGGGATCCCCGAAGTAATCCTTTGGCGCCGTCTTTTCGGGTTCTGGTTCAGGATACCCATACCGCCGTATAGCAGTTACAACAGGATGTTCCAGCACCATGGTTTCACCTCTTAAATCTCCGGACCTAATGCTATTAACTCCGGACCTAGCATTGCCAAAGATTAGTGGATATCACTATTTTCCCAACATGTATAGGATTGCTTTGTTTACCCGCTCTAAATCATATCGTTCAAGAATGATTGATAGATATTTTTCTTGCTCCAAATCCCCGATTGTAACGATATATTTGGTTTCAAAAATTTCGCCGTTAGGAGTGGTGGTCTTTACGGAGGTTCGAGAAATCTGGATTTTGGAATTCTGAAATTTCAAAGCGACTTCTTTTTCCATCCTTCACACCCTTTCCAACTCTTTTATCCTTGGCACTTCCCGGTGAACGATCACAATCCGATCGTTCAACCGTTTCACAACCAGCCAGTTTTCCGGGTTGACTCCATATTTTTGCATGAGCTCTTTCTCCTTCCGCGTCGGCCGCTTCCCGTTCTTCATTGCTTCCGATCCTCCAGGAGAGGACTCATTGTCAGTCCAAGAAAGAACGCGAGCAGCACGAGAAAGAATTCAGCCATTTGAAACACCGCCTTTCAGAACTTCTTGAAGGAGATCCCGCACTTGGTCGTATGTCTTTTTCCGATCATTCAATCGCTTAAGTTCTGCTACCGAACGCCGAAAATTATCGATGTGCACCAGCGCCCCGGCATAATCTTGCTGGTGGATTTTGCATGTGATGTGCTGCAAACAATCAACAATACAGACCACTTCGGCGAACGCTTTTTCCATATCCTGAACGAGGAAATGACCGTCAAATGAAAGTTCCACAGTTTTCATTGTCTTCGCTCCTTTCGTGATTTTTGGACAACAAAAAACCGGACTCGAAGCATGCCAATAAACCAACAAGCATGCAATCAAGTCCGGCGGTGACGGTGGGCCAAAGCCCGTGTCATGCCTATTCGGTTTTTATATAGTGCGGACTGCGGCAGTGGTAGCACACTGCCTTTTCCTTCGCCGCTTCGATCGCCGGCAATAGATATTCCGGCGGTTCCACGTCCCATTCTCCCATGTCGTACATTCGGATCTGTTCTACAATCGCTATGTTCTCTTCCTGCCTGATTCCAGCGATCCGGAGAATCTGGATCGCAAAATCTTCACGATGATGGGACGCTTGCACAATAATATCCCCAGGTGCTATAATAAAAAGAGCATGATCTTCATTTGCCAGTGGTCCCCGGCGCCGGATATAAATCGGCTTCTTGGGGGATCCATCTCCATTTGCAATGATTCGGGCATAGCCCGTGTTGGTCTTCCCACCTCCATACTCCCACAAGGCGGGAAGGCCTTTTTTTGTGCGTTCGATGGTGATTTCCATAAATTCAACCTCCTAATCTAGTTTTCTGGCATAAGATACACTTCTATAGAACGCCATCAGCCTTGGGTGTTTCTTCTCAAAATCCTCATCCCTCAAGAACGGGATCCGATAGGCTTTCTCCAGATCGGACATCAGGTTTGCCAGGCGTTGGTCTTTGACGTCGTCCGAGGACCTGGAGTTGATGATCTCATTAAATCTGTTTGAATAGGTAATTAATTCATCAATAGTCATGTCCACGTCAGTCACCTCCCCCAAAAATGACTTGGAAATAATCATCCAAAAACTTCGCCATCCTAGGAGCGTGAAAGCTCCAGGTTTGGCCCTGGTTCTTTGGGTAGTACACAGGACCGCCATTCTCTGAATCTAGGATTTTTCGGAAACGCGGCTGATAAAGGATATTTTCCTTTATCCAGCGGTCACTTTTATTGATTCGTTTCACTAGATCTTTCATGCTCCAATATACACCGGTTAATTCTTTCTGTTTTAATTCTTCCAATTCCGCCTTGGATATAATAACCATATCCGGCGGAATCGGAATGGTAATCTCGGTTTTGATTTGCTGCATTACCCCGAAACCTCCTTTTTAAGGAATAGACGGAAGGTTTCACGACCTTTTGGAGTGACCAACGTCTGCACGTCCGCTTTTCCGTTCCGCTCCCACTCCTTCAGCTGGAAGAGATCCGGGACGTATTGGGCATATGGTTTTAACTTGCCTTTTGTGTCTCGGTATATATATTTCTTCTCAAGTAGCCATTCGATAAATGCTTTCGGACCGATATGAAGCTCTTTCGCTGTGTCTCTAAAATTCGTGAGTAGATTCCGATCCACCAGCGCATCAAAATAATCTGCTTTCGGCTTCATGAGAGCGATCTGCTCATTTTGTTTGCGGACAAGAGCCAGAGTCGCCCTGAAGGTTTGTTTGGTCTGCTCGTCCGCAAACGGGAGGTACGTTTCGATGAATACCTCGTCGTTTGCCACATACCCGCCGGTTTTTCGGATGGTTGGAAGGACTTCGGCTGTTACCCACTTCCTGAATTCTCGCGCCTTTTCGGTCCCCGATTCAAAAATGAAATCATATAGCCCCGATTCGTCTATATATTGTTGTCCATCGCGGACAACCGTTGATATATCAAGCTTTTGCAGAATATTGCTGATTCGCTCCCATCTTAAATAGCGATTGCCTTTGGCCTCTTTGGTATAACCAAGAGCCCATGCGACGTCCTCGAGTTTGAAAAGTTCCTTGCCACTTTCAATGATTACAGTTAACTGTCCGAAAGAAGGATTCTTAAAAACTTGTAATGTATTCAATTCAACTTACCTCCTTCCGTTTTTCCTCATCTTTTTCAAACAGATACTCGATCGACAAGTCCGGGAAGAATGTTTTTTTGATCTTCAAGCATTCATCATAGTAGAAACGGTACTTCCCGTTTATCTTGTCGCTGATCGTCGCGCGCCTAACGTTTAACGCCTTCGCCAAATCTCCCATCGTCAACCCGTTTCTTGCCATTTCAGCCCGCAAATTCCTGTACATTATTTGGCACCCCCTTTTGGAAGTATACGCAATTTCGTTTGTCTACCTTTAGAATAAACGCATTTTCGTTATATGTCAATAGAAACATGGAAAAAATATGCGAAATTGAGTAAAAATCCTCCTTTACATATAATTACACATATGATATATTTTTCGTGTACGAAAAATCGTATAAGTTATGAAGGAGGGTTTGTGGGCAGTGAGGAGAGAAGAAATAATATCCAAATTGATTGACGAAAAATTTAAGAGCAAAAGACAGTTTGCAGAATATATCAATATCCCGCCGACAACATTACAGTCGATATTAAAAAGAGGCATTGGAAAGGCATCGATCGACAATGTAATCAGTATATGCAAGGGACTTGGCATAACTATCGACGACCTCGAACGGATGGCGGAAGATGGTATTATCAATCCAGAATCCAGCAAACAAGAAACCATTGAAAATAGAGAAATTCCGTTCTTCGGCAACATTGCTGCCGGTGCCTTATTTGCTGTGGAACCTGTTACAGACGAAAATCTTGAGACTGTGACGGTTTCAAGAAAACTGCTCGGCAAATATGCCGATAATAAAAAACTCTTCGCCATGAAGGTAAATGGCGAGAGCATGAATAAGATCATTCCGAACCATTCATTCGTAATCTGCAAACCGATTGAACTGGAGGAAGTGAAAGATGATGATATTGTGATTTTTAGCTATGACGGGGAATATAGCATGAAGAGATTTAGGAGGGATGACGAGGATCGAGTGCTGATCTTCAGTCCCGAATCAACAGATCGGAAATTTAGAGATCTTGTCGTTCCTTATGATACACAGAACGACTTAAAAATTTACGCGAAGGTTATTTTGTATTTAGTAAAACTGGAATAAAAAACGCGGGGATCCCGCTTAATTTTTTATTCAAAGGAAAGGGGATGAAGAATGGCCAGCTTCCAAAAACGCGGAAATACTTGGCAATTCACTATCAGCCGGGTCGTCAATGGGAAATCAAAACCGATCCGGAAGGGAGGTTTTAAAACAAAAAAAGAAGCACAACTAGCTGCTTCCCAAATTGAAGCTGAATTACAAAAAGGTGTTATTCCAATTTTGACCCCAATAGCCTTTGACGAATACTTCGAAAATTGGCTGGACACATATAAAACAAATATTTCTAATAACACCCTGGAAAGATACAAAGTCACTCTAAAAACTCTCCGTCAATATTTTGGTGGTGTCCCCATTCAAAAAATCACAAAGAGGTCTTACCAAGAATTTTTAAATAAATATGGTGAGACCCATTCGAAAAATTCAGTCAAAAAGATCAATACCCATATTCGATCTGCTGTAAAAACGGCAATTGAAGAGGGATATATCCGGATAGATTTTACGAGAGGAGCCGTTATAGGCGGAAAGAGCGGGAAAAGTAAAGAAGAAAAGTATTTGAATTACGGGGAAAGCAAACGGCTTCTGAAGGCCTTATATGAGAAATTAGATGAAGGCCTGATATATTATCTCCTCTTGCTAGGTCTAACCTCTGGGATGCGCTTTGGGGAAATGGTCGGGTTGACCCGTAAAGACTTTGATTTCAATAATAATACAATCAGCATTAATAAAACCTGGGGATACTACGGCAATATGCACGAAGGCTGGGGGCCAACCAAAAACGAACAGTCAAATCGAGTAATAAGTATGGACCCGAAAACTATGAAAGCATTCGATGATCTGTTCCAAAAAACACCGGATAATGTTTTGCGGCTTGTTTTTTATTCGCCACACTCTAAATATAAGGTGATTTCAAACAACGCCGCAAATAAGGCACTAGGAAAGATTTTAAAGGAGTTGGATATCGAACCGATCAGCGTCCACGGCCTCCGGCATACACATGCAAGTGTACTGCTTTATGAAGGGGTTTCAATATATTACGTATCCGAAAGGTTGGGGCACAGCGGCATCGACGTGACAATGAACACGTATTCGCACGTCATCAAAGAATTACGGCAACGGGATGAAAAATTGGCATCAAATATTTTCAAGAAGATGTATGCCTAGGGGTATAAGGGGTATATCAAAACCGAAATAATTGTTTTACACAAATTTTACACATAAAGAACTAAAAATCCTTAAATGTTAAGGTTTTCCCGGGCTTGTTAAACGTCCGCCCGGGACGTAATGACTAAGGAATCTGCCGGAGCGAGCAGCCGGCAGGCGCCGCAGAAATGTTGATCTTTCAACGTTTCTGCGGCGTTTTTTATTTTTTGGGGTCGGAATTAATTTGAAATGTTTTTCAAATCATTTTACACAAATTTTACACAAAGAAATGGCGCTACCCCATTGGGGTATTTTATCTGAACCAAAATGTTGGTAAAAAATGGGCGGATTTTTAGACATCCCTTTTTTTTGGGATGTCTTTTTTCTTTGAACCCCCCCTTCCCGGATCCCGAAAAATGTTGTACTATTGAGATGAAAATTTTGCCAAAAAGGGGGATATATCTTGGAAAAGAAAAAATCCATCTTCAAACGCTGGTGGTTTTGGCTGATCGTCATCCTCGTGATCGGCGCCGTTGCCACTGCCGGATCCGGGGATGATGACAGCGATGAACCGAAAAAGGTCGCCGAGAACCAACAAGAGAAAAAGAGTGAAGAAAAGAAAGAAGAGAATAAAATATTCAAAGTCGGTGATACCATCCAGCTTGGCGATCACAAGCTGACGGTCACCAAAGTGGATAAGTCAAACGGGGATGAATTTGAACAGCCAAAATCAGGACATGAATTTATAATCGTTCATGTTCGGATCGAAAACGGCGGAAAAGATAATGTTGACTACAACCCGTTTGATTTCCAACTAAAAAATAGCCAAGGTAACATTGTCGATCCTGGCTTTATCACGGTCGACTCCGATACAGCGCTGGAAGCCGGCGAACTAGCTCCCGGCGGAAAAGTCGAAGGGACCGTTTCCTTCGAAGCTCCCAAGGGAGACAAAGGGCTTGAACTTATTTTCACTCCTAGCTTTTGGAGTGATAAAAAAATTACTATTAAATTAAATTAATACCACCCTTTCGGGTGGTAATTTTTTATTTTTCTTAAGTGAAAATGCAAAAATCAGCCGGCATTTTTAAATTTTTGCGATTTGAAGGATCCCCCATCTTCTTGTATTGTTATGGCGGGTGGTGATTGAAAAAAAGAACTGGGAGGATTTTGGCACGGCTTCGGCCGTGCTGTTTTTTTCTAAAAAAATCTAAAAAAATTTTTGAAAAGGTATTGACTGATAGGAATTCATATCGTATTATAGAATCAGAAGATGATAGGAATTCAAATCATGGAGGGAAGGAAAAAAATGAAAGTTGCCGAGTTCGTTAAAGATGTGAAAGGTAAGAAAGTGATTTTCAAGGTTTTGGTCGATGATCAAACGATCGTCTTGGATGTGAATGGGGTGCAAGGTACTGCAATTGTCGGAAAACACCCGCAACACGGGTGGTATTACCAAAGTTATTCTGACGAGCTATTAACAGCATTAAGAATCAAAGCATCCAATGTTGCGATTACACATGAAAGTGCAGAAAAGGCGGCGGAAATTATTGCCCAACGAAAAGAAGAGGCAAAAAAAGAAGCGGAACGGAAACGCGAGGAAGAAAAGCAACGCATCATCACTGGCAAACAAAAAATTAAAGTACATTTCCACGATGGCGAGTATCTTTCGGGGTGGGAAGTTGTTGGCGTTGCGGCGGACCTCTTGAAGGAACTCGGATTGGCCCGATATGTGTCGGGCTGGGGGATGATCGTTGATAGTGAACTTGTCAACCGGTTTGGCGACGAGTTCACCTATCAACAAGCAAAAGAAGTTGCAGATCCACGAATAAAGGCAAAAAAAGAAAAAGAAGAAGCCCAAAAACGGATCCTGCAGGCAAAGTTTGATGAAGCCAAGAAAACCGGAAAGCCGGTAGAAATCTCCCGATGGACGGAAGAATGCAGCGATCCAGAGGAAGAATGCGATCTCGACATCGTTGTAGAATACGCGATGCCGGACGGATCGACAAAAGTTGAACGACATCATACATGGTAGAAAGCTAAACCTTATTATCACTCCCGCTCGGCAAACCATCCTGGCGGGAAAAAGAAAAATTTAAAAAAGGTTGACAAGGTAGGAATTCCTGCCAAACACAAAAAAAGGAGGATGGAAATGTTCCTATACAAAGTTAAAACAACCAGAGAGATCGAGCAAGAATTCGGTCTGCCCCAAAACTCAGTCATCCGAGACATCCGACGGGGCAAATTCCGCACATCGGAAATCCGGAAATCCGGAGCAGCGTGGCTAATCACCGAGCGTGAGGCCCGACGTGTATACGCCGGAGAGCTTACAATGATCCCGGTCAAGGATGACTTTGAATGGGTCCTTGACCATGTACGGGAAGAATTGGAAAACCCCGTTCTAGACGATCTTGTACGAAAAGTTATGGGAAAGCCTTCTATGGATGAAAACGATATGAAAAACTTGGCCGGATTGTACCACGATGGGCTTCGAAACGGATCAGAAAACGGAAAATACCTGTCATTTTCACAATGGTTTTATGAATTCTTTGAAGAAAAGATTGAGGAGGAGATGGTGAAAAATGAAAACGATTAATTGGTTTTTTAATCAAGAGCAAGTAGCAAAAGCAATTCAATCGTATGTTCAGGCAATTGTAAACCAAGTAAAAACGGAAAACGAAGCTCCAGTTGATTTTGATGCTGTAATTGAAGGAGTAAAAGATAGTATTGACTTTTTTGATTATGCGGAAAAAATGATAGGAGAAAATGCGTCGATAGAGGAAATAAATGAGATGGTAGAAAAACTAAAAAATGAAGTTGTGAATGACATATTTGAAAAATTTAACGACCGTATTGATGTTGAATTAGTTCGCGAAGGTGAGAATTATTTAGTTACAAATGCTCGATATACCATTCGATTTACACAAAACGGTCATGTTATACATGATGATCGTAGGCTTATTATAAAACTCCTAAACTTTTTATGTGATAAAAAGTATTTGTATAAGGTAAAAATGGATTGGGAAACAGTTTGGCGGAAAAATGATGATCTTTGCGTATATGCGATCAGAGATACGCAAGGAACAGAAGCAACACCATTGAATAAAAAAACGGTTTTTAATTATCTAAAAAAGGAAGGAATCTTCCTAACGGAAATAATAGTGAATTAGTAAAAAATCTATTTCTTACAAAATAAAAAACCCTGCCAAATGGCAGGGTAAATTACTTAATGCGGATCTTCTGCCCAGGGAAGATTAAATCCGGGTTTTTGATTTTATTTAAGCTCACTAACTTATTTACAGTCGTTCCATACTTTTTGGCGATCCCCCAAAGCGTGTCCCCTTTTTTGACCGTGTGGTACTTCGGATTGGAAGCCGGCTTATCGGCCACCTTCCCGGGGATCTTCAGCTTTTGGCCGGGATAAATGAGGTCCGGGTTTTTGATTTTGTTCAGTTTCACAAGCTCGTTAACGGTGGTTTTGTATTTTTGAGCGATTTTCCAGAGGGAATCGCCCTTTTTGACTGTATATGTGGTATACGACGTTTTCGGAGCGGGTTTTGGCGCCGGTTTCGGTTTCGGCTGCGGCTTGGCTTCGACCTTGGCCCCCGTGAACCAGTCGAGGTTTTTGTCGCTGACAATCATGTTCAAGTCCAAGTCACCGTCATACCCCGGAACCCTGCCGGCGCTCGTATATTGCCAAATATCACACGGAAAATCCGGCTTTTTGTCGGGTTTGCCGTTGTTTGCGCCATAACGCGGGATCCATACCGCATCCACTTCGTCAAGATTGAGATCGAAAGTTTTGTAGAGATGATGCGCGATATAGATTCCGATTTTCTTCGCGCCAAGTTCGCGCAGTTTTGCAACATATGCCGACACACCGGCGCGCATGTCTTCCATCGACTTTTCTTCGACATCCAAAAACCAAAACGTTGGCTCTACGGCTTCCAGTGTCCGCTTGTAAAAGTCTTCGGCTTCTTTCCGCATGTCCGCAATCGATACGCCACGAACCCAAGCATATGCCGCGGTAGGGACCCCACGTTTTCGGAGCTCGGCATGGTGGGTTTTGTAGTGCCGGTCAATTGTATTTGACCCGTACTGTGTTCGGATGATCGCCCAATCGAGATGTTTTGCGAAAGTATCATAGTCAATCCGCTTTGGGTCTTGGTGATGGGAGAGATCGACGATATAGCCCATTATTTCGATTCTCCTTTCCCCTTCAATATCTCAACCGCATTCTTCAAAACTTCCGGTATCGGCAACCCGGCCCTGCCGCAGTTTTCGATGATCGACAGCAGCTCATTCGCGAGGTAGAAAAAGATCACCGCATCCCGGAAAATGTCATTGTTCCCGCCGAGCGCTTCATCGAGAAGATGGGCCACGGCAACAAGAACGAAAATAAGAATCTTCTTCGCAATCCCCTTGAACCCGACCTCGCTGGACAATTTTCCTTCCGCCCCGGCGGCGATAAAACCGGTAATGTAATCGATGACAACGAAAGCAAGCAAGATTCCCAGCAACGCGCTCCATCCTCCCCACAAATAACCGACTATGCCGCCGATGACGGACATGGTGATTCGATATGCGTGTTCCATTCTCTTCACTCCCCTTTCCTAAACGGAACCCCCGCCGATCACTCAGCGGGGGTTTCTTGTAACCTTTCAACGATTTTGGTTTTCACAAGATCTTGAAGTTCCGCGATGTTCAGATTGAATTCTTCCGCAGAGAGAGGAACATATCCGCTCAAACTGATCGAATGGTCTTCATTCGAGCCGTTGAAATAGATTTGGGCGCCAGAGACTTGCCCATCTTCATAGCGAATGTTGATGTTATTGATTTGAACGTTCATTATTCTTTCTCCCCTTCTTCAAATTTTTCACAAATATAGTCATAGATCATCGCTTCTTGCCCGCTAAATTCACGATCGCAATTGAACAAGATTTCTTTAACCGTTTTAAGCATTTCTTGTGCATCTCCACCCTCGATGACAATTTCTTCTTCGTCTAGTTCTTTTTTGTCTTTTAAATATGCGTCAATATCCTTCACATCGTAGGTATTATCTTCTTTTATTTTTGGCTCTCCATTTTCGTCAAGGTGACAATGTTCTTTTAGCAGTTGCTTGATGTCCTCCCGATATTCTTCATGTCGTTCGTGTAATAGTTTAATAAACTTCGTGCGATGTCGGCTTTGCTTACCACGGAGCGGTAAATCGTAAAGTAGATTGATAATCGGCGCAAGTTTGGCTTTTTCAATTTTTATAATCATGGACCATCGCCTCCAACTGCTGAATTTTTTGTTTCAAATATTGATTTTCGAGTTTTAACCACTCGATTTCATCTTTCATTGTTTGCTGTTCATCTTTCAATGACTTTGTAACTGGAATAAGCAACGTCCAAAGCCTATCATAAGCAATTCCATCGACTTCACGCCGTCCGTTTTCGTCGGGAGGTGTAAAGACGACATATTCAGGAAGTCCGGCTTCAACGACATCTTCAGCTATCAGCCCGTATCTTCTATCGAGCCCGGTGGTGTTTCCACCATTCTCCGAAATCTCTGTTTTGTCGAACCAGCTCTTTGGCTTGAGTTGAAGAATCCGTTCAGCATACCCGTTCGACAAATCCACTTCTTGTATGTCTTCTTTGTATTTTCTTGCAGAGGTGATGCGTCCGATTACTCCGTTGGTAGTGACGTAGACATTCGCCGTTCCTGAATACGTCCGATTGTAAACAGCTTCTGATTGCATGTATGCGCTTGTGCTATCAGTATTTAGACGCAAACTAGCGCCATTTCCATCGAAATAACCAGTTCCGCTAAAATATCTACTTGCTGAAATAGCGGTATTGAAAGCTATATCCGTATCCCTAAAAAGTATTTCTTTGAAAACTGCGTCGTCTGGGTATGAATAGTGAATTCCATCCAAATCTATCGTCACATTATACCAACCACTAGGAGATGCTGATCGAACACCAAAATTGATTCCTTCTTCACTTATCGAAAAGCCCCCGCTGATATATGAGTTCGGCTTTGGCCCGAACAAACCACTATAGTCATACTTGGTCATGGAAATGCTTGAACCAATCAATACCGATGTCCAATATTCATCTTCAGCGTTATTCACTCGTCGGGAAAAAGTATCATAAGTGATCTCGGTTTTGGATGGGTGTTCCGAATTATCTGACGGGTCTTGGGTTATGAGGCTTCCTGTAAATAATCCACTCGTGCCGTTGATTGTACCACCCTCAATAGTAAGCCCTTTTATCGTCCCCGCCGTCACCGTCCCCAAATCCGCACTAATCGCCGACAGTGACGTCACATTCAGCTTGTCAGCGGTGATAGACTTTGCCGCAAGCTTCGCAGCTGTAATAGTACCATCCACGATCAGCATACCCGCAAAGCGTTTCCGCAGTTCAATATCAGCGACATAGAAATATCCCGTAGTACCTTGATCTTTTTGTAAGAAAAAATCTATATGATCTATTGTTTTTGTTTCATCTACAGATGTAGTGATCTGCAAATTCGCTTCTATTATGCCGCTAGAAGTACCAGGCGTCACATTCACACTTCCTGCATCGGCCCACGATCCATCAGTATAATAACGCCTGACGATAAAATTCACTGCCGAAACTTCCGTTTCACGGTATCCACTGAAGCGAATATAGTATTCGTCATTCGTTTTAAACTCAACCATTTTTGATCTAGCTATTATTATCCGTGCATACGATCCCGGTCCTACCCGAAAATATTTTTTGCCATTGACAGTTACTACAGTATTCCCATTCGGATTTGAATTTTCATCAATCTGTGAAAGATTCGTGAAGTCGGCGATGGCAAGATGCTGTGCGGTAATAGAACCAGCCGCAATTCGATCTGCGCTAATATAGCCGCTTGTAATATTCCCCCCGTCAATCGTCGTCTGCCCCGGTGTGCTTAAATTCGTAAACGTCACATATCCAGCAAGATCGACCTTCGACGCTTGAATCTTGATCTGTTCAGCCGTCTGATTGATCGCTGAAATCACGCCATTTTTCTCGACCTTCGTCGCGATCTGTCCGGCTTGCACCGTCAATTGTGCGGACAAACTGGTGACTTGGTTTGTCAAATTGTCCACTGTCGACTGGTTCGCTTTGAGCGCGATTTGGTTCGAAAGCTGTGTGATGGACGTTTCGGCGGTGGTCATGCGGGAGCCAAGACCGTCGATTTGTGATTGTGTGTCCTCTGGAGCAGGTGTCCAGTCGGTGGCACGGTTGCCGAGTTCTAGTTTTAAGCCAGTAAAATAGGTTGTACCATAGTTAGAATAACCTCCACCGCGTCCTATTCGAATAGTAATTGCATTAGCATTAAATTTTCTGTTCCATGTATATCTCTGCCAGTTTAATGTTCTGATCGTTCCTGTAACAAGATATACTGTGTTACCTGTATTCAAATCAGTGTAATAAACTTGAATGTGATTATCATTTAATCCTCCCTCATCTTTTGCCCACCAAGATAGTGTATATTCTTGATTGGGTACAACTGGTACTGTTTGCAAAATACCTTGGTTTGCGGCATTTGTCGTGATTTTTAAAGCCTTTGTAAATCCCGGCAAATCATTAATATCAACTACAGTTCTAGTAGGTGGTGAACCAGAATTACTCCAACCGTTATAATCCCCTTTTTCAAATGCACTATTTTTAATTAGATTCCGCCCGCCAATCTGTAAGCTCTCAAACTCTGTCTTTGAGACCTTCGTCGCAATTTGGTCGGCTTGTAGCGTCAATTGTGCGGACAGGTTCGAAATTTGAGTATTTACAGCCGTGAACTGCCCGTCGATTTGCGACTTCGTATAGACGTTTGCCGCATCTGCTTTTAAAGCGATTTGGTTCGCTTGCTGTTGAATTTGCGTGCTCATCTGCGACAATTGCGATGATAGAGCCGCTTGATCTTGCTGATATTGGGAGACGGAAACTTTTGTAGACAATTCCTGTTCGGTCGCTGTAATCCGTGTTTCATGGTTCGTGATGGTTTGACCTTGCGCGGTGACTGTGTTCACCATGTTGCCCAGCTGAACGTCAAGCGTCTTTCCATTATAGAAAATTTTTGATGACTGAATTGTCGTTGTTCCCTCGTTGATCTCGGTCACCACGCTGGCGATATCGAGCTTCGTCCCGCTGATGTTTGCGTCATCGGCGATTTTTTCGTTTGTGATCGACCCGTCGGTGATTCCTTCGCGCTTCACGCCATTTTCGTCAAGCAATACCGTTTGCCCATCGGCGCCACGAACGCGCAAGCCATAGACTGACCCATCACCATTGACGTCGCCAAGGCTGACACGTTCATACAGCGAACCATCCGTTTTGTTTGCGAACACTTGAAGACGGTTCCCGCTCATTTTAAGGCGACCGTTTGCGCCTTGGATGGTGACCAAAGCAGTGTTTAATATGCCGGCATTGATTTTACTAGCATTTAGATTGGAAATTTCTGCATTTCCGATGGCACCTTCGGCAATAACACCGGACCCGGCATAAATAGCACCGGCGCGGAAGTTTTCGGCGCCAAGGTTGCCGGCCAAGAGGGTATTGATTGAGCCAACGTCGGCTTCGAGTGCACCGACTCTTGCATTGGTAGCATTAAGGTCGGTGATGTTAGCCTTCCCCGCCTTGAGATTCGTGATTTCTGCGTTGATCGCGGTCAAATCATTCGTTACTAAATTGTCTATGCGTGCATTCGTCGCGTTAAGATCGGTGATATTGGCTTTTTCCGCCTGGAGATTTTGAATCGCTGCGTTCACCGCATCGAGATCGGTAATGTTTGCTTTTGTAGCTTCGAGATTATCGATCCTTGCATTAGTAGCATCCAAGTCGTCGATATCAGCTTTCGTCGCTTCGAGGTTGTCGATGCGGGCGTTTGCAGCATTCAAATCTTCTATGTCCGCTTTATTGGCTTGAAGATTCTGAATGGTAGCATTAACCGCGTTCAAATCCTCAATATCTGCTTTGGACACCTTCAAATTTTCTATTTCAGCGTTCGTCGCTTCCAGGTCTTCGATTGTTGCTTTGTTAATCAACGCCTCGTTGATAAAAGCCAATTCATAGACGACACGCTCAACCTTATTCGTCAGGGATCCGCTCGAATCAAACTGATTGCTATTCTCCGTTTCCCCGACAGATTCAATTTCGCCCGTCAACCCGCCGGAAAAAGCCAATTTGTTCACCATGATCGGGATCTGAATAATTTCATCGTCGACAGTGACCAGTGTCACGATGTCCCCGACTTCATAAGCCGGATTGCCAACGAATTTCAAATATACCGGCAGATACTGGAACCCTTTCAGCTTGTTGTAGATATCCGTCATGATCCCATCGGTCATGAACGGATTCTCGAATTGGACTTCACTTCCACCAGCCGAAAGCGTTCCTTTCGAGATTGTATTTTCTCCTGTTTGACAAGTGATTTTGTCGATCCGGAAAACAGCGTCTTTCTTCTTCGAAAAACCATCGTCCATATAGTGATCGGCCGTGATGGTTTCCGATGTGGTTGTATACGACTTGATGCGCAGTTTTCCATCCCGGTCAAACTTTGCGAACCCACCGCACATTTGGGCAATGAATGCCACGACTCCCCTAAATTTGTAACCTTCCGGCTTTTTGGAAAAGGAATAATTCGGCAGCGTTCCGGTGAATTGGATCCCGGCTTTGGTGCAGATTTCATTCATGACAGCCGTAATGGTAGCCGGATATGTCAAATCGGAGAAATACGCCTTTTCCAGCTTGATCATGCCGTCATAGCATGTCAGCGTAACCACATCTTTTTTCCGCTCAACTTGATCGCAATAGAAAACGCCGAGCGGAACATACTCGACGGTTCCGTTTAAATCTAAACCAATGTAAGGTTTGATTGTTGCAGTTTCAAAGACTTCGTTGACACCGACAACCGAAAGGTTCAAGGTCGCCGATGCGACCGTTCCGATTTCAAACGATCCGGAAGGGTTGGATGTATCTTCGTAATTCATTTCAACGATGTAGGATTCGTCATATTCTCTACTATTGATGAGCACTTTCGCTTTCAGGATCCTCGAGGTACTCATGATCGCATTCTTGAAGTTTTGAGAGACACTATACATAGCCAACCCTCCTTTATTTCTCAATAAAATTCATGGACAAACCTTCCCAAAGAATGGTGCCATTTCTGTTTCGATACATGGGAGCGGAACGGTCACCAACATAAAAGGTTTTCGTGACGTTTTTTCCTTCCATTGGATCTGGATACTCAACTTGAAAAAATACACTTTGCACTGCTTTTAAAATCGTTGATATTTGAGACATAGAAAGAGGCGGCCACTCGCATTCGATCTTTCGCTTCACAGCGATTCTGTCACGAATTAGCTCGCCTCTTGCGTTTCTCTTGCTTTCTCCGTCCAAATCCATGATGTCAACCTTAAAAGATTTCGGGGTAGCGATTGCTACCCCATTAATTTTGAGCATACGCACCACCTACACATTGATCAAAGTCCTACCCGCTTGTTTCTGTGCAGCATTTATGCCATTTATGATTTCGTGGAAAATACGAGTGGAACCAAGGTTGATGGTCAATTCCAGGTTCCCGCCGCCGTATTGCCGTAAAGCGTCGGACACGGCGCGGAACGTTTGTTCATAGATTTTCGATTCCGGCGCAATGATTTCTCCCTCGGTCCGGTTATCACCGACGATGGCGAGCATTGGATTATTCGCACCGACATAACCGCCTTGGGCGAGATGCGGGATTTTCGGGATGTTCACTCCGAATTTTTTCCCACCGATCCCCGGCACCCATTTCGGAATTGTGACCGAAATTTTGTTCAATCCTCCAATTACATAGTTAATTGCATTAATTATTGCATTAAGCGGCCTTTTTACAATGCTTTCCAGACCCTTGAATATGGAGCTGAATACCGATTTCACGCCATACCATGCCTTACTCCAGCCTGATTTGAAGGTTCCGGATACGAATGAAACCACGCTGCTGAGTCTGCTTTGGATCCAGCCAGCAACATTTCTGATTGTTCCCCATGCGCTGTTGACGACCGATTTCACGCTATTGAAAACATTTGAAAAGGCCGGTTTCAGATTGGCATATAGCCAATTCGCAACCGGTTTTATGAAGCCATTGTAAATATTTGATCCGACCTTTTTGATCGTGCTCCAGGCCCCATTGACGACAGATTTAATCCCATTAAAGACCGAGTCAAAAGCCGGCTTGAGATTGGACTTCAACCAGTTTCCGATCGGCTTCACAAAATTATTATTGATGTAGGAAGCGACGGTCTTCAAAGTGTTCCAGGCTCCGTTTACAACGGTTTTAATTCCGTTGAAAACAGTATCGAACGCAGGCTTGAGGTTATTTTTCAACCAATCACCGATCGGCTTCACAAAATTATTTTTAATGTAGGATGCAACCGTTTTTAAAGTATTCCATGCCCCGTTGACAATTGTCTTTACGGCATTAAAAACCGATTCAAAAGCCGGTTTGAGATTTGATTTCAGCCAATTTCCAATGGGCTTAATAAACGTGTTGTATATTCCTGTCGCAATCGACTTCAGAATGTTGTATGCCCCATCAACAATTTTCTTAATCGCCCCGGAGAACGTTTCAAAGACTTTCTTCCCGCCACCGGCGAATCCTTTAAGATTTGCAACACCTTTGACCGCCAATTCCTTAATGCCGCCGAAAATCTTACCGAAGAACATTAAATTCATAAGGTTCCAAATCGCTTTTACCGCACCCTTGAATACACGCTTTGCGCCTTCCCACATTTCCGAAAAATTCCCGGTGAAAAGCGCAGCGAAAAATTCGATCAGGCCAAGGATGACATCCAAAGCGCCGCTGATAAGTCCTTTGACGTTCTCCCAGAGTGATTTCACAATAGCGATAACAACGGGCGCGACAAATTGGATGACTGCGACAATGCCATTAAAGATGTTTTCGGCCGCTTGCAAGATCATAGCCCCGTTTTCTTGCCAAAATTTTTGAATTTTGGAGACCATATCTCCAACGAATTTGATAATTGCATCCACAGCTTGTCCGATGGCGGATTTTATGGCATTCCAAATGCCGATCACTTTCTTACGGAAATCTTCGTTTGTCCGCCATAGATAGACAATGGCGCCGACAAGAAGACCGACCACCGCGGCGACAGCCAGAGCGGGAACGGATATTCCCATGAAGGCCAATTTCAAAGCCTGGAACGCTTTTTGCAAACCCATGGCCATTTTGGTCCAGTTCGCGATGATCTTATATGTCAAAAAAGCGGCAGCCAAACCGGCGAGCGTCGCAACGATTTCGTCCTTATTCTTTTTGATGAAGTTCTTCAAATTAGAAAAGATAGCCCGCACTTTGTTGGCCATCTCTTGGATCCGTTTTGGAATTTTACCGACCGAATTGTCGAATCCGCTTGTGTCCAATACTGGAGCGCTGACTGTCGTTGCGCCGCCACCGCCGCCACCGCCGCCGCCACCGCCGCCTGAACCACCAGATGCGGATCCACCAGAATCGGCGGCTGCCGATGTCTTGATATTGGTGATTTCATCAAATCCGGCAAGCTGGGTATAGGCTTTCTTCCGAGCTTTCGCTAATTTTTCTGTTGCTTTTGCTGCTTTACCAGTAGCTTTTGCAACTTTTTCTGCAGCTTTTGAAGCACCGCCAAAAGCACCGCCCAGGCTAGATACTGTAGATGTTTGTTGTTTTACAGCTTGGGACTGGACTTTGGCTTGCTTGACAGCGCCCTTGCCAAATAAGGCCTGAAAAAATAGTGCTATCTTCGCTGTGATGGCTTCGACTTTGGCCGCAAACGCAGAAAGAGCCGGTAGAACAGCGTTCAATACCGGCATCAAAGCGTTCCCGATGTTCAATTTGATGTTGGAAAGTGTTGCGTTGAATTGCGCAAGCCTGTTGGCCGTATTATTCGCCACCGTATCGCCGAATTTCGTGCTTGCTTGTTCCAGTATTGCAAAGTACCGTATGAGTTGCTGGGTTTGGAAATCAAGTTGGTTCCACGATTTCCCGTTTGCAAATTGCCGGAAAGCTTCCGTAGATTCGAGCATGGCAACATTTACGTTGATGCCCAAATCTTCAATAGCTTCCGTGTTACCCAACAACCCAGAGCGGATCCGGTCCAGGACATCTTCCATCGTCCGACCCGTTCCGCTTGCCACAATAGCAGCGGTTTTCAGTAGATCTTCCGTGTATTTTGCAGTTTGTTTTGTGCTATTCGAAAATGTACTGATTAGGTTGCCGAAAACTGATCCATATTTATAAGCTTCGGCTTTGGACATATTATAGGCTTTTGCTTGGGTATTAGCCCAATTCAGGAATTCGTCGGCGCTGTCCCCCATGAGCCTTTGAATTTGGCCAAGACTCGCCTCAACGTCTTTGGCCATGTTTACGCTGTCTTTGGCAAACTTCGCCAGCGAAACAGTGGCGATGATGGAGCCGATTTTCTTAAATGTATTGTTTACCCTGTTTTGAAAGTTTTGCAGCTGCTCCTGAGTCTTGGCCAATTCTTTTTTGACGCCCGAGAAGTCAGCGCCGCCCCGAATGATTAGATTTGTATGGCCCGCCATCTATTCCCCTCCTTTCCCCGGGGATTCGCGTTTCACCGTGCCGCCAAACATCGCATTGATCCGTTTTACTTCAGCCAGCATATCCCGATCGCTCATTTGTTTTGGCTTTGCGGCCTGTTCCACTTTTTTCAGGACCTTGTCCAAATCCGGAAGCCTTTTTCCTGCAAACGCCTGCGCCGTCCACTGGGCAGTGATATATGCCTGGGCGATTCTCTCCATCGCCTCGTCTTTTTTGCGTTCGTTGTAGCCTTGCACATAAAGAAAAAATTCCTTTGGCCACATCCGTTCAAATTCTGCGATCGACATTCCCATTTTGGCGGCAGTTTTGAAAGCCTCATCCTCGATGTCAACATCAGGATCTATTTCTTCTTTTTTGCCGCCATCGCTCCGTTTTTTACGCCATCCTCTTCGTCAGCTAATTCGGACATGATTTTATCCATAATTTCTAGGGCGCCTTTTAATCCGAGGTTTTCATCTATCAATTGAGTAACACGTTCAACAGTCAATTCCGGATCCTCGTGAGCAAGTCCGCAATAAAAAACGAGCGGTACTATATCCTCAATGTCCTCATTATCAAAATCAACTTTGAACAAACTTTTTCCATAGATTTTTTTGAACAATTTCAACGCACCCCAGCCAAAAACGATTTTTCTGGGTTTGTCCAGTTCAACAGGAATGAAAACCATGCTCATCGTTCTTTATCCTCCTTCAACATTCCCGAGTAAATATGAAAAAGAGAAAAGCTAGGCTAAACGCCTAGCCATCAAGAATCTTGCGAAACCGTCAGCGTCGGTTTCCCGCTCACTTTGAGAGTCGCTTCAAAACCGATCAAATCTTCTAATTCCGCACTGGTAGAGTACCCTGTCACAACCGCTTTAAACTCCCATTTCGCACCTATTTGAGGCGGAAATTCAATCGTATATTGTTGTTCTGTTCCTGCTTCGAAATCATCATAGAGGCCCTTGTGATGTTGTGGGTTGAAATAGCCGCTGATTGACACTTCGCCTGCATCTTTAAACCCACCAATGAATGTACGGTACCCGCCGTCACTATCCAAAGTCGTCGTATCCAACGTATCTGCCGAAAGTTCCAAACCGCCGATAGACGTCAGTTCTCCAATGACAGTCGTGCCTTTTTTCAGCTTCGTCCCAATCGCTCTTTCTGCCATGGTTTACTCCTCCTTATACCAAAATGTGATATCAATTATCCCCCGGTATAAACCGAGTTCCGATTCATAGGTTTCCGAAATGTTATTTACCACCAAGTCCGAAACGAAAATGCCGTCTGTCCCAATTTCTCTTCCGAGAAATGAAACAACGGCACTTCGGACCTCCTGAGTCAATTCTTTCATCTGTGTGTAACTTTCGGCCAAAATGTTCAGGATATAACTTGCTTCAATATTGTTTTTGATCTCGGTAAGTGTTTTGGTCTGCGAAAAACGTGACAAGATATAGACCAAATACGGCGGTTCCTTATCCTTCGGGGCGTTGGTCGGAAAAATTTTATAGGCGATTTCCGGAATCTGATTCAATTCATGACGCAACGCTTTTTCCACCCGACCGTCACCCTTTCATGGCCTTTTCGATGCGCTTCAGCATCTCGTCCACGATCGTCTTTTCGATCTTTTTCGCGTTCCCGGTCAAAGCCTTTTCGAGGAAATGGTACCCCGGAATATATTTTCCGTTCCGGGTAAAGAATCCGTATTCTTGTGATGCCGGGTAGTATGCAATGACATTTCCATTCTCATCCTTCTTTTGGAAAATGTCATTCTTGGACCGGTCGAACACAATCCGATACACTTTCTTTCCTTTCACCCGGGAGCGCTCGCCGACCATGATGATTCCACGCTTCAGTTCACCGGTATCTTCCGGTGCATTTTGCTTGGCCGCGTTTAAAGCGATTCTCATGGCCTTTCTCGATGATTGAGTGACATATTTTTGCGGCACATCGCCCAGCTGTTTTAGCTTTTTTTGAAGCTTATCCATGCCTTCGACTTTAAACCTGATACTCATTTGACCAACTCCTTGCATAGGAGCTGCAACTCCGCATTTTTTTCCTTGAAATTGATCGGCGGGCCGACAAGTTCGAAGATCCGATCTCCGAATTTCACCCGCACGTCCGTCGTGATTTTGAATCCCGGAATGTAACGAAGGTTGATTTTGTGCGAAACTTCGCTGTTCATCTTTTCTGCGGCAAAAAACTCCCGGGCCGTCAATGGATTCACGCTTGCCCAAACCGTTTTGACGTCAACCCATTCTTCGATTTCTTCCCCGTAATCATTTTGTTGTTTCGTCTTCTGCTGAAAAGTGATTCGGTGCCGCAGATCCCCGGGATTCATGATTTTTCATCCTTTTTGCTCTTCTTTTCTTTGATTTCCGCGCCGATGAATCCCTCTTTTCTCAAAAATTCGGCCCGCTTTTTATCATTCGTTTCATAAACGGAATCCACGTCATAAACTTCCATGGAAAATTTATCCCGGAACCGTTTCACCACTTTGTACTTCATCCGTTTCACCTCCGGAATCGGAATCCGGCGCATATTTCAACTGGGCAAGCATGGATTGAATCGTATATCTCACTTTGTCACTCGCTCTTTGGCCGATTAGGTCCCGGTTCTCATACCAATCCGCGACCAAAACCAAGCAGAAAAGTTTTGCCAGGTTGTTGCTTGAATCAAAATTTTTGCCGGTGGCATTTTTCAGGTATGACTCCGCGGATCCGATCAACATCTTGATTATTGAATTGTCATAGTCCCCATCAATCCGGAGCCAGTCTTTGGCTTCTTCCAAAGAAACAATCATCTCTCATCACCGCCTTATGGAAAAAGGGCGGTAAAATCCCGCCCTATTACACCACCGGGGTCAGATCGATTTGGCCAAAGACCGCGGCATCATTATCCCAGAACGTGATGTCATGGCGCATGATCGCACGCAATTCAGTCGTATCGCGTCTCCATGCGTCACCACCGACATTGGTGGAAGCCAATTCATAGAATCTGCGTCTGAAGAGTACAAGCAATTGCTTCAAGTCGCCAACAATGACCGGCGCCTTATTGTTCGCAGTATCCGTCGGCAAAATGCGGTTCGGAACCACGATAACCTGGCGGCCCTTGATCTGTTTCCGGCCAGGCTGGGTAATGTCTTCTTCCAAAAGGTAGCGGCCGTTCCCATCTTTCAACCCATCGAGATAATGGAACCCGTCTTGGTTGGTCAAAAAGACACTCGTCAAAGCGATCGCCGGATCAAGCGCCACATTCAAGACATGACGAATGTCGTCAAAATTGGCCAGCCCTTGCTTCGTCATCTCGTTCAATTTCCCGAGGATCAGGAAATTTTCAGTGGCGACCGCTTTTTTCCCAATCCAATTCGAGACATAGTTCATCAGGTTTTGGTCATTATCGGCCAGAAGTTCATTGGTAAGCGGGAGAATACCACCGCGCTTTTTCACATGGTAAGTAATAGGCCGGAATTTCGGATTATCAACTTCTTGAAGCTCGCCATATTCTTCCACAACCGGGAACGGCGTATATTCAGCATCCACTTCAATTACCCGGGATCCGGAAAGGGCCGTAACACTTTCCACCGTGACATATTGCGACAGATCGATGAATTGACGGCGCACTTCATTGATCCGGGTTTGAATATCTTGTGGAATAATCAAAGAAGAATCTCCATCCGTTTGGCCACTTACGCCACCCTCATGCATGAGTGCGCGTTTTTCATATTCCGCAATGACGCTCCGTTCTTCCGAGGAAATTTTTTGCCGGCGCAGCCCTTTTAAGAAAATTTGTCGATATTCCTTTTCCAGTTCCGAATCTTCACGGGTTTGGGCGACATCTCCTTGATTAATAGCAACTCCATTGTCCAAATTCCGTGCCTCATCTTCATCCAAAGCCTTTTGAATTTCGATTTTCTTTTGCAATTCACGGACTTCATCCATCAGTTTTTCTGCATCTTCGACCTTGTCCTCACTCAAAAGAGAACGCACTTCCGCCTTCTTTTTTTCGAGTTGATCCAACAGTTCGCGAATTTCCTTTTTCATCTTGATTCCTCCCTAAAAAATTTTTTTGAAATTAAAAAAAGAGCTGTTATATCAGCTCTAATTCCAGCAAGAGTTTTCGTTTTTTGATTTCATCCTCCGCCCGTTTTTGCTCTTTTTTGAATTCCTCCAACGAACGGACGCTGACTTCATTTGCCGGATATGCCGGGAAGGCAACCGGGCTGATTTCGAAAAGTTCAGCGTTTAGGACGGTTCGTTTGTATACTTTCTTCCCATTCCTGTCCTCTTTGGACCATTTATCTTTAGTCACCCTCATTCCAAAGGAAACACCATCCACATCGCCGCGTTTGATCAGCTCCCAGGCATCGTTTCCGGCGGCCGTATTCGGAACATCCAATTCAAAACGCAATTCTTTATCCGTATTTTCCAGCCTGAGCGTCCCGCTTTTGGTGCTCCCCAAAACTTGACTTGTATCATGAGACCAAAGCGCGACCACATCCCGGGTTTTCAGGCTTTCATCGAAAGCGCCTTTCGCGATTTCTTCAACAATCGTATCGTTGTAAATGTCACGCATTTCGGCGCTTTCGGTGTGATATTTGATCGCGCCGGCAATCGTGCGTGTTTCTTCGCCCTCGTTTTCTTTTGCTGCACGAATCTCAATCGCCACCGGAATCGTCCGGATTTCCTTCGTCGTCTCTTTCATCATTTCCCTCATCGTTTCCTTCGCCATTCCCGACGTCTCCGGCGTCTTGTTCATTTCCTTTCCCATCTTGATCACCCCCTTCCAAGTAAGCGGATCCGGCTTTGGCAATGGGCAACATATTCCCATTTACCAGCAGTTGATCTCCGCCTTCCTCTGGCGGTAAATCCTCTTTTGCGCGGGCCTCATTTGGCTTGAGGAATCCGCCTTGGATGCCGGTCCGATATGCTTCATACCGGGTTTTCAAATCGGCCCGCAAAATGACATCGACATTAAATTTGATGTAATAACCCTTTTCGATTTCAGAATCCAGCAGGAGCTTGTACGTCATTTCCTGCTCGTACATCGTTAAAATGGGCAACAACGTCGATGTGTAAAAATCTAGTTGTTGCTGTTCGATGTTGGTATGCGTCGCCCTGGACAGATCGTTCAGCTGATGCATTTTCACGCCAAACGCTGTAGCGATCTGCCGGATGGTCAATTCCGTATTTTGCAGGAATTGCGCGTCATGCATGCTTAGGCTCATCGGGACAAATTGATAGCCAATAGGCATGAGCGCGATCCGGTGGCTGTTTTTCAGTCCGCTGGACATCGATTCAAATTCTTCAAGGAATTGCTGTTTTGCTTCATTGTTCAAATCACCAACATACTGAACGATCCCTTTCACCTGTAAGCCCTGTTTATAAAAATTGTTGATAAATTTTTCAGCCGATGCCGCATTTTCCACCGCCTTCAGGCATTCAAGCGGCGGAATGCCAACGATTCCATCGAGGGTTACACTGCTTTTGAAATGCAAGATTTCTTCAGGGGACAGCTTGATTCTTTCGGTTCCGGCTTCGACCACATACCAAAGATTGTTTTTGGAACTGATGAGACCAACATCATCGACATAAATCGTAACCCGGTTCGCATCAACCGGCCACAACCCAACGACCTTCCCTTTGCTGTCGAATTCAATATTCACAAAACTGTTTCCATAAATATTCCGCTGAACCTCGACGACGCTCATAAAATCATGCGTAGACATATACGGATTGGGCCGCAGACGCATCAAATTGTATAAATAGTGTGTGGTCGCCTTTTTTATCCCTTTCTCATCTTCCTGGTAGAACTTGATCGGAAGCATAGAAAGATTTTCGGCCAATATTTTGATGCAAGCATACACAGTCGAAACCTTCAGAGAGTTTTTGCCCCGGACATTCACTTCATCAATCGAAATGCCCAACAGTTCCAAAAGCTCCCGGTCATTTTCATTTAGCACATAGATCGGCGTCTCTCTTTTTTCCAAGCCCAGGAAACGCGAAATTCTATCTCTCCAGCCCATTACTTCGTTTCACCCCCTTCCTTTTATCCCCACAGCCGTTTCAGGAAATCTTTCTCGGCAAATTCGGAGACATTGATATCGATTTTTTCATAGATCATTGCAGTCGCCATGGCAATCACCATGGCGACCAGCAAGTCAATCCGATCGGTTGATTTGTTTTTCATCGGTTTAATATTTTCGTTTCCGTCCACAGCAACATGCACATTACCAAAGCACCAGCGGGCAACCGGATTCTTTTCGTGTGTCAAATATCCTCTTTTCAAAAACCGTTCAATGGTTTTCATCGCCGGGCTTAAGTTTTTCATGTCTTGCGGAATCTCAATCACATCCAATCCCGCTTTCATTAATCGTTGGGTCAGCATCCGGCTATTCCACGGGTCCGCCCCGATCGTTTGAATTTTGTATTGTTTGCTTGTTGCTATGATCCGATTTTCAACAAAATCATAATCCACCACATTTCCCGGAGTAGCCACCAAATGTTTCTGATTCACCCAACGATCGTATGGAACTTTATCTCGTTCCACCCGCTCTTTCATATTGTCCTCCGGAATCCAGGCTTCGAAAATCGCCCGCCATTCCGAAAAACCTTCCTGCGGTGGGAACAAGTAGCAGGCCCCCGTGATATCCGTTGTGCTGGAAAGGTCCAGACCGACATAACATTTCTTACCGATCAATTCTGCCAGATCCCATTTCCCGTTCGTATCATCCCAAAGTGTAAGCGGCAACCATCCAGTTTTTTTCAGCGAAACCCATTGGTTAAGCCGTAACCAACGAAAGAGGCGTTCGCTCGCCTCGCTGTTTCGGGCGGCTAACGCCTCTTGTCTCACTGCCTCTATGGAAATGGTATGGCCAAGGCTCGGATTGGCCTTAAACCAGGTGCGTTCGTCGAAAATATCATCGTCCTCATCAGCTGCATAAATCTTTACATACCAAGTCGGATCATGCAGCTCTCCATCCCGGACCTTTCTGGCGTATTCATGAATCTCCCAACCGATCGAAGTCCGATCCGGATCATCGCCAGCTGTCGTGATCACCCACCACAGCGGTTCCTTCCGGGCGGCACCGGCGCCAAACGTCATAACATCCCAAAGGTCGCGGTTCGGTTGTGCATGAAGCTCATCGAAAATGACCACCGTCGGGTTCAAGCCGTGTTTAGTATAGGCTTCGGCTGAAAGAACTTTGAGGAATGTTCCGGTTTCCTTGTTTTGAATCTCTTTGCGGCTATCCCGAACAATAAGAATTTCTTGCAAAGCCTCATCTTGTTCGATCATCCCAACGGCCGCCTTATACACCAATTCCGCCTGGCCGCGGTCCGCTGCGCAGCAATAAATTTGCCCGCCTGGTCCATCACAAGATAGATGATAAAGTGCAATAGCTGCAATTAAAGACGTCTTCCCGTTTTTCTTTGGGATCTCCAGATATGCAAACCGATATTGCCGGTACCCCTGATCATTCACGGTCCCGTAAACATCCCAAAGCACTTCATGCTGCCAGTTCAAAAGTTTAAAAGGCTGACCATAGAAGTCGTCGACGGCGTGCAACATCTGAATGAATTCGATCGGTTCAAGCGCTCGTCGTTTATCATGTCGCATGAGAACCACGTCGTTTCAGGAATTGCGCCATCGGCGACTCTTTCTCTTCCTCCGGCGGCTTCTTCGGGATAGACTTAATCCGGGCCGCTGGGTTCAAAAACAGTCGATCTTCGATTTTCATAAGCATATCCCGGGTCTTGTTCAATTTGTTCAAGATGTTCGAATACGTTTTATACAGCTCGGATCGGGTCTCCTGATCGTCTGCCTGGTCGATGTCCTGTTTGACCTGTTCGATCACGCCGAGTAGCCCCTTCTCCTCGCTAACCATCAGACAGTAGCGGTTGATGATCTGCTCGTCCAGGCCATCGACGAATTGGATATTTTTGTAAAGTTTCTTCAGCCGCAAAAATTCCTTGTGTGCGACAGGGTCGGATTTCACGGCAGGCGATTCTTTGAAGTTAATCCCGGTGTATAGCGATTTTTCCATTTTTTCCCTGTATTCCAATTCGGCTTTTGTCCGCCGATCTTTGTTTCCTTCCAGTTTTATCAGCTGAACCGGTTTTGAAGGCCTGCCTGCCATAAAATCACCCCCTTAAAAAATTTCATTTTGCGAAAAAAATTCGCGCCGCGG
>Ga0207747_1000527_pt1 | contig 42236 bp, 35 predicted proteins | sample HigsolmetaGSP11D_FD_184839 | JGI IMG/M metagenome (GOLD analysis project Ga0207747, IMG submission 184839) | High solid enriched microbial communities from the Joint BioEnergy Institute, USA - SP1-1-D (SPAdes) | ecosystem: Engineered > Bioreactor > SSF (Solid state fermentation) > Aerobic >...
CCTGGCTGGCGCCAAGTCCTTTAGGACGCTGGTGGCAGCTTGGTATTTCTTATGTCTTACGAGAATGTATGGGAAGTTATACTTTCTATAAGACTAACAAAAAGCAGCGACTGAAGGCTGCAAGCCCAGTCGCTGCTCTCGTGATACGTCGGATTACTTCTTCACTGCGAATACCTTGCGGATGACCAGCGCCGCCGCAGCCAGAATCGCTGCTGCACCTGCTGCCCACAGCCAAGGCGAAGAAGTTTGCTTCACGTCGCTGTCACTCAGATCAACCGGAGCGGAGATCGGCGAAGCTTCAATTGCTTCTTGTGCTGATTGGCCGCCTTCAGGCACTGCCGGAACTTCCTGGACGTCTTCGACTGCGCCAGAAGCAACGTCATCAGACGATACCGGAGTATCCGGTCCGACCGTCGTAATCGCCACTTCTCCTTCACCTGGTTCCGGCCCGCCGACTACAAATGTCGTGAAGGCACCATCGTCTCCCCCAACTACTGACGATACTTCGGTGCCATCGTCCGCAGCGATTAACGGCATAGCCTGTATGCCTTCCACGACTCGTACCTGCTCATCTCCAAATAGCGTGTACAGTTCAGCCGCATAGCTCTCGTCATAAGGCGTGATGCCAATCTCGATCACTCCATCAATCGGACCGGTGTGCGTAACGGTGAAGCCTGCTTCCCGGAACTTCTCGAGTCCGCCCTGGTTGAAAATATAGTCATCGATCTCCTGATGCTTGCTCATCAGCGCCGCATCTTCTGCAGATACGCTCGGGTCTGCCATGTAGGATACTGCAGCGCTATTCGTCGTCGGCTCCGGCAGAGTCGATTCGGAATCGACATTCAGGACGACGGAATCCGGTGCGTAAGCCGGCAAGATTCTGACTTCCCCCGGTTCAGCGGCAAACACAGAACCGGCGCTGATCAATGTGATGCAAGTTCCTGCGAGAACGCTCTTCGCAATTTTCGCTTTCAGATTCAAAGTGTTTTTCATAGGTATAGCCTCCTGTTTGTTGGTTGTTTTGGATTTGAATTCGTGTGTTTTGCCAACTCGTCATTGGCTGATGGATGCCGCGATGCGGATCATCTCATCTCTGTCCAAGGTGCCTGTCAGTTGGTATTCGAATTGCTCGGCCATCCAGTGCAGGCTGCCCGCCGAGCCCGGTTGCCAATAACCGGTCATGCCATTCAGATCGACCTTCTCGCCGCTCATCGCGCTCAGCGTATGATCCGTCAGCGGCTTGCGAATGGTCAGCTCATAGCTGTCGCCGCTGTCTGATACATACAGGATTCGCACCGCACCTGCGTCAGCGCCTGAATGTTCAAACTGCTGATTCCCTTCGTTCACCTCGGATGGCTCCGTGACAGCGATCACGAGTTCCATCCTGTAGCCTTCCGGCACATACGAAGGTACCGGCAGCGGTTCGCCGAACCAGATCGCGGCCTCATCCAGACCGGTCAAGATCTGCTCAGTCGTCTCGCCAGCAGGTGAACTATCAGTTGCATCGCCGCTCATCGTTTCGAATGTGCCTGTTGTTTCCGTTGCGACCAGCGGTGATGCTCCTTCCTGTCCCGCTGCGGCGTTCCCTGTGCTTTCGATCATCAGGTCTCCTGGCTGTGCTGTAAGCGTCCCGCCAGTGTCGTCGCCGTTCATCCATGGCGAGAAGGTAAACACTGTTGCGATGACGAGCGAAGCGACTGTGCCCAGACCGTATGCCCAGCAGCGGCGATACATCTTCCGCCTGTCTGTGCGACGCCCATCCGCCGTTTCGGACTCCTGCGAATCCGGCTCGATGTGAAACGGTCCGGATGGCTGCGGCACCGTATGGTAGCGCGAAAGTCCGCTCAATCTCTCCTGTTCTTCCTCGGCTTGCATCCTGGTTCTGATCCTCTCCTTCAACTGCTCGTCGAAGCGAATATCCATGAACAGGCTGTCGTCAGCTTCCTCACGAAATTTTCTTCTCAGATTATGATCTTCGTTCATCTGTGCCATCCCTCCTCTTGCAGGCAGTCAATCAGCATCTCTCGAGCTCTGCACAGTCTGGCTCGAACAGTGCCTTCGGGAGAGTTAATTGATTGTGCGATCTCTTTGGTTGACATATCGAGGTAATAGTATAGATACAGAACCTCATGGTACTGCGCTGGAAGCCTCATCACATGCTTGAGGATGGTCGTACGGCTTAAGCGACGCATGGTTTCATCCTCAGCGCTGCTCGACTGATTCGCCTGCTTCAACAGGATCGGATCTACCGGCTCCTCGCGATTCGACTTCATGCCGAGCTTGTCTCTGCACAGATTGATCGTGATCGTCATCAGCCAGGTCTTCACACTGCTCTCGCCGCGAAACGTCGACCACTTGCGGTAGACGCGCAGGAACACCTCCTGGCACACATCCTCAGCCATATGCTGGTCGCCAAGGTAGAAGTATGCTGTGCGCAACAGATCATGGCCATAATCATTCATCAGCTCTTCTAGCGCAGAGGACGGTTCTTCGGGATAGCTTCTAATTTTGCGGCCGGCCAGCCCCACTCTCAACCACCTCCGACCTATTAGACGGAGGCGAGGGCGATTCCGCTGCAAGAAATAGGCGATATTTTCTGGGAAATGGAGGGAGCGCTTTATTCAGGCCAGAAAATGCGACGGAACCAGGTACCGTGATTGGGCCGGAATCCAGGCTGTTTCTGATGCGAACGGAACGTATAGCTGTTATTGGTCACCCGGAACAGGCACTCACACTCAAAAACATCGAAGAACGGCGTCTCACTCAAGTTACCAAGCGTGACAACCCTCCGTCCCTTTGTCACGCAAAGCAAAACACCCCCAGGGAGCCAGATGCTCCTTGGAGGTGTTATGGTTTTGCATGAATTGGAAAACATAACCACGAATCCTTGATCAAGCGGCCTCTCCGCCCCAAGCAGTTGGGCGTTGTGTCAGTCGATTTCAACATATTGCGGCCGGATCAGCGACATCAGATAGCGAACCACCGCAGGATCGTCATGGAAATCTCCCAGTTGCAGAGTCAACGAGCCTTTCGCCAGCGCTCGGACGATATCCCCGATGTGGAGCGGACGCTCATCTTCGCCGCGATCCTCCAGCAACGCATCTCTGAGCTTCAGCGGCGTCACTACACTATCCGTACGCTTAAATGCATGCTGATTCTCTCCAGGTTGTTCATTCGCAAACTTCACCGCATTGTTACCCAGCATGATGCTTAGCGATTCCGTCTCCTCGACCTCAGTCAGGTCAAGCACGATGGATCGATCATCATCCCCATAGTAGACCGCTTCGATCCCGACCAGACGCTGCTGAGGCTGCGCGCCCCCTGCATCAGCTGTCACCTGGAATTGTTCGATCGCGAGCGGCGCGATTGTCTCATCGGTGATAAGCTTCGCACCGAAGCGAACATGCAGGAGACCTTCCGACGCGTCATAGTACGAGAGCATGGTATAAGGAGCATAAGGAAACTCATAAGCTCCGATATCCTGCTCGAAGCCACTCTCGCTGCGCGGCTCGCCCCGCTGATCCTCATAAGGATTGAACAGCTCCAGGGTGACGGGGGCGGTCAGATTCAGGTCCGAGGCTTCGATCATCCGCCCGGCATCGATCGCCGTACTGCCTGGCAAGAGTGCACGAGTCGGCACGTAACCGCCGTTGTCCATCAACGGCGCGAGCATCGGATCGACATCGATGATATGCTCATTGTCCTCTGGAACATCACAGATACTGCCGCGGATGATGTTCGTTCCCAGAAGCGTAAGTGAGTCGCAGTTGGCTACCTGAATCGTTCCAGGGCCGGAATCTGATCCGCCGATGATCGAGTTGGAGACGATGAATGATCCGCTTTCATTCACAGTAACATTCACCTCGTTGCTTCCTGCAGGCTCTTGGCCTCCTCCTTGACCTCCTTGACCGCCTTGACCGGAACCGGCATTCGTCAGCAGATTGTCCGCAATCGTCGTATGGCTGAGCACCAGGAGATTTGCGCTGAATTCCAAACCAGTTGCCCCTGATCCGGCTTCGTTATCCGTAAACGTCGAGTTCGAAATGATGACAGATTGATGCAAACTTGCTCCGCCGCCCGTATAGACCGCGGAATTCGAGCTGAACGTCGTACGGGTGATGGAAACGGTGTTGTCGAGGCTGCCATCCGGCAACAGATACAGTCCTCCGCCATAGGCAGCGCTGTTGTCATGAATATAGCTGTCCGTGATCGTGAGACTCATGCCGGAGATGATCGCACCGCCATTGCCATCTGTCTGATTGCCGCTGAGCTCAATCCGCGTCAGAACAAGCGGCCCCTGATTGCGGATAGCTCCTCCCACAGCATCATACAACGGCTCCTGTTCGCCTACCGCGCGATTATTGGCAAACCGGCTGTCGGAAATCTCCAGCGATCCATAATTGTCGACCGCTCCGCCATAACCAGCCAGATTGGACGTAAACTCGCTGTCGACGATCTCCATTACACCTTCAGGATCATTATAGATGACGCCGCCTTCATCGGCCTTGTTGCTCTCGAACACGCTGCCCTGGATATTCAGGTTTCGGTTGTTATAGATCGCGCCACCCGCATAAGCTTCATTGCCTTCAAACACACTATCCGATATGACCATGTCTCCATCGTTATAAATTGCACCGCCAGAACTAGCCACGTTGTCTATGAATTCAGCAACCGAGATCTGAGCGTAACCATAATTGCTGATGGCTCCGCCGCTGGATGCTCCATTCTCCTGGAACACCAGGTTCTGGGCATTCAAGCTGGCCGACTCATCGATGTAGACAACGCTCATTGTCATATCATGGTTCATGAACGTGACATGATCAAGCATCACTTCACTGTAGGTGGCCATGAGCGCAGCACCATTCTCTGCCCAATTGTTCACAAATACCGTATCTTGAATCGTGTAGCTTGCAATTTCTCCATCTTTCCCTTGCAGTTTAACACCGCCGCCATCGCCGCTCGCCGAACCGGCCGTGATGCTCACACCAGACAGATGAAAATATGGGGAGCTGACGAGGAACACACGGTCATTGACAGCTGTTGCATCGATGACCGTGCTTTCTGCTCCAGCGCCGCTGATCGTCAGAGGAGCGGTCACATCCAGATCGCCGGCACCGTCCCACTCACTGCCCTGATCCTGCAAGGTGAGGTAATATGTACCGCCAAGCACGCTGATCGTATCATTCGCCCATGTCTTGTTGGCCTCCATGATCGCAGCGCGCAACGTACACCGGTTCTCTGCATCTGCGCAGTTTCCATCGCCGGGGTTGGCATCCTGTGTATCAACCGTTTCGTTAACCACATAGGTTTTCGATGGACGATTGACATGAAAAGTATATGTCTGAGGGGTCTGCTGATCGGCATACACAGTCAAGGTAAAGGAAACATCGCCGCGATCCAGCTGAACGTCAAGTGAGTCGCCCTCAAGCATGGAATTGTCCAACCATACCGTAACATTCCCATCGGAGACTGCCGGGAAAACCGTCAGCGTCATCACTTCGTGCGGGACGGTGATCACATATTCCGTAACAGCTGGATCAAACTCAGGTTCCAGGGCATAGCCCGGGATCGTAACATCTTCAAGACCCGTCGTGCCGACAGACTGTTCGCCTGATTCGATCTCTTGACTGTATGCGGTTACCCGAAGTCCCGCTGGCGACCATAGCGCACACACAAGTGCCAGACAGGCGAACATGGAAATCATGCGACTGACTTGTCGACGAAACAACATAACATAACTCCTCTCGAGCATAGACTACCTTACATGCTTCTGCTAACTATCATTATACTAGATATGCAAATAATAGAAACTGAATTTCGACAAAAAAATTTGCTAAATCCCCTGTAACAGCATTTCTGAATCAAAAAAACACCTCAACCATCCATATCCGATGAATGGCCAAGGTGTCCAGAAGGACTCATTCATAATCATTTAACGACTCTTCGTAAGTTTGGCCGCGGCTAAGTCCATACTTGGCTGCGATCTGGATCAGCTCGTTATACTCTTCCGGCGTGAGCTTCTCCAGCATGATTTTCTTCGCCTCCCGCTTCTCTTCGACGGTCATGCCGCCGCTCAACATCTGAATGAACAGATCGATGTCCGAGCTGTTCAATCGTTTCAGCAGTACACCCGCCAGCTTCATCTTCTCGCCCAGGGTGACCGACTCCTGAATGGCGGCCACCTTATCCCTGGTCACTTCCGGCGTATAGGAGAGGTTGGCTCCGGAACCGGATGAGCCTGAACCGGCGTTCTCCCCGCCAGCTTCAATGTTGCCCGAGCCTTCTGCGATGTTGTTTGAATTGCTTGGAGTATTACCTGACCCGCTGCCCGTGTTGTTGCCGGAGCCGTTGCCCGTGCTACTGCCTGAACTGCTGCTGCTCTCACTGCTGTCCGAACTGCCTGCGGCATCATTCGAGCCGCTGACTGATCCGCCGCCGCTGTTGCTGTTCCCTGACTCGCCTCTTGCGCTGTTGCTCGGGCTGTTGCCGGCTCCAGTGCTTCCGGATGCTTGTCCATCGCTGTTTGCGCTGCCGTCCCCTTCTCCGGACGGAACCGTCGAAGCTGTTCCCGAGTCCGATGCGCCGCTTATCGCGGGGCTATCCTCAGCAAAGAGCGAGTCCAGATCCAGGTCTCCATCCAGCGCCCGTTCCATTACCCCGTCCATATCCGAACCCGACAACATGGATTTCAGCACATAATCAACCGCCATATTCAATCCGATATACCCGGCTCCCAGCACAACCGCCAGCGATACAACCGAGATGATCAGCCATTTGCGCCATCTGGGTTTTCTCGGTTTCATTCAGGCACCTCCGCAGCAAGAAATATTTATCGTGATCATTCCATGTCATATTCGCCTGTAGAATGATGCGAGTTTCCGCCCCAATATGTCGAATCGCACGAACACCCTTATTATAATTGACTCACCTTTGTGATGCGGATAATGGATCATCATGACTTGGCGGTTTCTTGTTCAATGACTCGCTTCAGATAATTCAGGAACTCCTCGCGCAGATCCTCTCTGCGCAGCGCCATCTCGACGGTCGCCTGGAGGAAGCCCTGCTTGTCGCCGACATCATATCGGCGTCCTTCGAAGATATAGGCATACATCGCCTCCTGATGCGCCAGCGCGTTCAGCGCATCGGTAAGCTGGATCTCGCCGTTCTTGCCCGGCGACGTCTGCTCGAGTATCTCGAAGATCGTAGGCGTGATGACATAGCGGCCGAGGATCGCGATATTGGATGGCGCTTCTTCCAGGGATGGTTTCTCGATCAGTTCCCGGACCTTGTAGATGCGGTCTTCGATCAATCTGCCGTCGACGATGCCGTACTTGCTCACATCGCTTGGCGGGATCTGCTGTACGCCGAGGATCGTCGTCTTGTACTGGGCGTAGATCTCCATCATCTGCTTCAGACACGGCTTCTCATGATCGACGATGTCATCACCCAGCATCACGGCGAACGGCTCGTTGCCGATGAAGCTCTTCGCGCACAGGATCGCGTGTCCGAGGCCGCGCGGCTCCTTCTGTCGGATGTAGTGGATATTGACCATGTCGGAGATCTTCCGAACTTCCACGAGCAGGTCATACTTCCCCTTCGCTTCGAGCTCCAGCTCCAGCTCTACCGACTTGTCGAAGTGATCCTCGATGCTCTTCTTGTTCCGTCCTGTGATGATGAGAATCTCCTCGATGCCGGACTGGACCGCTTCTTCGATAATATATTGCAGCGTAGGCTTGTCCACGATTGGCAACATTTCCTTCGGCTGCGCCTTCGTCGCCGGCAGGAAACGAGTGCCTAGCCCCGCCGCCGGTATGATCGCTTTGCGCAGTTGCAAGTTCATCCCCCCTTATCTATCACACAGTTATTTATAGGACCTGGCATGAAGCCAAACGAGATCCTATTCATCCGAATGATTGACCTCATATCGCCAGGCATCCCTGCACATCTCATCGATCCCGCGTTTCGCTGACCAGCCGAGCTCGCGCCATGCCTTCGACACATCCGCATAGCTCTCCGCGACATCTCCCGGCCTGCGTCCAACGATCTCATATGGGATCTTGATGCCGTTCACCTGTTCGAACGTCTTCACTAACTGCAGAACAGAAGTTCCCTGACCTGTGCCGAGATTGTACACGTGAACCCCTTCCTCCAGGCGTTCCAATGCCGCGACATGTCCTTCCGCCAGGTCAACGACGTGTATGTAATCACGTACACCGGTGCCATCAACGGTGGGATAATCATCGCCGTACACATACAACTTCGCGAGCTTCCCCTTCGCCACTTGGGTAATGTAGGGCATCAGGTTGTTCGGGATTCCTCTCGGCGACTCCCCGATCAAACCGCTCTCATGCGCACCGACAGGATTGAAATATCTCAGCAACGATACGGCGAGCTTCGGATGTGCTCTGGCCGTATCGGTCAGGATGCGCTCGCTCATCGCTTTCGTCTCCCCATACGGATTCGTCGTTCCACGCAGCGGCATCGACTCTGCCAGCGGCACCTCCTGATCGCCATATACGGTCGCAGATGAACTGAACACAAACTTCCCGACGCCATACCTGATACAGTTGTCCGCCAACACGATCGTACTGAGCAGGTTGTTGCGATAATATTCGAGCGGCTTCTGCACCGATTCACCTACAGCCTTCAGCCCGGCGAAGTGAATGACACCGTCGATCTTGTACGCCTGGAACAGCCGCTCTACCGCCTCCGCATCGGTTACATCGATCTCATAACTATGGAAGTCTCGCCCGGTGATCTCACGGATTCGCTGTAACACAACTGGATCGCTGTTCACGAAATTATCGGCGACGATTACGTCATAACCCCGTTCCAGCAACGCTACGCAAGTATGTGAACCGATGTAGCCAGCACCGCCTGTGATGAGGATGTTCATGAGGTTCCTCCTTCATATCAGTTAGCAACTTTCAATTTCTTTAGGACTTTATTCAAGAGATCAGATATATTCTTTCGATGAATGATCAGAAGCACTATGAATAATACAGATGAAAGAAGCATCTCGATCATTAACTTCAAATCCAAATATATTATGAGCATTTGAATAAAAATAATCAGAATGCTGAAAAGAAAGATTCTGGGATCGTTGCGAATCTTAATATACTTTTTCGTGTCATATACACGTAGAATCCACATGACCAGGAAACAAACGAAAACCGATAGACCAGCTCCAATCCCTCCCATATAAGGGATTAATAAAAAGTTTAACACAATGCTTAGGAAACCTCCAATTATCGAGGTTTGAAAAACACCTTTCGTCTCCTTGGCAACCAGATAATTAGCTCCCAAGTAACCTGATAAACTGGAGAAAACCACACTCAGCAATAGAAACGGGACATACTTCCATGAAGTATAATAATCCGTTGCAAATGCAGCAGCAAAGAGTGGCTTAATGATGATCAATAGTGCGGAAGTCGTTGCAAATAAGATCAGCTGATAATACGAATAAACTTTACTGTAGAAATTCTCCCGATCACTCGAATCGGATTCTTCAATAGCCGATATTTGCCATGACTGTATAAATACAGAGGAAAAAAGAGTCAATATGGCTGAAATCCTGGAAGCAACAGCATAGATGCCGTTAACTTCAATTCCGTGATAGGATACGATAAAGAAGCGACTAGAGGCATTCATTAACCACCACATTAAAGAATTCGGAATTAATGGGACGGCGTACACCAGCATCCTGCGCATTAATCGAGAGTCAATCTTCTTAAAATGAATCTTACTAACGATATCGGTGGTTACCATAAATAATAGGATGGAAATGATACTGGATATCAGCACACTATAAAAATATCCAATAACGCCCAAATGCAATACGGCCAAAAACAGGATGTTGGTGATTCCCAAGACAAATGTCTTGATCACTCCATTAACCGCATACGTCCTAATCTTGCCAGCAGCTCTTGTGTACTGGGCCATAATGACTTGAACCGAATCTATTGCAAGAATCAGGTATAGAATAATCACTAACCCATAGGTATCAATGTATACATGAGCGAGCGGATAAAAAAATAACGAAATCAATATCCCCAAGGCATTAACCGCAAGTGCATTAGTAACAACCGCTTGTGCTGATTCTCCTTTATCCATTACAAATCTGAATACAGCCTCATTAATGCTGGCGGAGATAATAGGCAACAACAGTGTTAAAGATGTCGTAATCAAATCAATTGTCCCGTATTCTGCAGTTGAAAGGAAGTGAGTATAAAACGGAACCAACAAGACCAACAAAATCCTGCTTCCGAAATTACCAACAGCGAATAAAACTGAGTTGCCTAGCAGCTTTTTATACCTATTCGTCATATTATCGTCCTACATTCTTATTTTGTATCTAAGCTCCAAAAACTCATCAAGTTTTTCAAATTGCTTATTTGAACTAATTATTTGAGTTTGGAGATCCATAACATAATTGTTTTGAATGCTTTTTAGCACATCACCAGGATCAAAGTTACTCATATTCGAAACTTCAATAAATGAACCTTCGAACCCAACATCATGCATAACATTCTTCATCTTCTCATTATAGACAATAGGATAGACAGGCTTTTTAAATAACCACCCCAAAATCATGGCATGGAAGCGAGTTGCCATGATAAATGATGAATCCGCAATGATTTTAAGTGCTTCTTCAATATCGCCTCTGTAATAGTAGTATCCTACATTACTTGAGCACTTGTCAGGCAATAATCTCATTATTTCCTCTATGGCTTTTTCGTCGCCCTCGTCTTGGCAAAATGACATTAACGTTATTTTGAACCTATGTTGTTCTAACAGCAATATTACATCTCTGATTTTGTTATAATAGATTTCAACGTCCTTACTTAGTAATTGCTTTTTAGAAGGATCAATAACGGATATTAATACTTGGTTATCCTCAACTGAGTGGAAGTCTTTATTCACTGGTTGCAACTGAAAAACCACATCTGAAGCTAATCTGACGTTTGGCAGATCGTTAAATAAGTTGTAGGAGTAACTATCCCTAAAGCAAATATCTGTATATGTCGAGAATAAATCCCGGTAGTTTCTATAGAAGTCATTGCTTTGGAAAGGACCAAAATTCGCGCCTATCAAATAAAACGGAAGATCTTTTATTTTTCTATGCCTATCTATGAAATACTGATTTCGCCAATTCCCTTTCTCCATAAAGAGTGATCCGCCGATATAGACGATGCCATCACATTTCTTCGCAATTCTAGCTCCAGGCAACAAGCAGATATTCACTTTTCTTAATGCATATCCTATATAGCGATATATTGCTGTATTTCTAACCGGTATTATCTTTAGGTTCTTGTAACTCTTGGCAAATAAACATTCATATTCACTAGGAGCAGGTAAATAAAAAAAAGTATTTGGGTATCTCTCACATAAAATTTTAATAAACAGGTCGTCTCCCAAATTCAAATTTGCATATGCATATATCAATATTTTTTTCATTTCATACTCCTTATTTTTTGCCAAAGTGTTTACTAAATGTTCTCCGATTTCTCAAGTGAGAATACTGAAAAAAAGTGATTCGAGCTCCTAAAGATAATAGTAGAAATCAAGTAATATCTTAGATAATATATCAAACCAGGGTTTTGATTACAAAATAATATAAAATAGGGGATATCCTGAAGCAAACCAATCGAATATTAAATTTTATATTTTTTGATTTCGTCTTCTTCATCTTAATTTGCACTTTTTCATTAAGTCCGGGGTTATGTCTATCTATATCAGTATTTAAATAATCAATAGCAGCTTTAAATTTCAGTTTCTTAGTAGATACAAGATATTCAAGACTGGAATTATAGTTATACAAAAAATTTTCCACAATTAATTCATTTTCAAAATAAGAAGTAATACCCTTCGAATCCTTGGCACTATTGCTTTTAATATAGTCGATTGCTCTTTCGATCGCATCAATTGCTTCAAATTTCTTGGGATTATAAGAATACGAAACAGAATCTTCTCTTTGCACATAAAAGGACAAAATAAATGGCAGAAAAACAACTTTATCAGCAACTGACAAAGACTTCATAATAAATTCCTGATCCTCTCCATTTGAACATCCTGTGGTAAAAACGAGAGACATTCTGGATAAAAAATCTCTGCGATACGCTGCACTTCCGGTCCATATTCGAAATCTCCTATGCAAATATATTTCCTCAAGTGCAGTCATACCTGGCATTTCGTTGAAATCATAATTGAATCTTTCTGAATAATTCATGAGTGTTTTATCGCCACATACCAGGTTATACCCCCAGCACAAGATATCCGGCTTCATCTTTTCTAAGGGATCTTTGATCTTCTCTATAAGATTGGTTGCTACATAGTCATCTGCATCAAGGAATATCACATAGTCGCCAGATGCTTCAGCAAGGCCTCTGTTCCGAGCTGAACTTACCCCTCCATTTGCCTGACTGATTAACTTAATTTGAAGACGATTACAATCCTTAATGAAATCTTGAACTACTGTAAATGTATTATCAGTGGAGCCATCATCAATGATAATAATTTCATGGTCATCCTTTTTTTGATTCAACACTGATTCTAATGTCCTGATTATATATCGTTCCACATTGTATGCGGGAATGATAAAACTAATCATACTAAACTCCTTTATTCAAAGCTATCAGTTTATTAGCAATATTTGAATCATCTAAAATACGTTTCCACGTGTAATTCTCAACATGGAAATTATTCACAAAAGAAAAGGATGATATCTTTTTTATATTTAAATCTTCATTAATATTGATCAACTTATAAAATAAACATTGATTCTCCTTTTCAAAGTTATTGACCCATTCATATTCAGTAGTGATAACTTTTAAACCTAAGGCTAGATATTCAAGAAGTTTAGTTGATGTCTGTAATTTGTAGGGATACTTATTAGGAATGTAATTTATTCCATAAACTCCCCTTGATGCTACTTCGGGAACTTGAAAATACTGAAGTTTTCCTGTGAAAATGACATCCTTGGTTTGCTTAAAGGAATTGTATATATCATCTTCAGGAGTTCCTATCAAGCAAATCTTCCCGCATTTGTTATTAATAAATGATCGAATTAATCTATCAACTCGACGTGTCTTAGAAATAGCTCCAATATAAACAAAATCAAATTCCTTACTAGATGATTGAAAATTTATAAATCTTTCGCTAATTCCCATATCTCTGAAGCAATAATCAATATTGTCATTGAAAGAAAAACCATCTTTAACATGACGGTTAAGAAAAACTCGTAAATTAGGTTTACTATTCACAAGAGTTTTAATCCAATTTTTCATATGAGGCATAATACCTGTTGATAGAGACGAATATTCATGTACTAATATCTTGTCTTTTACTGTTGCTCCACCGACCCCTTTAAATTCCCATATTACATCGAAATCTTGATATCTATAATCTTTACTAAGTTTCTGAGAATCAAAAGCCAGAAACTCTTTCGATTGATTGAAATATTCTATATATGCATCAATTTCTGGCAAATATGCAGTCTCATTTCTAACGAACAATATCTTCATCAATTCAATCACCTATTTTGTGAAAAGCTTTCATTAGTTTGCTTTATTTTATTACAGATACCTAAAAAGAATGTTAGCAACAAAGACACTATACCTAATCCACCTAGATTGATCGAAATAGAGTTTGCAACTATTAACAAAAATATAACACTCTGTACAATATATACTGGTGCATTATTTCTTAGACCCTTAAGAACTGCGTTTACTACAACTAACAAATAAATGGAAAATGTAAGTAACCCATATGTCAATATGTAGTCAAAGTATGCATTATGGGAACTAATGTTCAATCCTCCACCTGCTCGAATCAGATCTCCAACTGAACCATACCCATAACCCCATAACGGTTCTAGTTTTATCAAATCAAAGGTTATTTGCCACAAAGTCTCTCTTGAACTTAAACCTTGATATATTCTGAAATAATCACTCTCGTACAAATAAATCACTAAAAGTAATGTAGAAAAAATGATAAAGAAGAATACTGTGAGAGACTTTAAACTTATTTTCTTCTTATAGAAAAAAAACACTACAAACGTAAAAATTAAGCCTAACATCGCACTTCTTGAGCCGGAAAAATAAAGAGCTATAAGGTTTATTATCGAAAAAACTATATATTTATTGTGGTAACACAAAATAAACCCAATTGCAGCAATTGTGCCAAAATAATTGGGATCAAAGAAAATAGAAGAAACCCGATTATTTATAATGGAAGTATAACCAAGAAAACTTCCACTAATTGATATAACAATGGATATTATCGAACAGATAGTAATAATACTTATAAGAAATTTTATATATCTATCCAAATTATCCACGATTATTTTAGGAATATAAAGAAAAAAAAGATATAAAGTAACAATAGTCGAGGTCACGCTAAAAAGACCGTTAATTGTAATCAAATTGTATTTCAGTGATGAGATAAAAGTAGACACCAATAATGAAGCAGCTAGAAAATGAATTAATGGATTTTTTTTAAGTGTTATTATATATTCCGAAAGTATGCTTTTTTGATTTATGCTGACTAGAAACAAGACAACACCCAAGAATAAAACCATCACTAACATTAATTGATAGTTACTTCTATATAGTGTGACTTCGTACGACAAGAAACTTATTAGAGTTATCATAAAGATTATAATGTTGTAACTTTTGGGGATGGATAACTTCATATCTTATCAACCTTTTTGTCAGGAGTGTTAGTTATTTCATCATAAATAATTCTAAGCTCACTTAAGACATTCTCAAGTGAATACTTGCTAATCTGGTATTCCACATTTGCTCTATTTTTGAGCTTATATTGATTATAAAAGAATTCAATTGAACGAGAAAAACCTTTAAGATCATTTGAGCTAACAATACAAATGTTGTCTGAATTCTCTGCTAAATCTACGTTCCCTCGAATATTTGAACAAACAACAGGAAGGCCAGATGCCATTGCTTCCATTAATGAGACTGGCAACCCTTCCCTCTTTGAAGGAAAAGCGAATAAGTCTACCAGTTTATATATTTCTGGCATGTTACTTTGAAACCCTAAAAAAATAACTTTATCTTGCAATCCTAGTTCTTTGGTTAAATCATTCAGGTAATCACCAAGATTTCCCTCTCCGCAAATTAAATAATAAATATCTGGTTTATTGATGTGAAATAAAGCCTTGATTATTAATTCATGATTTTTATTTTTATTCAACTCACCAACAGATAAGACTAGAAAAGCTCCTTCTGGTATTCCAAGTTCTTTACGTTTTTGATCCCTATCTAATTCGATCTCCCTAAACCTATCCAATCTTACTCCAACACCTGGTATATATCTAATCATATGAGCTTTAAATTGACTTTCTGAACGCAAATAATCTTCTTTATTTATTGTGATTAGCACATCCGTATACCGAGCTAACCAACGCTCGACAGGATAATAAGTGAGCCAATTTATCAAAGGAGCTCCCTTGAAAAAATGAAATCCGTGTGCGGTGTAGATTACTTTTACATTCTTCATTTTTCTACATGCTAATCTCACACAAGCAGATGCTACTGGGGTATGAGTATGAACGATATCGTATTTTTGATCCGATATTAATCTCTTTAATCTCTTATAAGCTGAGATATTTTGAAGCTTTAATGGAGATCGATCAAATTCAATATCATAAACTGTACATCCTAATACATCTAACTTTGGATTAACTTCTTGAACTATATGGCATGCAATGTCGACTTGATGTCCCTGTTTGACGAGAAACTCGATATGAGGAACTAAAAATGCATTGATTGTGTTTGAAATGGTGGTAACATAAAGGATTTTCAATTTTTGATTCCCCACTCGTTGCTAAAGTTGATTGTAAACTAGCTATTCAGCATTTTAGCCGGAATGCCAACATATACACCTGCTTGATTTATATCTCTCAAAACTACTGCCCCTGCACCAACGATACAGTCATTGGTTATTTTTACATTATTGCTTACAATACTTCCAATACCTAACCAAGTGCCGCTCTCTATATGTACCTCTCCAGCAATATGTGCCCCTGGAGAAACATGAACATAATCTTCTATCACGTTATCATGATCAACTGTAGCGCCGGTATTGATGATGCAACCTTTACCTATTTTGGTACAACAATTTATCACTGCTCCAGCCATAACTACTGTTCCTTTCCCTATTACCACATCCGAACCAATAACAGCATTTGGATGAACCAAGGATGGAATGCTGGCACCAGCAGCCTCTATTCTTTCTTGGAACTGGCGTCTCAGCTTATTGTTACCGATACCTACTACAACGTCATATTGCTGAATCAGAGAAAAAGCATCATTGGTTGTTCCAATAACATCCAGTCCAAGCATTGTTTTATGAACTGGTGCATCATCAACAAAAGCTATGTATTTCCATCTGTTAATCTTCTTTGCAATATCTGCGACTACTTTACCATGTCCACCTGCTCCAATTATTAGCAATTTATCATTCATAATCAAACTCTTCCTTTAAGATCTCCTTGGAATGGCTCCATAGTTACAGAAGTTCCCGAACTAATTCCTTCCTTCATGAATACTTTCAAGATTGTCCGGAAAATAATGCTGCAGTCTCTGGGAAATGAGATATTCTCAACATACTCAACATCCAGATCAAACTTCTCTTCCCAGCTGATCGCATTCCTGCCGCTGACTTGTGCCAGACCTGTCAGGCCTGGACGAACTTCGTGTCTGCGACGTTGATGATCATTGTAGAGAGGCAAATATTGAACTAGCAGCGGCCGAGGACCCACGATGGACATGTCGCCTTTCAGAATGTTCCACAGTTCAGGAAGTTCATCGAGAGAGGTCGATCTCAGGAACCTCCCGAACTTCGTTAATCGTACGCTGTCAGGCAACAGTTCACCGTTCTCATCCTGTTCATCTGTCATTGTGCGAAATTTATACATCGTAAAGATATTCTCATGAAGACCAGGCCGTTCTTGTCTGAAGATGACTGGACTGCCTAGCTTGGCCTTGACCAGTACTGCTACAACCAGCATAACTGGACTCAGGACGATAAGCGCAATGAGTGAAAGTACGATATCCATCGGTCTTTTGACGAATCTCCTATAGAAACCGCCATTTGATCTCATTACTTCTACCACAACCCCTTGATGATGCTCACGACTCTCTCCAAATCTTCATCAGACATCTTCGTATCGGAAGGCAGACATACGCCATGTTCGAACAGATCCTCAGCAACCCCAGTTCCAACATAGTCATACTTCTCGAAGTAAGGCTGCAAGTGCATGGGCTTCCACACTGGTCGTGACTCGATATTCTCGGCTTCCAGGGCCAGTATCACATCGAGCGGTTTAACAGGTCCATTCAACGTAATGGTGCTTAACCAATAATTCGGCCTTTGCCAGTCATGCTGCGGCATGAAACCGACTCCATCCAGATCGCCTAATTGCTCACGATAGTATTCATAGATAGCCGTTTTCTTCGCAACCCGTTCTTCCAGCACCTTCAGTTGCCCTCTGCCGATGCCGGCTACGATATTGCTCATTCGATAGTTATATCCCAGCTCACTATGCTGGTAATGCCGAGCCGGATCCCTGGATTGGGTCGCCCAGAATCTGACCTTGGCGATCCTCTCCTCGTGATCGGATACGAGCATTCCGCCGCCGGATGTGGTAATGATTTTATTGCCATTAAATGAGAACACTCCATAATCGCCGATCGTCCCTGTATGTCTGCCTTTGTAATAAGTACCAAGCGACTCCGCAGCATCCTCGATGACCACTACATCATGCTGGCGGCAGATCTCCATGATGCGATCCATATCAGCAGACAATCCATAGAGATGAACGACGATAACGGCCTTCACTTGCGGATACTTCTCGAAAGCTTCCTCCAGGGCAGCAGGCGACATATTCCAGGTTTCGTAGTCACTGTCTATAAACACCGGGATCGCCTTCTCATAGATGATCGGATTCGCGGTTGCAGCGAAGGTTAACGTTGGACAGAAGACGATGTCTCCCTCTCCGATCCCGGCAGCCTTAAGCGCCATATGAATGGCTGCTGTGCCAGAGGACAGAGCCGCTGCCGCCCTGGAGCCTACCATCGCTGCGAACTCCCGCTCGAAACCATCCACATTAGCCCCAAGCGGCGCGATCCAATTCGTCTCGAACGCCTCCTGGATATATTGCATCTCATAGCCTTCATCGCTCATGTGAGGAGATGACAGATAGATCCTGCTGTTCACGTATGTACCTGCCTTTCGAGATGATCCGTTTTCGTAAGTCCCTCATATACAGAAAGTGCAACTCGCCACAAGGTAGAAAGCTGCACTTAACAACGTCGTCTTCTGTGAAAGTATCTGTCCCGATCTTACTTCAATGTTGCAGCCACTTCCATCTTCGCATATTCATGTTCTGCTGTATTGGATTCTTTAAGCGTAAACGTAGGAAGCGGCGGAGGCGTCTCCTGGATCACATAGGACGGTACCCAATGCTTCAGGAGCTGCTTGACCTCCATCGGCGTGACGGTATCTTGCCTGTCCACGATCTCCCGGAACGATGCGACCATCTCGCTGACCTCCGCTTCACTTAAGTGCTCACTGCGAGCGATGAAGATGCGGTTATGTACAGTGGAGCGAGTGCCTTCCTCCCGAGTCAGCAGTTCTTCGAACAGCTTCTCGCCTGGCCTTGCGCCGCTGAATTGGATCGGAATCTCCTTCTCCGTGAAGCCGGACAAGCGGATCAGATCTCTTGCGAGATCGACGATCTTCACCGGCTCGCCCATGTCGAGGACGAAGGTCTCGCCGCCTTCAGACAGTGCACCAGCCTGCACGACGAGCTGCACCGCCTCCGGGATCGTCATGAAGTAACGCATCATATCCGGATGTGTGACCGTAACCGGTCCGCCAGCTTCGATCTGCTTGCGGAAGAGCGGGATGACGCTTCCGCGGCTGCCCAGTACATTGCCGAAGCGCACTGTGGCAAACAATGTCGAGCTGACTGAATTCTTGCTCTGCACGATCATTTCGGCTGCACGCTTGCTTGCCCCCATGACATTCGTCGGATTCACCGCCTTGTCCGTCGAGATCATGACGAAACGTTCAACCGCATATTGATGGGCGAACTCAACAAGATTCCACGTGCCCAGAATATTGTTCTTCACAGCTTCAACGGGTTGAAGTTCCATGAGCGGAACATGCTTATGGGCCGCCGCATGGAAGACGACTTGCGGATGATACGTCTCGAACAGATGCTTGAGACGTCTGGCGTCCTGAATATCTGCGATCACCGCATGCAGTTGAATGGGCTTGTCACGCAATTTGACGCGAAGTTCGGTTTCAATCTCATAGATGCTGTTCTCGCCGCGTCCGACAAGCAGCAGTGTCTTCGGTTGGAAGTTCACGATCTGGCGGCACAACTCTGAGCCGATCGAACCCCCGGCACCGGTGACCATGACGACTCTGTCTTTGATATAGTCAGCGATCGAGGACAAGTCGACGGTCACCGGATCTCTGCCAAGCAGATCCTCAACATCCACATTTCGCAAACGGCTGATGGTAAATCTGCCATTCACCAGATCGTTGACGCTTGGGATGATCTTGATGACCCGGTTCGTGGTCTTGCAGATATTGATGATCTTCGTGATCTCGCTTCGTTCCGCTGATGGGAGTGCGATGATGATCTCCTGGATACCAAGCTTGTCCACAATCTCCGGAATATCATAACGGTTGCCGACGACAGGGATGCCTGCCAGATTCAGATTCTTCTTGTTTAAGTTATCATCGATGAAGGCTGCGGGATAATATCGAGACCGCTCGCTCTTCAGTTCCCTCGCGACGATGAATCCCGCTTCTCCAGCACCGACGATGAGCACCCGGCGTCGCTCGTCCTTGTGTTTCACATAGCCGTCGTGCATCAATCGCCAGATGAATCTCGCTCCTGCGATGCCGAGGAAGGAGAAGATCGGAGCCATGAGCAGAATGCTGCGCGGTACAGTGTACCTCTCGAGCACCAGATAGAAGACCAACGCCACCGACCATACGATGAACGTCCCTTGCGCGATGCCGCGTGAGATGGAGAACATGTCGCCGACGCTGGCGTATGACCATATTCGTCGGTAGATTCGGTTGACGATCAGCCAGGGCATCATGAGAACGCAATAAATGACTGAAAAGGCGATCATGACAGACCAGTCTTCGACACGTATGCGGAATTCAAACCTGAGCAGATACGCAACGCAGACCGATGCCATTAGGATAAACATGTCCAGCACTACAGGAAGGTACCGTTTCAAACGAAGCCCCGTCATATCAGATCACCCGTCTCTTCTTGCTAATGTCTCGCTTCAGGAATAGTAGTAATAGTAATAATACTCTTTGTTCCTTGTGTGCTTCTTGTTGTTGATTACTACGCCCAGCAGATTCGCGCGCGCCAGTTCCAGCAGTTGCTTCGCCTTGAGAGCGATTTCCCTCTTCACATTGCCATAATCGATAACCATCACCACTCCATCGCACTTGGACGCCACGATCTGCGCATCGGTTACCGCGATTACCGGCGGGGTATCGATAAGGATGATATCGAATTCTTGCTTTAGCGTCTCCAGCAGACTGGTCATCTTCTTCGATGCCAGCAACTCTGCAGGATTAGGCGGCAGAGGACCAGAAGTCAAGCACCATAGATTCTCTACATTGGTATCCTGGAGAACTTGCTCGAGAGAGGCCTGTCCGATCATCACCGATGTCAGTCCCCAGCGATTCGTCAGCCCGAAGGTATGATGAAGCGTCGGTTTCCTCAGATCCGCATCGACGACAAGTACACGTTTACCAGCCTGGGCATACGTCACAGCCAGGTTCGCGGTTGTCGTCGACTTCCCTTCAGCAGGGCCAGCTGACGTCATCATCAGCGTCCGAATCTCGCGATCGATCGAGGAGAACTCGATGTTGCTTCGCAGAGAACGGTAAGTCTCCGAGATCGGAGATCGGGGGTTAATATCGGTGATTAGCGCCCTTCTCTGCAATCTTGACATTATGTATCGCCCCCTTTGCTTTGCCCTCGGGCAGTTCTTGTGCTTGCTGTGTGGCGAGCTCTGTTTCAGGTATCCTGACAATCTCGGCCAGGACAGGCAATTCCAGATACTTCTTCACATCTTGCTCCGTCTTGATCGTATCGTCCAGATATTCTAGCAGGAATGCCAAACCGATAGCGAACATCAAGGATACAACGAAAGCGATGGCGGTATTCAACGCGACATTCGGGCTAACTGGCGCCGGATTGTCCAGATGCTTCGCCTTGTCGAGGATCGAAACGTTATCCACTGTCATGATTGAAGGGATCACACGTTGAAACGTCTCGGATACGGCATTAACGATCTCAACTGCCTTCTCATGGCTGGCGTGTCTTATGGTGAGTGTCATCACCTGCGAGTTGTTCACCGTGCGGATGTTGATCATATTAATCAACTGCGCTGCAGTCAGTTCGAACTCCGGGTGCTCCTCGGCGACCAGCTCCATGATCGCTCCTGTCTTGATAATCTCCTTGTATGTCTCTATCAGTCTCAGGTCGAGGTTTATGCTGTTCAGATCCAGTTGCTGCAAGCCTGTTCGTTCATTCGAACCGTTGACGATCACTTTGGTGGATGCCTCATAGACCGGTTTCATCACATACATGCTCACAAGTCCTGCAGCCATCGTTACGATGACGACGATGGCTGTGATGAGCAACCATCTCCTTCGCAGGATGTGCAGATACTCCTTCAGATCAAGTTCCATGCTTTCCTCCATAGTTGTCAAAGATAAGCTGATTCAACTCCTGCTTCTGATGAAAGCCGAATCCCCCCCTCGAACCGAGAGAGGGATTCAGCAACTCTATGCTGCTTAATTGACGTTAATCAGGCGATAAATGACCACTGCAGCGGCAGCACGGGTGGATTCGCTATTCGGGTTGAACTTCCCATCAGAGCCTACGACGATGCCGTAACGTGCAGCAAGCGCGGTTCCTGCTCGCAGCGACGAGACGATATCTCCGGCATCCGCAAATTGGCTCAACGCACCATCCACATTCGATACACCCTTCACACCACTCAGATTCTGCAGGGTACGCGCAGCGATCGTCGCCATCTCGGCGCGGGTGATCGGTGCATACGGATCAAATCTTCCGTTCCCCTTGCCATTAATCAGCCCATGCTTGACAGCCGAAGCGATATAAGGCTTGAACCAATCGCTGTCATTCACATCGTTGAAGCTCTCTTCGGCAGTCGGATCGTACAGGTTGTATGCAAGCACGATCATCTTCGCGAACTCTGCCCGCGTAACCGAGGCCGTCGGGTCGAATACTCCCGGTTTCTTGCCGTTAATGATTCCCTTGCCGGCAACTACGGCGATCTCTCTACCTGCCCAGCTTTGAACAGAAGCCAGATCATCAAACGTTACAGCAGTTTCCACAACGGTATAAGGTTGTCCCGTCAAGGAATAGACTGCTGCTTCCACATGTCCGGTTTCGGCGTTATATTCGCCTGTGAAGTACGTATATTCGTTGTCCTCATCGACGGATACGAGCGTGAGCAGTTCCTTGTCATAAGCAGCCGCATTGGTCACCGGGATACTGATAATGACAGGTTCTGCGAAGCTGCGAACCTCCTGTCCTCCCACTGTGACCTGCATGTCATAGAGTTCAGCTGCAGCTTTCGTCCGGATATAAGTGGTGTCGCTCGCTGCAGCTTGCACCGAGGCGATCGAAACCTCATTCTTCACTACCGAGCTGGTCAGGTGACTGATCTTGATCGACACTGTGGACGAAAGTTCAGATGCCGGAAGCGACACCTTCGCTCCATTTACATTGAATGCCACATGGGTAATTCCTGCAGCTTTCACCGCTTCGATGATCGTTTCACTAATTTCTGCCTCTGCTTCTTCCTCTACTACTTCACCGGGATCAATGACGAGCTCGATCTTCAGGCTCGGAATCTCAACTTCTTCAATGGCTTCATCGAGTACCGTGCCAGCCAGCTCAGAGAGTTCTGCCAGCTTCGCATTTGCTTTGGCCTGCAGATCTGCAAGCTTCTGCGCCATCTCTTCAGCCAGCTTCTGGATCGTTGCGATCTGTTCGTTCAATGCCGCTTCATCGATGACAGCCTTCGCAACGCCGTTTTCAACAGAAACATTCGCCTTCACAGCAGCAGCTTGCGCCAGAGCTGTTTGCGCGATTGCGACAGCTTCCTGAACGCCGCTCGTGATGGTTTCTACGGTATTCTTGACCTTTTCTGCAACTTCTGCAGGATCGGCATCAACAGCGATCTCATCAACTTCGATTACGATCTCCTCGATCCGGTCCAGATTCTCAGGCACTTGTGGTGTTGGTTGTTCAGTCGCAGGTTGCTCTTCGCCTCCCGGGCTTCCGCCGCCACTATCGCCACCGCTGCTTGAAGGGCTGAGCGTTACAGAACCTTCGAACACTTTCAATTCACGGCTGAGCAGTACGAGCGAAGCTTTAATCGTAGCAGTCGCACTGCTTGAACCGCTGAGCGTAACCTGCCCATTCTCAGCTACATTGATCGATGTCGAGCCGCCTACCCACTCCCACTTCAGCATCTTGCCCGGAACCTGGTGTCCAAGCACGATCAACTGTGCATTAAGTGAACCTGTTCCACTTTCAGCAACCAATCTGGCGTTGTTGCGCAGGTAACCGACCGCAATATAGAACGCAGCGTCATGATCCGGATCGATATAAGTTTCCAGATTGTCCTTCATATCAATCAGAACTTGTCCATCGATCCCCAGTTCATCGAACGCTTCTGCCAACGGGTTGCTGGATGATTCGAGCACAGCGTCAAAGGCTTCACCAACGATGGTGTTAAACGATTGATTAACCCCATTCGTGATCAAGCTTCCCCAAGACAAGGTTTCGAGTTGATTCTCCACCTCATCCTCCAGGTCGCTGACCAGATTCACAAGATCCTCGAACGTTACGTCATCCAGCCCAGCCTTGCCGCTGAGTTGAACGAGCTGTTTGATCGTCTCAAGGTGCATTTGATACGCTTCTGTCAGCGCCGGTTCCGCATTGCCGTACAGGACCGACAGGATGTTCAGGAACAACTCACTGACCAGAACCTCAGTTACCTCTGGATATTCGTCTCGATCTGCGACCTCAAACTTGGCATCGATCACTTGCCAGACAGGATTCGTAACCTCTAACTTGTCGGCCGGACCCAGATCATACAGAGCATCCAGCGCTTCTCTGACTACGTTCTTCTCATCTTCGTCCAGCTTCTGGAATACCGCATTGATCTTCTCAATCAGCGGCTGTGCGCTGGACGGCAACTGCACCGGCTGCACCGCCAACACAGTGCTCGCGAACGTTGCGCAGACCATCATGACAGCCAACAACATGGATGTGATGTTCTTCAACATAAACTCATCCTTTCTATGTAATAAACTTGAAGAATCTATGAGCAACTGGTCCAATGTTAGAACCAGGCGATTCTTGCAATCTATGATCTAAAGAAAAAAAACTTCTTCCTCATCCGGTCATCTGCTGGCCATACCTCAATTGGCTGATCATTCATAACCGAATACGCATTGGATCTAAAATATTCATAGAAGTCATACCCCAATGTGTCGATGATCGCATCAAATGCGGCATCCAGATTAAAATTGCGCAGACTCCGATTATGAGCGTCAGAAGCCATGAAATGAATAAGACGATGTTTGCAAAGATCAATCGCAATCTGTTTCAGTTTCTTACCAGAATGGCCGGTAACGGAGTGTGAGGTAACCTGAGCCAGTGCACCAGCTTGGACAAGCTCCAACAGCCGCCGCGCATCGCGAGCGATCTCCAGGTTGCGTTCAGGATGGGCAATGATCGGGACGATACCCATGAGTCGCAGCTCATAGATCGTGTCGGCAGTTTCACGAGGAATATGAGAATGAGGCAACTCCAGCAAAAGGTATCTGCTGTCGTTCAGTGTCAGAACGATCTTCTCTTCCAGATCTTCTATCAATCGATTATAGATTCGCACCTCTTGCCCTGGATGGATGGTCAGCGGAATGTTGGAAGCCCGAAGCTCAGCGTTCGCTTCGTCTGTCAGACGTCTGATGCGTTCGCCCGGATTCCAGTGAAGTCCATCGGCATGATGTGGTGTGGCGATGACACCCGTAATCTGCTGATTCACAGCATCGTTCGCCATCAGGAGCATCTGCTCAACATCTGACGCGCCATCATCGATTCCACAAAGAATATGAGTATGTATGTCGAACATTGTCATTCACCTTTACTACTAGTCAGTTTATCACCTTTTTATTTATTGTCAACCAGTTTTCTCCTATGACTAAAATCCTATGTTTACATTTTTTATCCAAAAATAGATCCATATGCATAGAACCGAGTTATGCCTGAGAAATAAAAGAAACACTTTGGCCGACAAGCCTCGATAGGCTTCGCCAAAATGTTTCGCACTTAAGACCTATGTTACAAAATTCGCGACACAGATTAATAAAAAATGACATCGATTAGCCAGTAAGTTCCCATCGCAATCAGAATCGTGATCGGAATCGTGATCATCCATGCTACCACGATCCTGCCCGCCACCGACCAGTTGACTCCGGAGAAACGCTTCGCGCTGCCGACACCCAGGATCGAGGACGTGATGACATGCGTCGTGCTGACCGGCAGATGGATGAGCGTCGCCGACATGATGATCGCCGCAGAGCTCATATCCGCTGCGAATCCGTTGATCGGCTCGATCTTGAAGATCTTCGTGCCCATCGTCTTGATGATCTTCCATCCGCCCACGCTCGTGCCAAGCGCCATCGCTGTCGCTGCCGAGAGCTTGACCCAGAGCGGCACGTCCATCGTGTCCTGGATGCCTGCGGCCACCAGCGCGAAGACGATGATGCCCATCGCTTTCTGCGCGTCGTTCGTGCCATGCGAGAAAGCCTGGAACATCGCTGTGATGATCTGACCGGTGCGGAATCCTTTGTTTACCGTATGCGGACTGCGCCTGGCGAAGATCATCTTGAGCAGCCACATGATACAGAATCCAACACCAAACGCCAGGATCGGCGACAGGATCAGAGCTTTCAGGATGTCAAGCAAGCCGCTGCCATTCACATTGCCCATGCCTGCACCGCCGATGACTGCACCGGTCAGGGAGCCGATGAGCGCATGCGATGATGAGGAAGGAATGCCGAACCACCACGTGATCAGGTTCCAGGCGATGGCCGAGATGAGTGCGGCGATGACGATCTCCACGCCGTTGTCCAACACAGACGGATCTGCCACACCGCTGCCGATCGTTTTCGCTACTCCTGTGAAGGTGATCGCGCCGAGGAAGTTCATGGCGGCTGCCATCAGGATGGCTACCCTTGGCCTAAGTGCGCGAGTGGACACAGAGGTGGCAATCGCATTGGCCGTATCATGAAAGCCATTGATAAAATCAAATGACAGCGCAAGTATAACTACGATCCACAATATGTAAATATCCATTTATTCTACCTCTGCCAATTAGATTTGACGCTTAGCTGTTGCGCATGATGATCGACTCCAGCGTATTCGCCACATCTTCGCAGGAGTCTGTCGTTTGTTCGAGCCGTTCGTAAATTTCCTTGCGCTTGATCAGTTCAATCGGCTCCTTCACATCAGAGAACAATGTATTGATAGCCAGTCTCAGCCGATCGTCTGCCTCGTTCTCCAGCTCATTGACCGCGATGCAATGTTCGCGCATGGCGAGCAGCTTGCGCTGGGGGAGCAGATGAATCGCCTGCTTGAGTTGGTGAACGCTGCGAACGAGTACATCAGCGAACGCGATCATATGCTCGTCCGCTTCGTGAACATGATACATCTCGAAGCGTGACGCACAGGCTTCGATGCCGTCCACCACATCATCCAGCGACTTTACCAGCTCCAGAATATCCTCGCGCTCGATCGGCGTGATGAACGTCTTGTTCAGCTCCTTCAGGATTGTATGCACGTACTTGTCGCAGCGGCTCTCCATTTCCTTCATCTGTTTGGTGAATGTCGAGACATCTCCGAGGTTGGAGATCCCGTTCTTGAAGAAATCCGCAGCCTCCACCAGCGAATCGGCCATTTCTTCAAATGTTGTGAAGAATACATCCTTTTTCTTAAACATGGTCGTCTCCTTTACTGGACTAATTTCATCGATCTTCATTTAGCCAAACATAAGCATACTCCCGAAATGTTAACGCTATGTTAAATCATAAATATTTTTTTACTGAGCTTTAACATTATATTTACAATTATCATCAAATTTCAAGTTTCTTATCAGCAAAATGCGTGAAATTCCAGTTACTTAAGCAGTTATGCTCGTTCCCAAGCATGATGAGGGCTTATCCCAAACGAGTAAGTTCGGATAAGCCTTCACATCAAAGAATATGCTTCATGCATTCATCGACTCGCTGCGCTCGGCATGATACCTCGCGGTGATCAACACGCCTGCAACGCATGTGAGAAGCGCACATCCGGTGACGATAAACTGATGTTCGAACGTAACCGGCAAGAGTCCGAGACCGGAGGAACCCGCTACGGTGCCGGCGGAGAACAGCGCGTAGAAGATGCCGTAAGCCTGACCGCGGTTTTCCCTGGTAGTCGCATGCGCTAGCAAGGTATTGATCGCCGGGAACAGGAACGCGAAGCCGACGCCGTACAGCGACATGACGGCATACAGAACAGCCGCGTTCCCGGACTGGCTGATCAGCAGCTGGCTTACGCCCATAAGCCCGAGCCCTATCGAGAAGCTCCTGATCGGCTGCAGACGGTCGAACAGCTTATTCGTCGGCAATGCGAAGATCATGACGGCGACCACGCCGAAGACGCTCATCAGCATGCCGCTGAGCCGCGAACTGTACCCTAGGCTCTCCACATGCTGCGGCAGCAGATAAGCGAGAGCGCCTTGCGAGAACATCAGGAAGAACGCCCCCAGGTAAGCGCGAATCATGCCGCTGTTCAGCTCCAGCTTGCGGATCGCACGGCTCTTGTCAGTCTGTGCGCGATTGGTCGAGCGGAGGAAGAACATTGCCAGGACGAACAGCACCACGCCGAGCGCTGCCACAGTGGTGAACACGAACGGGACAGAAGTTCGGCTGGCCATTATGCCGCTGTAAGCCGGGCCGATGATCGCGGCGATGCCGACGAACGATCCGGTGATCGCACTTTGGCTGCCTTGCTTCTCCGTCTTCGTCTGATTGGCCATATAGGTGAATGCTGCGGGAACGATCAAACCGCCCAGGAATCCGTGCAGGAAACGAATGATCAGCAGCAATTGAACGCTGTCGACGAAGTTGTACAGCAGCAGAGAGAAGCTCGTCAAGAGCAGCCCTGCCTTCAGCACGATGTTCGCGCCGAGGCGGTCCGTGAACACGCCTGCCAGCACATTGCCGAATGTATTCGTCAACGAATACATGCCGACGATGAAGCCGGCGATCATCGAGCTTGCGCCGAGCGAAGTGGCATAGGTGCTCAGGACGGGAAGTTGCGTGAACAGATCCAGGAAGGTGAACAAGATGATGGCATAGACCAGCCATACGAGAGGTATCGGCTTCACAGGAAACTGCCCTTGATCTTGCCTGCGCTTCAGCATCCGTTCCACGGCGAAGTTGCCGAACGGCACGAACGCGGCCAGGAGCGAGAGAAGCGTCCAGCCGAAGCGCCATTGGATGCGGATCTGCGCATACAGGATGGCGGCAACATAAACCATCACGATCCATCCATGGATCGAACCGACGATTGTGACCGCATAGGGCTTATCCGCCCAATACTTGAGCGGCATGGCGATAAACAGCAGCACGAGGAGCGAAGTCCCGTCCATGATGCCGGTCCATCGCACCAGATTAACCGGATGCAGATCTGATCGAATCGATTGCAAGGTCATATACTCCCTCTCTATCGATGTTGAAGTAACCTTATATAAATAAGTATATCGTATTTTCCTTTCATGCCCGATGAAAATTTTCGACGAATCCGTGGCGAAGGAGTTGCAGGAACTCTCCCAAGGCAACGTACTGAGAAAAGTGATCAGGCATCAAACATCCTCCGCGCTTCAATTCCGTTACACATCTTTTGTCATTAAATGTAATTTTCAAAAAATGTCATCAGCTATGATAAAATATGCAAGTTCTGAAGGAGGCGCATACGAGACTCTGTGTTCCATTTTTCTTGATAACAAGTGCTTATTTTTATTGGCTGAAAGAAAGAGGAGCCATGACATTCTTAAAAAGAATTCTGCTCTTATATGTAGTCTGGTCTATCATTTATTTACCTTCTGTCAGTTGCTCGCTGCATAGAGTTTCCCAGATCACAGCATACTACTGCATGAAAACCATTCATCAGGAGGATAGACACCATGCCTTCAAGAGCAGATAGCAGCATGCAGGAAGATACACCGCTGGCGCAAGCACAGAATGCCGTAGACCGATTCTCCAACGCAGTGGCTGACGCGGAGACCCGTCCGAGCGAAACGTTGATCAGGCAAGCTCATCAAGCTGAAGAACGCACGAAGAACGCTCTGTCTCAGTTAGAGGAAGCAGAGCATCAAGAGCCGGTGGAACGTCTGAAGGAGCGTTTCGAAGAACAACAATCGAGGTTACAGCAGACAGAGTCAGAACTTCAATAGAACAGACAAACATCAAAACCCTCAGAACCTCTGCTTGACTTGACGAGACAGAGGGACGGGGGTTTTGTCTCATTCTCCGGAGTTGTTCCTCATAACGTTACGCGAGGCAGATGCAGCGATGAGGTACGGCAGCGGCATCTCGTGCAGCTCACCGACCTTCACGCCTGCTGGATTGCAAATAAAAATAACAGAAGACACCTTAGAGCCCTTCTCTCTAAGGTGTCTTCTTCTCACCACATGGAGCCGAAGCTCCATCGCGGGTTGGATTACATCATATCCATGCCGCCGCCCATGCCTGGTGCGCCAGGTTTGGTTTCTTCCGGCTTGTCGGCGATCACAGCTTCTGTCGTCAGGAACATAGCTGCAACGGATGCTGCATTTTGCAGAGCGGAACGAGTAACCTTGGCCGGGTCAACGATGCCAGCTTCGAACATGTTCACCCATTCGCCGGTTGCAGCGTTGTAGCCGACGCCAACAGGTTCCTTCTTCAGGCGTTCGACGATAACGGAGCCTTCTTCACCAGCGTTGCTTGCGATCGTGCGAACCGGAGCTTCCAGTGCTTTCAGCACGATGTTCACGCCAGTTCTTTCATCGTCGTCGGATACTTCAACTGCTGCAACGTCTTTGTAAACGTTGATCAGAGCCGTACCGCCGCCGGAAACGATACCTTCTTCGACAGCTGCACGAGTCGAGTTCAGCGCGTCTTCGATGCGCAGTTTGCGTTCCTTCAGCTCAGTTTCGGTAGCAGCGCCAACCTTGATGACAGCTACGCCACCGGACAGCTTAGCCAGACGCTCTTGCAGCTTCTCCTTGTCGAATTCGGAAGTTGTTTCTTCGATTTGCGCCTTGATCTGGTTGATGCGAGCATGAATGTCTTCCTTGCTGCCTGCGCCGTCGACGATGATCGTATTTTCCTTCGTAACGCGTACTTGGCGTGCACGTCCGAGTTGGTCGATCGTAGTCGACTTCAGTTCCAGACCGAGTTCTTCCGTGATCACCTGGCCGCCAGTCAGGGCTGCGATGTCGCCCAGCATAGCCTTGCGGCGGTCGCCGAAGCCAGGAGCCTTGACAGCCACGCAAGTGAATGTGCCGCGCAGCTTGTTGAGCACCAGTGTAGCTTGCGCTTCGCCTTCAACATCTTCAGCGATGATCAGGAGCTGCTTGCCAGTTTGCACGATCTTCTCCAGGATCGGCAGGATCTCCTGAATGTTGCTGATCTTCTTATCCGTGATCAGGATGTACGGATCTTCCAGAACAGCTTCCATCTTGTCCGTATCCGTTACCATGTAAGCGGAAGTATAGCCGCGGTCGAATTGCATACCTTCGACAACTTCCAGCTCGGTCTCGATGCCCTTGGACTCTTCGACCGTGATCACGCCGTCGTTGCCTACCTTCTCCATCGCTTCTGCGATCAGTTGGCCAACTTCCTCGTCAGCTGCGGAGATGGCTGCAACTTGTGCGATCGATTGCTTGCCTTCGATTGGCTTGGCGATTCTGGAGATGCCTTCGACAGCTGCCTTGACAGCTTTCTCGATACCCTTGCGGATGACCATCGGGTTAGCGCCAGCCGTTACGTTCTTCAGACCTTCGCGGATCATCGCTTGCGCCAGCACAGTAGCCGTTGTCGTACCGTCACCAGCTACGTCGTTGGTCTTGGTAGCAACTTCCTTCACCAGCTGAGCACCCATGTTTTCAAACGGATCTTCCAGCTCAATCTCCTTGGCGATCGTTACACCGTCATTGGTGATGAGCGGGCTGCCGAATTTCTTCTCGAGTACAACGTTGCGACCCTTCGGGCCGAGAGTAACCTTAACAGCGTCTGCCAGTGCGTCAACACCGCGCAGCATCGCACGGCGCGCATCTTCGCTGAATTTGATTTGCTTTGCCATGGTTCTCTAACCTCCTGCGAATAGATAATTCTCAATGATTGGACGATTGAACGCTCTATGCGGATCGGCGTATCAACAAGTCGGTCAGGCGTTCGATTACGAGAGAATAGCCAGAACGTCGCCTTCGCGCATGATCAGGTATTCCTTGCCCTCAATCTTCACTTCAGTACCTGCATATTTGGAGAAAATCACGCGATCTCCCTCTTTCAGCTCAAGAGGAACGCGTTCTCCGTCTTTCAGGTGGCCGCTTCCTACTGCGACAACCTTGCCTTCTTGCGGCTTCTCCTTGGCAGTCTCAGGCAGAACGATGCCGCTTGCAGTCGTTTCTTCTTTCGCGATTGGTTCGATGACTACGCGATCGCCGAGTGGTCTGATCATGTGAGAATAACCTCCTTGTTACTATGTTTTCAGAGTGAAATGTTATGTGTTAGAAATCAATTGTTAGCACTCGACTAGCCCAAGTGCTAACAACAATTACTATATTAATGACTTCTATCCGGATTTTCAAGTGGTTTTGCACAATTTTCGCAAAAAAAATTCCAGTCCTTGGCCCGCCATTTCACTCAAGCACCTGCTGTCTGGCTAGCTTCTGCCAGCGTTGCCAACGCACGGATCAGGAAGTTCTGATGATGCGATTTGCCGGGAGCTCGTCAAGCACAACCTTTACTAGGATGGTTCTCCGTCCCCCTGATTATTCCTGCTACTGCAGAAACAATGAGAACGCCTTAAGATTCAGGTTTCTTGAAGGCGTTCCTCGCTCGCTTGCAGCTTCATCTGTTGTTTCTTATATACTTTCCTGGAGAAGAAGATGCTGAGTTCGTACAGCAGGATAAGCGGGATGTAGACGATCAACGCGGAAACGAGATCGGGCGGCGTGATCAGCGTGCTGATGACAACTAATACAACATATGCGGTTTTGCGCGCTTTTATTAACACGGAAGGTGTCAGGATATGTACGGTTGTCAGGAACAGCACCACGACGGGCAATTCGAAGACCAGCGTCACCGGGATCAGGATGTTGAACATGAAGGAGAAATACTGCGCGATCCCGTAAGTCTCCGTCAGCTCCATGGATTGCGCCAGGAACAGCGTAAACGAGAATGCCAGCGGAAATACGACCAAATAGGCAAATGCCAAGCCGAACAAGCCCAGCACAACCGCCAGCGGAATGTAATATACGGCCGCTCGACGCTCTCTGTCATGAAGTCCCGGCTTCACGAACAGCCAGATCTGGTAGATTGCAAACGGGAGCGAGATCAGCAGCGCTGCCAGCATCGCAACATTGATAAAAATTCTAAGGGAGTCCCAAGGCGAGAACACATTGAGTTCAAAATCAGCCACAGGCGGCCTCGCGATCAGATACTCAATGATCGGCTGGGCCACCGCGAATCCGGCAACGAGCGCCAAAACAAAAACGATCACGATACGCACCACGCGTCTGCGCAGTTCGTCCAAGTGATCGACAAAAGTCATCTCCCTGTCTGACTTCACTAGCTTCACCTGCCAGTCTGTTTACTCCGGCAATCTGCGATCTTGCGGATTGGAAGAACCGTTGTCCTGCGCACCGCTGATCTCGCGGCCGTTCACTTCCTTGCGCTGCGGCTGAGGCTCATCCTCCATGATCTCTCTGGCTCCTGCCTTGAATTCGCGAAGCGTCTTGCCAAATGCGCGACCAAGCTCAGGCAGCTTGCTAGGACCGAACAGCAGCAGCAAAACGACCAGGATCAGGATTAACCCGCCTAATCCGATAGTACCAAATCCCATATTCTATGACCTCCTCAACCGGTTCATCGATGAATCGACGACATTCGATGCCTGAGTCATCTTGCCATCCAATGATCCAAGCGTAATAAATTGTACAACAAGGGATAACAGAAGTCCAATTCTCTAGGCTTCGGACATAAAATTGTCGGATTTGGCAGACTGCGCGTCGAACGTCGATGTGATGCCGGTGCCGCCAAGATCTGAAACGCCGAGGTGTCCGGCGGATCAGGGCGGTACGATCAATTCGCGGCTGGCGAACGGCCAGTGATGCTTTGCAGCGCCTGAGGCAGCACGTCCAGCACAGCGGCGAGGCAAATATGCACCCATTTCGGATGATCCGGCAGATTCAGGATCAGGGTGCGGCCGCGAATTCCGCTGATGCCGCGCCATAACAGCGCTTGTCGGCTGCTGGTCAGACCTGCTGCGCGCATCGCTTCCGCCAGACCAGGCACCTCGCGGTCGATAACCCTGGCCGTTGCTTCCGGCGTCACATCCCGCGTGCCGAGGCCTGTTCCTCCCGTCGTGATGATCAGATCAGCATGGTAGTAGTCAGCCATCTCAATGAGCGCTGCCATGATCTCATCCATCTCATCAGGCACAACCCGATAGTCCACGACTTCGCCCTGCATGTCCTCTTCCACCAGTTCCCGGATGATCTGTGCGCTTGCGTCCTCTTTCTCCCCTCGCGCTCCCCTGTCACTGGCAGTCAGTATAGCTGCTTTCCAGCGCATATGAGCTCTCCTCCCGAAAGATTATCCGTAGGTTAACCGCCAGTCTCGGACGACGATCTCTCTATGCTCTGTCAGGATGACATCCATCGATATGTCATGCGGCTCTGCAGGGACGCTCTTCGCAATCTGCAGATCGAAGCACGGTGCTGCGAGCAGCGGCCGTTTGCTGGACCCTGCTCCGATTCCTGGCGCCGATGCAGCCAGCTCAGCCAGATAGCGGTCATAGTAGCCGCCTCCGTAGCCGATCCGCCGCCCGGCCGGATCAAACACAACACCTGGGACGAGGATAAGCGCAATGGACGAAGGATCATCCACCACGGCAAGCGCTTGATGAGGTTCCCGGATGCCGTAAGTCGATGTCGCTTCCGTATCTTCGAGGCCGCCGATCCGATGGAAGATCATGCGTCGCTCTTCTGGCAGCGTGCGAGGCACGGCGACCATGATGTTTTCCTCCCAGCACCAACGCAGGAACGGCAGCACATCTACCTCGGAGCGATAGGGGAGATAGGACAGCACCGCCGCATGTTGCCCGTTATGTATGCGGTGCGCGTTGAGCTGCTGCTCGAACACTCGCTGCAGCTTGCGGCAGATGATGGCGGATTTGGCCGCTCTCTCCTCAGCCGTCAGTTTGTCCCTCTCCTCGATGATTCGCTTGCGAAGTTCGATTTTGCACTGTTTCAAGTCCTGGCTGCTCGTGCCGGGCTGCTTCGTCATCTGGCCATCCTCGACTTTCTTCATCCTGTACATATGATTGGCAATATATCACCTGTATCGCCCGATGATTGGCTTGTACTGCCAGTGTATCATAATCGCAAGCCACTACTCCATAGCGATCTTGAGCTCAGCTACGACAGGCATATGATCCGATGAGGTCGTCTTGATCGTCCAGGCGTTGATGGCGCTGACGTAAGGACCGGTGAAGATATGATCGATCTCGGCACCGAGGTAGTATGTGCCGGTGTCATGGATCAGTTCAGCCTTGCGCCATGGTTCTGTCAGGCTCTGCAACAGATCATGGCCGCCGTCCATATTCAGGTCTCCCAGGAAGATCGCCGGTCCATCGACTGCGTTCAGCTTGTCAAGAATGATTGGCATCTGCATCCGCCTCTCATCCTCCAGGACGCCGAGATGGGTCGTAAACAACATCAGCTCATAGTCGCCGATCTTCACTTTCGCGGACAGCAGGGCGCGGTCTTCCTTGATGCCGGGAAGAGGTTCAACCTTCTTGTCGGTAAGCGGGTATTTGCTCAGGATGGCATTGCCGTATTCCGCGATGCCGTAATAATAAATGGAAGGGGAGAAAAAAACGTCCATTTTAAGCGCTTTCTTAAGAGAGCCGACTTGATCGACAAACTTGCTCCGAATATGGAATCTGTCGACTTCCTGGAGTGCGACGATATCCGGTTCGCCGTGCAGGATGTCGGCAACGATTCGGCTCAGATTGACGCGTCCGTCCAGACCTCTCGCATGGCGAATGTTGAAGGTCATCACGCGCAGGTATTTCTCCGTACCCACAGGAATCACCATACTTTGAACATCGATCACTTCCGGAATCGTCTCTTCCGAAAGCGGAATAGCAGAAAACAACGCGCCAGTCATCATGAAGACGACAGCAGCTAACTGAAGCAGAACAGACCTGTTGACAACCGTCGTCCACCCCATGCAGGCCGACCTCCCGTTTCCCTATTCCCCCTTTTTCTTTTATAATACTACATGGGAAAACGATGTGACACGTTCTAACTTCTGGAATCCGTCATATTTCGATTGGCTTCGACATGGAGGTGGTTCGGAACGGTCACATAGGTTGCAGTCTGACGGAACACTACAGGCTTCCATCCTGAAGGTCCTGCACAAGTTGACAACCTGACGGTGCGCACTTCACTACTCACCCTATCGTATGCCGACCGGCTTACGATCATGATAGCAGGAGGTCCATGATGCTTCTTCAAGCAGTTGGTATACATAAATATTACGCGGCGACACCGATCCTCACCGATGTGACCATGCACGTCAACGAGGGGGAGAAGATCGGGCTGGTCGGCGTCAACGGCGCGGGCAAATCCACGCTGCTGCGCATACTCGCCGGCGAGGAATCCTACGACAGCGGCACGATCCATAAGCAGAAAGACCTTCGGATCGGGTATCTGGCGCAACATGGCGGGCTGGATTCCAACCGGACGCTGCATGATGAGCTGCTCTCCGTATTCGCGGGACTTCTCGACATGGAATCGGAACTGCGCCAGCTCGAGTCCGAGATGGCGACAGCCGCAGGCAGCCGGCTGGAGCAGGTGATGAAACGCTACGCCGATCTGTCCGAGCAATTCCGTGAACTGCGCGGCTATGAGACAGAAGCGAGGGTGCGCAGCATGCTTTCGGGCATGGGTTTCGGATCTTACCCACCGGATACGAGAGTAAGCTCGCTGAGCGGCGGTCAGAAGACGCGCCTCGCGCTCGCCAAGCTGCTGCTTCAGGAACCCGATATTCTCATGCTGGATGAACCGACCAACTATCTGGATATCCCAACCTTAACCTGGCTGGAGGATTACTTGCGAAGTTACCGCGGCGCGCTCATCATTATCTCCCATGACCGGTATTTTCTCGATGCAGTCGTTTCTTCGATCATTGAGATCGACAGAACGAAGCTGACCCGCTACACCGGCAATTACACCAAATTCGTCGAACAGAAAGCGGCAGATTACGAGAACCGGATGAAGCGCTATGAGAAGCAACAGGAGGAGATCGCCAGGCTGGAGGATTTCGTGCAGCGCAACCTCGCCCGTGCGTCAACTTCCTCACGCGCCAAGAGCCGCCGCAAGGTGCTGGAGAAGATGGAGCGCCTGGAACGGCCGGCCGGTGAATTGAAGCTGTCACAGTTTGCCTTTGCGATCGACCGGGTGACGGGACATGACGTACTGAAAGCGTCCGGTCTGAGTTACGCCTATCACGATGGCCATCCGATCTTCCGCAATGTCCATCTGCAGCTTACACGAGGCAACAGTGCGGCGCTTGTCGGACCGAACGGCATCGGCAAGTCTACCTTGATCAAGGTGCTCGTTGGCGAGCTGCAAGCGAATGAAGGAACGATCCAATGGGGAGCTAATGTAAAAGTCGGCTACTATGATCAGGAACACGAGAGCCTGAATCCGGACAACACGGTGCTGGAGGAGGTGTGGAGCGCCTATCCTCATCTCGAGGAAGTGCGCATCCGCAACGTGCTCGGCGGCTTCCTGTTCAGCGGCGAAGCGGTGGAGAAGAAGATCAGCAGCCTAAGCGGCGGCGAGCGGGCCAGAGTTTCACTTGCCAAGCTGATGTTGAAGAACGCCAATGTGCTCATCTTCGACGAGCCCACGAACCATCTGGATCTATACAGCAAAGAAGCCCTCGAAGCTGCGCTGATCGATTATGAGGGCACACTGTTGTTCGTCTCCCACGACCGTTACTTCCTGAACAAGATGGCGGACCGGGTGCTCGAGATGAACCGTGACGGAATCCAGTATTTCCTGGGAAATTATGATGATTATTTGGAGAAGAAAAATGAACTTGTCGAACTGCAAGAGCTGTCTGAAGCCAACCAGACTGCGAGCAGCGGCAGGTCTGCTCCGGCTAATACACGGCAGATGGATGCCTCCCACCAGCCTGGTGTTTTAGAGCAAGCCGGCAAGCCGGCAGCTCTCTCCTACGAGGAAGAGAAACGGCTCAAACGCGAAGAGCGGGCCCGGCAACGTCGACTGGAGCAGCTTGAGGAGGAGATCGCCCGCATCGAGGAACAGATCGCAGCTACTGAGAAGCAACTGCTCGATCCGGACAACTTCAACGACTACGTCAAACTGCAACAGTTGAACGAATCGTTGGAGAAGGATCGGCAAAGGCTGGAGGAACTTGTCGAGGAATGGGGGACACTGCTGGAATAGGAATAGCCGCGCAGGAGCGCTCCATTCAACCTCATATAGCTGTTTAACAGGGCTTGAGCCGAATGCTCGAGCCTCTTTCGTATCCGGGATGAAACATGCGGCTCACCGTTTCTTCGTCCGATGTGCCTGAACTTCTTCTGCGACGAGCAGGAGGATCGGGGCTGCCGCATAAACGATCATTGTACCGGCCGCCACAATCCCTGAATCATTCAGCGCCAGCACCACGATCGCACCGATGATGATTGCCGTAAATCCCCCCATCCAGACTGGACGTGTCTCCTGCCAGGTCCTGAGCACCCCTCTCGGCCTGAGCAGCAACACCGTGAGCACGAAGATGCCTGTCAGCAGCACCTTCCCCCAGGCGGATACACGGATCAGATTCAGATTCATCTGCAGTTTCCGCACGATCATACCGGTGATCAGATCCAGACGCCCCGCCGACAAGAGATCCATCGCCCTTCCGATATGGCTCTTGCCAGATGCTCCGCTCCAGTTCAGCCACTGATTCATCATCCAGAGCAGGAACAAGCCCGCGATCAGAAGCGCTGCCACGATCCACACGAGACGCAGCATTCGCATCCGGCGCAGCCTCTCACGCCCGAAGATGCTTAGCCACGCAACGCCAAAAGCAGCACATGCCGTGAGCGCGCCGCCTGCGTTCGTCCCCCCGTCGGGAGCAGCCATGTAGAGCGTGATCGCCAGCAGCGCTGCGCCCGCTACTGCCGCCATCAACTGAAGGGGAATGCGGTCCAGACGTCTTCCACGTGATCGCCTGCTCTGTCTGGGCGACAATGCCGAGACGGACTGCGGCATGCCATGCGATTGGCCAATGAGATCTCCTCGAGGATCGCTGCCCCTCGGCAACGCGCCTTCTTGCTTCTCTTCCTTCAACCCCATGCCAGAAGGTCTCGCTTCCTGTATGAAGATCGCCACGGCCAATATCGCGCTTCCCACAAGCACGCCCATATATTCGTTTCCGATTCCGTAATACCTGGCGCCGATCATCGGATCATATCCCATGATCGAGTATTTCAGGAGGTTCGAGCCAGTTATTCCGTCTGCCATCAAGACGATCACGTTGGCCGCTGCGATCAGGAATATGCTGAGCCAGTTGGGCAACATGACGCAGCAGAGACTGATCAGGAGCAAGACGATGATGAGGACCGCCGCTTGCGTGATCGGCTCGTAAACTGGGACAAAGCCAAGCAGCAGGATCACGAGCGGAGCTGCCAGCACCGAAAAAAGCGGCAGACGCATCCACTTCAGTTGCTTGTGCCAGCTCAGCAGCACCATCAACAAGCCAATTAGCAGCACAAGCACCTCATACGCGACAAATAACGCCACAACATTCGTCCGCAGCTCATATACATTCTGCATCTTGTGCACATCGTTCAACAGCCAATCCAGCGCATCCGTTCTGGCGAGTCGCTCTGCCGCAAATCCATACCAACCTTCACTGTCCGATATTCCGACCGCGGCAAGCAGAGTTGGACCAAGATCATGCAAGGAAATGAGTCCTGGGCGTTTCGTCGTCGGCGACGTCAACAAGCCTGAACCGCCGGCCAAGCCATCCGCTCGGTGCTCATACAGGATAAATGGCGTTACATGCAGCTTGGCGCGCGCCGCAGCAATATGCGGCTGCGGAGACATGATCCACAGCTGAGCATGCTCCTGAATCTCGGCCAAGGCCGTAAGCTGTCCGATCAGCTCGTCCAGCTTGCGAAGTTCCTGCCATCTGGCCATATCCCAGCGTTCCGACGTATAATTGCGCCGCTCCTGATCAAGCGAATACCAATCTCCATATTCGATAAGGATGACAATAGGGGAGTCTGATTGAGAATCTGGTTGGGAATCTGGCTTGGTTCCTCGTTCAGAGATATGGTTTATGACATGAAGCAATTTCGTGACGTCCGTTCTTGTGCCATACGGGCTGGCCGGATCGGGAAGCAGCCACTCCTCCGATATATCCCCTTCAGGCACCTTGCCTGCCGAAGTCATCATCATCAGTGGAGCATCATTCCTAACGCCTTCGCCGTCATACCGAAGGCCAAAGACAGCCAGACGCACCCCATGCTTGCTCAGCGCATCGCCTAACTTGCCAATCTGCGCCCCATACGTTTGCGCTTCGTTGACTTTCACCAGGTAGCCGAGTTCCGGCACGACTATCTCGCCGGTTTCCGCGTCATAGCCAGTGAATCTCTCATAACTTTGTCGAATATCCGATCCCGGAATATCCGAACCGTCGCCTCGAACAGCCAGTTGCCTGTTCGCCTCAGCGGAAACGGATGCGCCATGTTCTGCCGCATGATTCGACGCCTCAGCTTCCACATCCGCATCGTTTGTCACCTGGTAAGCTTGGATGCCCGACGGCACGATGGCCGGAGCGCCGGCATTGATCGACAAGTATACTTCCTCGATTCCCCGCTCCGGCGTCCTGATGTTCAGCGCCGCGATCCAGCTCTGCTCAGCGAGCTGCCTCATATTCGGCATCTGCTTCATGACGAGCGGTGCCCACTCCTGGAACGACAACCCCGGTACAGAGACGATCATGATCAAGTCCGGGAGGTCATCTGACAAAGCTGTGGATGACGACGTGAGCTCCACATACTCATCCACAGCCTGAGCTGCTTGCGCGTTCATGTTCGCCGGGAACCATACGTGACTGATGCCAATAGATGCACATAGCAAGATGGCCAGACCTATGATGAGGAGAAAATGACGAAGTAACCTGCGCATGGTTTAAACGACCTCTGTACGTAGATGATGTTCAAACCATTTTTTCCAAATCGAAGAATAAACATACCCCGCATTTTGTCCACAACGAAAAACAGGATAAAATCAATATATTCACAAATCTATCCACATTATCCACAGGAAATGACAGAATCATCCACAAAGTTATTCAACTTTTTTCGACAAATCAAACCTAGATTTCGCTTGTTTTCGCAAAAGTTACTCACATTGTCCACATAGGATGTGGATAACTTTATAAACAAGGACTATCGGACTAATCAGATGCATCGAAATGAACATCATAAAGAAGGGGCTGTCCGATAAGTGGAAGTTGATCCTGACGCCGGACGAAGATAAGCCCGAAGATGCCTTTCTATCAGGCATTTTCGGGCACTTCTTATCGCTGTCAGGCAACAAACACAGACTTTCTGGACAGCCCCATCACAAAGTCCTGCAGACTACAGCAACTGCTGGCAACCTGGCAATCATAGCTCCAATAGAATGGAACCTTAGACCCATAGCTTTGCGCCACTACTTTTCAGTAGTTTTGCCCATCATATTTGATTGGGATGCTCAGCGTGTCAGCCTGCCATCCATTCTTCCAGCGTGAACAGCGGCTTCGCCATAATATCGAGCGGCGAGAACTCGCCCCGCTCCCACTTGAGATACGCGGCGGCAGCGATCATCGCCGCGTTGTCCGTGCACAGCTCCAGCGGCGGCACGACAAGCTGCACGCCCGCCTGCGCACAGCGCTCCGCGAGGACTGTGCGCAGGCCCCGGTTGGCGGCGACACCGCCCGCCAGCACGAGCTGCCGCGCGCCGAACTCGCGCACTGCACGCAGCGCCTTCTCCGCCAGAACGTCGCACACGGATTCCTGGAATCCGCGTGCGACTCTGGCTGGCGGGATGGCGTCGCCGCGCATCTTCGCCTGGTTGAGCACGTTGAGCACCGCCGATTTCAGCCCGCTGAAGCTGAAATCATACGAATCCTGCTCCAACCAGGCGCGCGGCAGCTCGAGCGGATCATCGGTCATATGCGCGAGACGGTCGATGTGGGGGCCGCCCGGATACGGCAAGCCGAGAGCCCGGGCGACCTTGTCGTAGGCCTCTCCCACGGCGTCGTCTCGCGTCTCCCCGATGATCCGGAACTGCCCGCGGCAGGGCATGTGCACCAGCTCGGTATGCCCGCCCGACACGACCAGCGCCACGAGCGGATACTTAAGCTCCTGCACCAGCTCGTTGGCGTAGATATGCCCGGCGATATGGTGCGTCCCGATCAGCGGCGCATCAAGCGCCAGCGCCAGCGCCTTCGCGGCGACGAGGCCCACGAGCAGCGAGCCGACGAGCCCTGGCCCCTGCGTCACTGCTACCGCGGAGATATCCGCCAGGCTGATCCCCGCCTGGCGAAGCGCCTCCTCCTGCATGATCGTGATCGTCTCCACATGCTTGCGCGAGGCGATCTCCGGCACGACACCGCCGTATTTCTCGTGTATGTTGACCTGGCTGGACACGACATTCGCCAGGATGCGCCGCCCGTTCTCCACGATCGCAACCGACGTCTCGTCACAGCTCGTCTCGATCGCCAGGATGCGTACG
>Ga0207747_1000529_pt1 | contig 42130 bp, 36 predicted proteins | sample HigsolmetaGSP11D_FD_184839 | JGI IMG/M metagenome (GOLD analysis project Ga0207747, IMG submission 184839) | High solid enriched microbial communities from the Joint BioEnergy Institute, USA - SP1-1-D (SPAdes) | ecosystem: Engineered > Bioreactor > SSF (Solid state fermentation) > Aerobic >...
GCCCGCCGCATGCGCCACCGCCCCGGCCGCCAGGACCAGCAGGGTCATGGCCACCCCCTGGTTCAGCGCGTGCAACAGCGCCGCTCCGGCCGCCAGCCCCGCCAATGCCCCGAGATCCGCCCCTCGGAATGCCAGGAGGAGGCCGAGGCCCATCACCGCCAGCCCCGTATGCGCGATGCCGGCCGAGGCAAGCAGGGCCTTGCTGTCTTCCTCCCGGATTGCCCGCATGGCGCCGGCCAGGGCGGCGACACCCCCCACTGCCAACAGCGGCACCCCCCACCAGGAGGGCTGCGCCGGACCGCAGAGATCCACCAGAAGCCGTGCCATGACATACAGGGCCAGTCCCGGCAGCGGCACTGCGGAAGGGGCGAGGCGCAGCAGGCCCGCCAGCGCCGCGGCCCCCAGCAGCCCGAGGGCCAGCACCGCCCCCGCCCGCCAGCCTTCCGGCGGCATGGCGCGCATCGCCGCGAAATCATAGGCTCCGGCCGGCCCTGCCAGCAGCCCGAGGGCCAGGATCAGGCAGCCCGCCGCCAGCGCGGCCAGGATCAGGTGCAGCCGCGCCGACCGCCCCGGCTCCACCGCCGCCACCACCGCCAGCCCGAGTCCCAGCAGCAGCAGAAAGGCATCCGCCGCCGCGAGGGCCAGCGCCGTCCCGGCCAGCATCAGCGGCAAGGGCGACAGGCTCCGCGCCGGCGCCGGCGGCGCCCCTAGGGCGAAGAGCGAGGCACAGGCCCCCACCACCCCCAGCAGCAGCAGGAACCAGGCCGAGAGCCCGTCCAGCGCCAGGCTCACCGCCCCCCAGGGCGGGCCGAAGGGCAGCGGCATCAGCCCCTCCGGCAACCCGGCCAGCAGGGAGAGGACCGCCAGCACCGCGAATCCGGCAGAGACCCCCAGGCAGCCGACATGGACCGCAGCCCCGGCGCGAGGATCACGGCCGGATGGCACGGCCGCGGCGGCAAGCAGCAACAGGAGGCCAACGCCGCTGGTGAGCGCCGTCAGCACGGCGGAAAGGAACGGACAGGCACGCTTGGCAGGATAATCGGCCCCTCCTGACGATGCGAGGGGAATAGGTGGATCTCCTCCCGTCGGCGAAACATCCGCTTAACATCGCCGCAGGCCAGGATTATGCACTGCCGCCATACCCGCGGGTGCAACCCGTTCGGGCAGGGAATGCCCCAGGAGGATCAATGAACCGTCGTCGTCTACTTGCCGGCAGCGCGGCCGTCGGCACGGTGGCCCTTGCCGCCCCGGCCGTCGCTCAGACTATGCCGGAGATCCACTGGCGTTGCGCCTCCAGCTTCCCCCGCTCGCTCGACACTATATTTGGTGCCGGTGAGATTGTCACCAAGCGAGTTGCGGCGCTGACCGGAGGCAAGTTCCAGATCCGCCTCCACCAGGCCGGCGAGCTGGTCCCTGGGCTGGAGGTCGCGAACGCGGTCCAGGGCGGCACGGTCGAGTGCTGCCACACCGCCAGCTATTACTTCGTCGGCAAGGATCCGACCTTCGCCTTCGACGCCACCCTGCCCTTCGGCATGAACACCCGCCAGATCAATGCCTGGCTCTATGCCGGCGGCGGGCGGGAGGTGCTGCGCGATTTCTTCGCCGGCTACAACATCGTCTCCATGCCCTGCGGCAGCACCGGGGCGCAGATGGGCGGCTGGTTCCGGCGGGAGATCAAGTCCGTCCAGGACCTGAACGGCCTGAAGATGCGGATCGCCGGCATCGCCGGCAACGTGATGCAGAAGCTCGGCGTGGTGCCGCAGCAGATCGCCGGCGGCGATATCTATCCCTCGCTGGAGAAGGGCACGATCGACGCCGCCGAATGGATCGGCCCCTATGACGACGAAAAGTTGGGCTTCCAGCGCGTCGCGCCCTTCTACTACTACCCCGGCTGGTGGGAAGGCGGGCTGAACCTGTCCTTCTACGTCAACCTGGCGAAGTGGCAGGAGCTGCCGCAGCTCTACAAGGATGTGCTGGAGACCGCCTGCCACGAGGCCACCCTCGAGACCATTGCGAAATACGATACGCTGAACCCGCAGGCCCTGCGCCGGCTGGTGAGCGGCGGCACCCAGCTTCGCGCCTTCCCACGGGAGGTGATGCAGGCCTGCCACCGTGCCGCCTTTGAACTCTATGAGGAGATCGCGGCGAAGAACGCCAACTTTAAGAAGGTATACGAGCCCTGGAAGGCCTTCCGGGACAGCCAGTATCAGTGGTTCCGGGTCGCCGAGAATACCTTCGACAGCTTCGTTTACTACATGCAAGCCCAGGAGCAGCGCCGCTGAGGCGGTGCCGGCGGGCGGCCATGCTTGCGCCGCCCGCCGCCGGATACTAGGAGCCGCCCATGGCCCCCCTGCTCGCCTTCAGCCGCATCGTTGATAGGGTGAATGCCGTCTTCGGCAAGATCGCCGACTGGACGGTGCTGCTCTCATGCGCCATCAGCGCCGGCAACGCCTTCGTCCGCTACGGCGTCTCCTACTCCTCGAATGCGTGGCTGGAGGTGCAGTGGTACCTGTTCGCCGCCACCGTCATGCTCGGCGCCTCCTACACCCTGTTCCGCAACGAGCATGTCCGAGTGGACCTCCTCTACGGTAATCTGGGAGAGAGGGCGCGGCTCTGGGTGGATGTCTTCGGCATCATCGTCTTCCTGCTGCCGGCGATGGCGCTGCTGACCTGGATGACCTGGCCCTTCTTCCTCGACAGCCTGATCCGGGAGGAAGGCTCCCCCAATGCCGGCGGCCTGCTGCGTTGGCCGGTAAAGATCCTGATGCCGGTCGGATTTGCGCTGATGACCCTGCAGGGCCTGTCGGAACTGGTGAAGCGCATCGCCCTGCTGCGCGGCCAGAAGCCGGACGTCGAATTGGTAACCAAATATCACCGGCCGGAGCAGTGACACCCATGGCCCCGAAGGACACGCCCATCCAATGACCGTGGAGATGATGCCGCCGCTGATGTTCGGCGGCCTTGTGGTGTTCCTGCTGATCGGCTTCCCGGTGGCCTTCTCCCTGGCCGCGACCGGGCTGTTCTTCGGCTTCCTCTCCATCGAGTTCGGCTTCTTCACCGAGGCCTATCTCGGCAATCTGCCGCTGCGTGTCTTCGGCATCCTGTCGAACGAGCTGCTGCTGGCGATCCCGTTCTTCACCCTGATGGGCGCCATCCTGGAACGCTGCGGGTTGGCGGAGGATCTCCTGGAAGGCACCGGCCAGCTCTTTGGCAAGGTGCCAGGTGGCTTAGCCTTCGCGGTGATCCTGGTTGGCGCGATCCTCGGCGCCATTACCGGCACGGTAGCGGCCAGCGTCATCGCCATGGGGATGATTAGCCTGCCGGTGATGATGCGCTACGGTTATGACATGCGCATCGCCACCGGCGTCATCGCAGCCTCCGGCACCATCGCGCAGCTCATTCCGCCCTCCCTCGTACTGATCGTCCTCGGCGACCAGCTCGGCAAATCGGTGGGCGACATGTATGCGGGCGCCATCGGCCCCTCAATCCTGCAGGTGCTGCTGTTCATGTGCTTCGTCGCGACGGTCAGCATCTTCGCGCCGCATCGCGTCCCGCCACTGCCGGAGGAAGCACGCACCCAGCGCGGCTGGCCGCTCTACTGGCGCGTGCTCAAGGGCATGGTGCCCTCCCTTGTTCTGATGTTCCTGGTGCTGGGCACCATCTTCCTCGGCCTTGCCACGCCGACCGAAGCGGGGGCGATGGGCGCCGTGGGTGCCCTGGTGCTGGCGATTGTCAACCGGCGCTTCTCCTATGCGCTGCTGAAGCAGGCGATGGGAAATACGATGCGGATCACCTCCATGGTGATCTTCATCCTAATCGGTGCAACGGTGTTCAGCTTGGTCTTTCAGGGCGTGGATGGCAGCCTTTGGATTGAGCATCTGCTTTCCCACCTGCCGGGCGGACCGACCGGCTTCCTGATCTTCGTCAACGTCTTCGTTTTCTTCCTGGCCTTCTTCCTCGATTTCTTCGAGATTGCTTTCATTGTCGTGCCGCTGCTGGCACCGGTCGCCGCAAAACTCGGCATCGATCTGGTCTGGTTCGGCGTGCTTCTCTGCGTGAATCTGCAGACCAGCTTCATGCACCCCCCCTTCGGCTTTGCCCTGTTCTACCTGCGTGGCGTGGCCCCGAAATCGGTGCTGACCAAGGACATTTATTGGGGTGCGATCCCCTGGGTGCTGCTGCAATTGACATTGGTGGCCATCGTGATCATCTGGCCGGCGACGGTGACCTACTGGCTGGACCACGGCCCCAAGGTGGATCCGAACACGGTGCGGATCGAGGTGCCTCTGCCCGACATGCCGGAGGACGATGCACCACCGGTCTTCCGCTGACAGAGCCGCAATCCCCCGCCCCGGCCTGCCCCAGGGCGGGGGATTTTGCATTTCACCCCCGTGGGTCGATCGGCGTCGGCATCGGGCAGGCGGCCTCGATCACTTCCGCCGCGTCCAGCGCCAGATCCTCCCGCCAGCGGGGCGCAATGATCTGCACGCCCATGGGCAGACCCTCCGCCAGGCCGGTCGGCACCGAGACGCTTGGTACCCCGAGCAGCGGCGTCGCCAGCAGGACCTGCTGCGCCCGATAGACCCGGTCGAACCCCTCCTGCCCTGAGACATCCAGCCCCTGTGGGAAGGGCGGCTCGGCCGAGACGGGGCAGAGCACCAGCGGGCGCTCGGCCAGGAAGGCAGCCCAGGCGCGCTGATGCGTGGTGCGCCGCGCGAGCGTCCGCAGCAGCCCCTCCATATCCGCTGGCGGGGTATGTTTCGTCATGAAGCCGAAGGTAGCCTGGGCGCCGGCATCGCCATACCGCTCGAAGCTCTCACGCAGGAACAGCATGGCCTCGCCATGCGCCAGGGTGTCCCAGTCGCGTGCCGCCTCGGCAAAGGCCGGCGGGTCGCATTCCTCCACCACATAGCCGGCCGCCTCCAGGATCCGCCCGGCGCGGCGCACCGCCTCCGCGACTGCTGGATGCACGCCGGTCCCGGCCGGATCCACAGAGAGGGCAACGCGGATCGGTCGCGCCACCGGCCGGCCCTCCAGCGGGGCCGGCGCCCACCAGGGGTCGCGGATGTCGCCCTCCGCCATTGCCGCCAGGGCCAGACGCAGGTCGCGCACCCGCCGCGCCAGCGGCCCCTGGGTGGACATGAGCTGCGCGGTCAGCGGGCGCTCCTGCGCCATGGTCGAATTGAAGGCTGGCACCCGGCCGAAGGAAGGCCGGATCCCCGCCACCCCGCAGGCATAGGCCGGATAGCGGATGGAGCCGCCGAGGTCGTTGCCATGCGCGATAGGCCCGATGCCCGCCGCCAAAGCCGCCGCGGCGCCGCCGGAGGACCCGCCCGGCGTATGCCCGGCGCTCCAGGGGTTCAGCGTGCGGCCGTGCAGCGCATTCTCGGTGAACCAGCGCATGGAGAGCGCCGGGGTGTTGGTGCGGCCGATGATCACCGCCCCGGCGCGGCGGAGGTTGGCGACCACGGCGCTGTCCTCCGGTGCCACCAGGTCGCGGAAGGGGACGCAGCCATTGGTGGTGGGCAGGTCCTTCTGGTCCACATTGATCTTGGTTGTGACCGGCACGCCATGCAGCGGCCCCGGGGTCTCGCCGCGCGCCAGCGCCCCGTCGGCGGCATCCGCGGCGGCCAGGGCCTGGTCCTCCAGCACTTGCACGACTGCATTGATGGCGGGGTTCACCGCGGCGCAGCGCGCCAGCACCGCCTGCGTCGCCTCCCGCGCCGAGATGGCGCGCAGCCGGATGGCGCGGGCGAGATCGGCCGCATCCCAGCGCCAGGGTTCGGATGGCAGGTTCTGCATGGCGGTCCTTCCTCCGTGATACCGACGAAGGCTAGACCGGATCGCCGCAGCCGGTGCAGTCCCTTGCCGAGGCTTCGATTCGCAGGCCGCGTTGCGGGAGCCACTGGCCGCAGGGGGAGATGTGGTGCTGCTGATCGCCAACCTGATCGGCACGCTGATCTTCGCTGCCACTGCCGCCCGGCCGGGGATGTTCCGGCCGGACCATGCCCAGGTGGCGGAGGAACCGAGGGATGCCGGGACCGAGGGGGATCAGCCCAAGGCCCGGAGGCACTGACCGCGGCGTGGTCAGTCGGGCGGCCCGCCCCGCCTCCAGGTCAGCACCAGCACGTCACGGCAGGAGGGCAGCGCGGGGTCGGCCGGCTGCACCGGCGTGACGCCATGCTTCACCCGCACATCGTCCACGAAGGCCGTGTCGAGCCGGTCCAGCAGCGTGAAACGCGCCAGTTCCCGCCCGTCATCATCGGTGATCAGGGTCTCGCCGCCCACCAAGTTGGTGCGGGCGATCATGCTGATCAGCACATAGTCCACGCCATCATGGTGTACGCCTTCCGGCGTCGGGAAGCCGGGCGCACCGGCGGCGGCCTCGATGCGGAACTGGTGCATCTCCACGTACCAGTCCTGGCCCGGCGTCAGCGCATCCGCGACACCGCGGCCGAGATCGAGCAGCGCGCGGAGCGGCGCGCTCTCTGCCACCACATCCTCCACCGGGCCGAACCAGCGGTTCACGCCGCCATTCAGCCGGTTGTGCACCACGGACTGGAAATGCGGCCGGTGCGGGCCGCGGACATGGCCGGGCACGCCCCACCGCGCGATGAAATTGGCATGGCGGCGACGGCGATACCGGCCGCCATCGGCCATGAAGCGATCGGTCTCCAGGCGGTTCCAACTCGCCGCGAAGGCATCGAGCGCCGCGGGCTCGCCGCCGACTCCGAGCCGGGCCACGAGATCGCCGCCACGCAGCAGCGCGAATCCCTGCCTTGCCACCTCCTCCCGCAGCGGGTCCGCGGGCGGGACATTCAGTGCCACGCTCATGATGATGCGTCGCCGATTGCCGGCGCCTCCTCGGTTCGTCCCGCCAGCACCTCGGCCACATGCCGCACCTTCACGGGCACACCCTCCCGCTTCAGTCGGCCGGCCATGTTCAGCAGGCAGCCCATGTCGCCGGCAAGCAGCGTGTCCGCGCCGGTGGCGGCGATGTCGCGCACCTTGTCGGCCACCATGCGGGTCGAGATCTCGGGGTATTTCACGCAGAAGGTGCCGCCGAAGCCGCAGCACACCTCCGGGTCCTTCATCTCCTTCAGGCTCAGCCCCTGCACGGTGGAAAGCAGCTTGCGCGGCTGCTGCTTCACCCCAAGCTCGCGCAGGCCGGAGCAACTGTCGTGATAGGTGGCGACCCCCTCATAGCGCGCCGCGACCCGCTCCATCCCCATCACATCCGCAAGGAAGGAGACCAGCTCGTAGGTCTTCGCCGCCAGCGCATCGGCCCTGGCGCGGAGCTGCGGATCGTTGTCGAACAGGCCCGGATAGTGCTTCGCGATCATCCCGCCGCAGGAGCCGCTTGGGACGACGACATAGTCATAGGGCAGGAATTCGCGAATCACCGCTTCGGCCAAGTCGCGCGCGGTGGCGCGGTCGCCGCTGTTGTAGGCGGGCTGGCCGCAGCAGGTCTGCAGCCGCGGCACCTCCACCTGGCAGCCGGCCTCCTCCAGCAACTGAATGGCGGAGAAGCCGACATTCGGCCGGTAGAGATCAACGAGGCAGGTGACGAAGAGCGCGACGCGCGGCCTGGGCTGGGACATGGCATCAATCTAGGCGCGCCACGGCGGCGGCGGAAGGACGGCGCGCGCCTACTCCGCCATTTCAGGGCGCTGCGGCTCGCGCGGGAGGAGGACGAAGATCTCCCCCATCTCCCGCATGCGGCCGGCGCGGGCGGTCGCGGCCTCGCCCCAGCCCCAGAAGATGTCGCCCCGGGCCGGGCCACGGATGGCGCTGCCAGTATCCTGCGCCAGGAGCAGCCGGTGCAAGGGCGTGCCGTCCAGCGGATCGCGCGTCGCCACGAAGACCGGGGCGCCCAGCGGAATGAAGGCGGGATCCACCGCCAGGGAGCGTCCCGGCGTCAGCGGCACCCCCAGCGTCCCCGGCGGCCCCTGATCGGGCCGCAGCCCCTCCACCGGCCGGAAGAAGACGTAGGAGGGGTTCTGCCGCAGCAGCGCCGCCGCCGAGCCAGGCCCGGCCGCGGCCAGCCAGTCGCGGATCGCCTGCATGGAGATGGATTCGAGCGGAATGGCGCCGCTCTCGACCAGGACGCGGCCAATGCTGCGATAGGGATGGCCGTTCTTCCCGGCGAAGCCCAGCCGCAGCACCCGCCCATCGTTCAGGAGAATCCGGCCGGAACCCTGGATGTGCAGGAAGAAGGCCGCAATCGGGTCATCCACCCAGGCGATTTCCAACCCCCTGCCCTCCAGCGCCCCCGCCTCGATCTCAGCGCGGTCGGGGAGCAACTGGCCCTTCGGCGGCGGGGGCGGCAAGGCGTAGAGCGGCACCAGGAAGGGGCTGACGGGATATTCGGCGCCACGCAGTTCAGGCTCGTAGTAACCGGTCAGCAGGCCGGAGCCGAGGGCGAAGGGTTGGAAGCGACGCTCGAGGAAATCGCGGACCAGCGCCTGCCCGGCCGGGCCGGACGCTTGGCCCATCCCTTCGGCCAGGGCGGCTGCCTCAGCACAGGCCGCCTCCCAGGCGGCGGGCCGCGCGCCCAGCCGGAGCAGCGCCCCGGCACCGGCCGGCGGCGGTTCGGCCGGCCGGGCCTTCAGGGCATCGCAGGTGGCAAGGAGCGGCGGCAGCGCCGCCAGAGGATCATCCCCCGGCCAGCCAGGCAGTTCGGCATAGCCGACGGGGCGAGACTGCATTTCTTCCGCTAGGCCGGCCGGCGCCATGACCAGTCCCGACCAAGCCAATAGAGCCGCGAAGGCTGCGCCCAGCCAACTGGTGCGCGTCCTCAGGCGCTTCGGGTCGCCACCAGCTTCCAGGTCGGGTCGGGGGAGTTCAGGTCGCGCTGGAAGGTCCACAGATCGGTCAGCTCCGTGACGGCGTCGCTGCCCGATACCACTTCCCCGTTGCGGCCGGTGGTCATGTTGATCTGGTCGGTCACGAAGCGCACCGTGATGTCGGCGATGGAGCCGCGCAGGTCGGCAGCCTCGATCCCAAGTTCGTTGACCGCGCGGATCTCGGTCCGCTGCTGCTCGCCGGCCTGCTCACGGGCGGCGATGGCGTGCTCGAAGCTGGCATAGGTGTCGTCCGACAGCAGCGCCCGCAGGGTGGCGCGGTCGCCGTTGGCGAAGGCCTCCACGATCATGCGAAAGGCACCCTCCGCCCCGTCCAGGAAGCGCTGCGGGTCGAAGCTGCGGTCGGCGGCGCTGATACGCGCCAATGCCTGGCCGGGCGGGGTGCGCGGATCGGGCAGAACCCGCGCCGCACGCTTCCCGGCCGCGGCGGGCGTGACCTCCTCCGCATGGCTGTCGATGGTCCGTGGCCCGCGTGGGTCGAAGCCCGCCGGGCGCGGGCCGTTCGCCTGGGGAGGACGCTCGAAGCCGGTGCGACGGCCCAGGACGCTCCTCAGCCGGAGGACCAGGAAAGCCGCGACCATCGCCAAGAGAATCAGTTCGACCGGAAAGCCGCCCGCCATCGTGAACTCCTTTTCACTTACTTAGGGCCGCGTGTCCTCCACCGCAACGGCGGCCGGCATCACGCTTGCCTCCCCCGAATCGTGCCGCTATCGCCTGGACACTTCTTTCGGGACCGGTCGCCAATGATCCTGCTGCGCCACGGCCAGAGCGAATTCAACCTGCACTTCACGGCCACGCGACGGGATCCGGGCATCGCCGACCCGAAGCTGACCGAACTCGGCCGGCAGCAAGCCGAGGCCGCGGCGGAAGCCCTGGCCGGCGCCGCAGGCGGCGGGCGCATCCGGCGCATCATCTGCTCCCCCTATACCCGGGCGCTGGAGACCGCAGCGCCGCTGGCGAAGCGACTGAACCTTCCCATCATCGTGACGCCCACGGTACGGGAGCGCTATGCCTTTTCCTGCGACATCGGCTCCCCCCGCACGGAATTGAGCCTCGCCTGGCCGGACCTCGACTTCTCCCATTTGGACGAGGTGTGGTGGCCTGCCGTCGAAGAGCCGGACCACGAGATTGAGGCCCGCGCCGCCCTGTTCCGGGCGGAAATGGCGGCGCTGCCGGACTGGCAGGATACGGTGGTGGTGTCCCATTGGGGCTTCATCCTGGCCATGACGGGCCAGAGGATCATGAACGGGGAATGGCTGTACTGCGACCCTACCGCGCCGGCGCCGGAGCGGATCGTCTGGCGGGCGCCCCACCCGACGGTGGTGAAGCCGTGAGGACAGGGCCGAGTTTCGGCTGAAGCCGGAATTGCCCTCCATGGCAGAGGGAGGGCTTCCGTTCCTGCTCCTGACCCGCTAGAGAGGGGTGGCGGTGAGGACCCGTAGCTCAGCTGGATAGAGCGTTGCCCTCCGAAGGCAAAGGTCGCACGTTCGAATCGTGTCGGGTCCGCCAATGATTCCAAGAACTTGCAGCGTTGCCTCTCGGCCACCAGCCTGCCCTCGGTCGCGGGCAGGTAACAGTGACCGGTGGAGGCAATCCCAAAGGTCGCCGACCCGTCTTCGCCACAGAAGGCGTGGCGCGCCATCTCAGCAAAGAAGCTCCGCCGATCCACCGCCGCCTGGCGCGGCGCCAAGTTCTTCCAGCAGCGACCGCGCCTCGGCCAGATCGGCAAAGGTGAAACCCTCGGTGAAGGCGGCGTAGACGGGCGCAAGCAGATCCCGCGCCGCGGCCTCCCTCCCCTGTTCGCGCCAGAGACGCGCCAGATCGCAGGCGGCACGCAGTTCCCACAGCCTCGCCGCCTGCCCGCGGGCGATCTCGAGGGCCGCATGCAGGTGCTTCTCGCTCTCCTCGACAGGAGCACCGCTGGCGCGGAGCACGCTGGCATGGAGCCGATGGATATCGGCAGCCATGTACCGCTCGCCGTAGGTCTCGGCGTGCCGGTGCGCCACCTCCAGATGCCCGAGCGCGGCTTCCGGCCTGCCGGCGAGCAGACAACCCTCGGCAAGCAGGCATTGGGCCAGAGTCGTGTGCAGCACCGCCCCCGTCGCATGCAGCCGCCGCAGGCCGTCCGCGATCAGCACCAGGCCCCGCTCCGCCTCTCCATGCTGGCAGAATACCCAGCCGCGGATCTGCTGTGCGAAGGCAAACCACTGGGGAAAGTGGTGCCGCCGGGCAACCTCGATGGCCTCCGTCGCAACCCTCCTGGCCTCGGCCACATCGCGTTGAACTCTGTGGATCTGGGAGAGGACGACCAGCGACCAGGCGATGACATGCGGGTTGTTGCCGGCACGCGCTCTCGCCAGCCCCTCGCCGGCAATCCGAAGCGCCGCTTCTGGATAGCCCAGATGGTTGCGTGCCTGGCCGCCATAGATTCGGCAGATGATCCGCGGGTCCTCGCCATAGGCCGTGAAGGCGCCCTCCGGCAGCCCATCCGCGAGTGCCGCGCCGCGTTCGAGGAGCGCGTCGGCCTCAGCCAAGGCGCCGGCGATGAGGAGCGAGTAGCCGAGGGCGCGGCAGGCGGCCGCGATCTGTGCCGGATCGCCGCCCCGCTCGGCGAAGGCAAAGAGGTCGCGGGCCAGCGCCACTGTCCTCGGCACCGCCTGCCGCAGCAGGCACGAATTCCACGCCAGCCGGTGGGCGGCAAAGCGTCTGGGCCAGCCGGGCAGCCGCTCGCCGAGTTCCTTGGCGCGCGTCGCGCAGACCTCGACGGCCTGCGACCCGAAGCCATGGATGGCAATGAGGGGCACCGCCTGTGCCAGGCGCAGCTCGGCCTCCAGGCAGTCCCGGTCCTCGCTTGGCGCGAGCCCCTCAAGCAGTTCAAACGCCTGCCGGAAATGGCCCATGGCCTCGCGGTTGGCGAAGCGCGCGATGCTTCGCTCGCCCGCGCGGCGCCAGTACTGGATCGCCGGATCGGCAAGACCTGCCCTGGTGTAGTGCCAGGCTAGCAATTGCGGTTCGCGTTCCGCCGCCTCGGGACGCAGCCGCCCGATCGCCTCGGCGGCCCGGAGGTGGAGCTCGCGTCGGCGCTCGCGCAGCAGCGTTCCGTAGGCCGCATCCTGGACCAGCGCGTGCTTGAAGGTGTAGGTCGCCTCGGGCGGCGTGCCGCGGCGCTGCACCAGCTCCGCCCCCTCCAGCTTCGCTAGCGCCCTGTGCAACTGCGCCTCGGGCAGCCGGCAGATGGCAGCCAACAGATCGTGCGCGAATTCGCGACCGATTACGGCCCCGGCCTGCGCCACCTCCTGCACCGAGGCGAGCCGGTCGAGCCGTGCCACCAGCGAGGCTTGCAGCGTCGCCGGCACTGCCAGCGGCGGCAGCGGCCGCCGCAGCACCCAGCGATCCGCCTCTTCGCGCAGCAGCCCACTCTCCAGCACCGCCTTCGCCACTTCCTCCAGGAACAGCGGCACGCCATCCGTGCGCGCCAGGATCTCCGCCTCCACCGCCGCCGGCAGCATCTTGCCGCCAAGGACACGCCGCAGTAGCGCCGCATGCTCCGCCTGCCCCAGCCGGTTGAGCTGCAGCAGCGTCACCTGCGGCAGGCCGAGCCAGGCGCCGGCGTCGAACTCCTCCCGGTAAGTCACCACCAGCAGCAAGGCGGTCCCGGGCGCCGCAGCGATCATCAGGTCCAGCAGCTCGCGCGTGGTCGGGTCAGCCCAGTGTGCGTCCTCCAGCACGGCCAGCATCGGGCGCCGGGCGGCCAGCGCCCGCAGCCGGCGCAACAGCGCCTCCAGCAGCCGCTCGCGCCGGCGCTGCGGGGTGAGGTCGAGGGCAGGCCAGCGGCCGAGCGTGGGGATTGCCAGCAACTCGGCGATGAGCGCGACATCCTCCGCCGGCGGCGCCAGGGGCGTGAGCAGCGCCTCCAGCTTCATGAGCCGCACCTCCGGCGCGTCGCCCGGCAGGAGGCCCGCGCTACGCTCCAGGCGCGCGATTACCGGGCGCAGCGCGCTGTCGGTGTGCTGAGGGGAGCAGTAGAGGATCAGCGACTCATGCGCCTCCTCCGCCAGTTGCTCCCGTAGCGCCGCGGTCAGGCGCGACTTGCCGATGCCGGCCTCGCCGCGGAGCAGCACCACCCGGCCCTCGCCCGAGCATGCCTGGCGCCAGCGCCGCAGCAGCAGGTCCAGCTCCTCCTCCCGCCCGATCAGCGGCAGGTGCGCCGCCGTGCCGCGCAACGCCTCGAAACGGCTCTCGACCTGGCTCTCACCGGATACGCGGAAGCTCCGCTCATGCCCGGAATGGCCGGGGGACATGGCCAGGCCGGTTTCGGCATAGTCGAAGAGCGCTCCGGTGAGGCGCCGTGTGGCGGCATCAATCACGACCGTCCCAGGCTCGGCCGCCTCCTGCAGCCGCGCCGCGAGTATCGCGGCCTCGCCCACCACATCCTGCTCCGGTGCTCCGCTCCTGCCGGGCAGGTCGGTCACCACAACCGCCCCCGTGGCAATCCCGACCCTGGCCGCCAGCGCGCCCCCCACGGTCCTGAGGCGCGCGACCGCACCCACCGCGTCCAATCCAGCCCGCACCGCACGTTCGGCATCGTCCTCCCGGGCCGCGGGCCAGCCGAAAAGCACCTGGACGCCATCGCCGAAGACGCTGGCGACCTGGCCCCCATGGCTCCGCATGGTCTCCGCCACCGCGCGCCGGTAGGAGGCCGTCACCGCCTGCAAATCCTCCGGGTCGAGATGCCCGGCAAGCGCGGTCCAGCCGACGAGGTCGCAGACCAGCACGGTGAGCTGACGCCGTTCGGCGTTCGGCCGGGCCGGCGGTTCGAGGGCAGGTGCCTGTTCCTCCCCCTGGTCGGGACTCTGGGGCAGCGGCAGTGTCGCCACGGTGTCAGGGAAAGCGGCGACGGCCGGCGTTGCCGGCGCCTCCATGCGCGTCACTTCGGCGGCAAGCAGATAGCCACGCTTCGGCAGCGTGCGCAGCAGTCCTGCCCCCGCCTCACCCAGCGCCCGCCGGATCTCGGCCACGCACTGGGTAATGCTGTCGTCGGTTACGACGACAGCCGGCCAGATCGCCTGCATCAGTTCCTCGCGGGAGACCACCTGCCCGGCGCGTTCGGTGAAGTGGCGCAGGACCTCGGCCGTCTTCGGCCGCAGCTCCGCCTTGCGCCCTTGGGGGCCGAGGATGACGCCGCGTGCCAGGTCAAGCGTGTACTCGGCGAAGCGGTAGACCACCGGCTCCATCTGCGCCGAACGGGGCTTCGACTGCCTCATGGCCCCCGGGCCTTCACCCTGTGCAAGGCGGGCGGAGATATAGGAGCTTTCGGCAGGATTTCAGAGCGATTTCGGCCACCTCTCGGGATTTCCGGACGCTGCCGGCGCATCTTCCCCCTTGCCGCAACCGGCTGGATACCGAGGCAAACATGATCCGCCCAGGTTGGAATATTGAACTGAGCCGCCTGTGGGATGTGTGCCTCGGCATCGGTACGGCAGCGTACTTCCTGGGCTTTTTCGCCCTCATCGCGATCGCCCTCCGGAAGCTCGCCTACTAGGCCCTCGCATCTTCAGGAGACCTGCCATGACGACGCGTCTTGCACATACGCTCCTGCTCTTCGGTGCTGCCGGCTTTGCCACGGCGCTTGCCGCCGCCTCCGGTCCGGCACGCGCCCAGTCCTACATGCCCGGTGACATGCCGCCCCAGGCCGGCGCTGTCGTGGGTGGTGGCGGCGCCACGATTTCCGGCGGCGGTGATGACATGACCATCACCTACAGCGGGACCGGCGCCGGCGGCGGCAGCGTCTGGACCCAGGTTCCGCGCCTGGCGCGGGCGTTGAACACCACCACCGGCGGCATCACCGTGGAGTATCTGGAACCCGAGCGCGCGCCGCCCGGCCGCGAGGCCCGCCTGGTCGGCGGCGGCGAAGACGCCCAGGTCGTCTACGCGCCGACGCGCTGACGCCGCAGTCACGAGGCCCCGGGCGGGGCTGCCGGAACCACTCCGGCAGCCCCGCCCGGCTGCTCGCCACCCTGATCGGCGGAGTGCCCGGCGTCGAAGGTCATGAGAAAGCGCGGTGGTTGCCCGGTGACGACATGCAGGAAGCGCCCGTCCGTCAGCACCGCGTTGCAGGCGTCCTCCGAGATGCAGAGCCGGTCCCCTTCCACCCACCAGCGGTCCGCCGCCATGACGTGATTCGGATGCGCCGGGTGGAACTGCACCCGCTTCCCGTCGGCGGTCCACAGCACCGACACGGTCACCCTGGTGCCCCATTGCGGCCACATGATTCCGGACAGCCGCCGCCCCGAAAAGGCTGCCTTGATCTCCTCCCCGCTGAGGTGCCGGCCATGGGGGATGAGGATTGGCTGCCCCGCCAGCAGCGCCCGCCGGATCTGCTCAGGCGGCCTGCCGCTGGCGCAGGCATGCGCCGCCTCCAGCCCACGGCTGCCGGTGAGGTGGTAGGTCCTCACCGGTCCGTGGACCGGCAGGTCTCCTCCCTTGGTCTCGGCATTGTAGACCCGAATGCCATGCTGCCTCGCCGCAGCCACCCAATTGGCCCAGGAGGTGTGCGGGACACTCCTGTCTCGTGTATCGCCGATGACGAAGACGGTGGCGCGCGAGCGGACCGCCCCGACCGTCTGCATGGGGTCTTCCAGATTGCCCCTGTGCACGGCGAAGTAGTTCGGGATCGTTCCGTCCGGCTGCCGGTAGTAGAGGGACAGGTCGAGCGGCGCCGAGGCAATCACCGCGCAGCGTATGTCCTCCCGGCGGGCCAGGAGGTTGGCGACGATGAGCCCCCCGGAGGAGAAGCCGGAGAGCGCGAAATCCTGGAAGCCGTAGCGGCGCTTCAGCGCCGTCAGCGCCCCGTCCATCAGTGCCATCTCGTCCCGTGTCTGCCGGTCCTGCGCGTGGTTGCCCGAGGAGCCATGCATGCCCGCGCGGCCGATCAGGAAGACGGGCCCGTCATGCATGGCCCCCGCCAGCGCTTCCGCCGCCAGGCGGCGCGACGCGGGGGTGTGCTCGTAGAACTCGCCGACCCAGTCCAGGCGCGCCTCGCCGTTCACGTAGCTGTAGGCGGCTTCCGGAGGGTCGCCGGGGAAATGCACCAGTGCGGTCCTGGCAGGCTGCCCTGCTCCGCCGACGACGAAGCGGATGCACTCCTGCCGGCTGCCGATATCCACCCAGATACCGTCGGGCAGGGCGCGGCACCCTGCCTCCGTTGCGTTGGCGCCGCTGATGAGTCCCTCCCGGCTGAAGGTATCAGCGGAGAAGCCCGGCAGCGTCAGGCCTGAAGCCGCCCGCCCGGTGCTTCCGCCGGCTCCTGCGCAACCCGCAACCGCCAGCAGCAGCAGGTCCACCAGGGCCCTCAAGGGCCGCGACGCGCGCATGCGGGGCTGGTCCTCCCTGGTTAACAGGAGACCTGGTTACAGGAGGAGATGAGATCCCACACGCGCTGCCGCCAGGGGCGGCCGGCAGGAACACCTGGCTTTGTTCCCCTCCTGGAGCGGCAGGCGCCTTCAGTCTCCAAGCCCGTCCGCCACCCTGGGCGCCTCCTCCGGCACGAAGACCCGGACCGCATGGCGGAGCAGACGGAAGCGGACCGGCGTGTGGGTGGTGATCTCCCCATCCGTGTTGACGGAACGGCGGTGCCGGGTGCGGATCTCCACCTCCCGGCCCTCGGCGGTCCACACTTCCCGCCAGCGGCCGTGATCGCCCCGGCGCAGGGAGGGCAGCAACAGCGCCAGGCTCAAGAGGCTCTCGACCTCCAGGCTGAAGACGCTCAGCCTGCCATCGTCGATCCGCGCCCGCTCATCCACGGTCATGCCGCCGCCATAATGGCGGCCATTGCCGACCGCGACATGCACGGTGCGGCTCCGCACCGCCTCGCCGCCGCAGCGGATCTCCGCATCGAAGGGCTGCAGACGTGCCAGGACGCGCAGGGCCGCCGCCGCATAGCCCAGCTTTCCCCAGCGCCGCTTGGAATCCCGGGTCAGCGCCCGCGTGAGGTCCACTCCGAAGCCGATGCTGGCGACGTTGAAGAAGGGCACGTCATTAGCCAGGCCGAGGTCGATCGCGTGCAGCCGGCCATCCGCCGCGACCCGCGCCGCCTCCGCGGGGTCATCCGGAATGGCGAGGGTCCGCGCCAAGTCGTTGGCAGTGCCGAGCGGGATGATCCCGATGGGCAGCCCGGTCTCCAGCAGGGCCGGCGCCGCGGCGTTCATGGTGCCGTCGCCGCCCGCCAGCACCACCCGGTCCACCTCCCCCGCATGGGCACGGATCAGCGCCGCCGGCCCGCCATCCGCGCCATCCGGAAGGATCGGGTCCAGTCCCGCATCCCGCAGCAGGTCGCGAATCCTGGCCGGGTCGCCGCCGCGCCGGCTGCGCGGATTGGCCACCAGCAGGCAACGCGGTCCGGGTGGCATCACCCCTGGGTGGTCCCGCCAGGCATCCAGGGCACATCGCTGGCACCATTGCCGTTCAGCCGCCGCGCCAGGACGAAGAGGTGATCCGAAAGGCGGTTCAGGTAGCGTACCGCGTCCGGGTTCACCCCCTCCTCCACCGCCAGGCGCACCACGGCACGCTCCGCCCGGCGCGCCAGGGTCCGCGCCAGATGCGCGGCCGCCGCGCCCGGCGTGCCGCCCGGCAGCACAAAGCTGCGCAGCGGCGGCAGGAGGGCATTCATGGCGGCAAGCTCCGCCTCCAGCCGGGCACAATGCGCGGCGCCGATCCGCAGGCGCTGCTTCCCGCCTCTCTCCCCCGGCACACAGAGATCGGCGCCGAGATCGAAGAGGTCGTTCTGCAGGCGCGCCACCATCGCATCCTCCTCGCCCTGCACGTGCAGGCGCAGCAGGCCAAGGGCGGCATTGGCCTCGTCCACCGCGCCGATCGCCTCGATGCGCAGCGCGTCCTTGCGGATGCGTGTGCCGTCGCCGAGCGAGGTCTCCCCGCCATCGCCGCCGCGTGTGGTGATGACGTCGAGCTTGACCATGGCAATCCCCTATCGCGTCAGGCGGAAGGTGACGGGCGCGCGGACGATGGCTTCCACCGGCTGGCCGTTCTCGACCTTCGGATTGAAGCGCCAGGTCCATGCGTCCTGCATCGCCTGCGCGTCCAGCCGCCGGTATCCGGAACTGGTAAGCAACTGCACATCCACCACCTGGCCACGGGTGCCGACACGCAGGACAAGCACCACCGTGCCTTCCTCGTTCCTCAGGCGGCTCTCATAGGGATAGGTCGGCGGGCGCTGGTCGATGCGGGTGACGCCGCGGCTCACCGCACCTTCGACGCGCCCGGTCCCGAGGATCATGGGCTGCGCCCCATGGCCCCAGGCCGAGGCCTGCTGTGACGGCTCCTGCGCCGGCCGCGGCGGCGCCGGCCGGGCCTGGGCGGTCGCCCGTGGTGCCGGGGGCATAGGCGGTGGCGGCAGGGGCAGGTCCGGTTCCGTTTCCGGTGGCGAGGCTTCGGCAACCGGCGGCGGCGGGGGAGGCGGCGGCACCACCTCCGGCGGTGGTGGCGCCTCCGCCACAGGTGCCGGCGGCGGAGGCGCCGCTTCCGGCGGCGCTTGCTGTGGTGGCGCTTCGGCCTCGGGCGGCGGGTCCAGCGGGGGGCTGACCGGTGGAGGCAGGAAGGCCGTGGCGTCCGGGGTCGCCTCGGGCAGCTCGGCGGTCAGCGGCGGGGCGGATGCGGGCTCCCGCGGCGGTTCGGCAGCCTCGGCAACGGGCGGTGGGGGCGGCGCAGCCTGGGATGGGGCGGCGGCCCGTTGTGGCTCCGGCGGGAGGACAGGTTCCGGCTCGGGAGCCGCCGGGGCCGGGTCGCCACCGGACCCGACTGCGCCGTCTTCCGTTTGCTGCCAGACGATCTCCACCCCACCCTCGGCCGGCGGCTCGGCCGGTTTGGGATGGTGCAGCATCAGCACCGCCGCCAGCCCGCCGCCATGCAGCAGCAGGGAGAGCAGCGGCGGCCAGGCGGCCTGCCGGCCGGGATGCGTCGCCTGCCAAGCTTCGCGTTGCACGGCACAGCTCACAGCACCAGCACGCCATGATGCTTGGCCTTGCCCTCCGGCTCAACATGGATGGTGATGATGGCGCCATCCAGTTCGGCCTTCAGCGCGGCCTCGATGCGGTCGCAGATCTCGTGCGCCTCCGCCACCCGCATCACGCCAGGAACGACCAGATGGAATTCGATGAAGGTCAGCCGCCCGGCATGGCGGGTGCGCAGATCATGCGCCTCGATCGCGCCCTCGGCATTGGTGGAGACGACGTTGCGGATGCGGGCGAGGAGGTCCGGCTCCACTGCCTCGTCCATCAGGCCGCCAACCGATGCCCGGACCAGATGCCAGCCGGACCAGAGGATGTTCAGCGCCGTCAGCGCCGCCAGCAGCGGATCGAGCCACAGGATGCCGGTGAGCGCCACCAGGGCGACACTGGCCAGCACGCCGGCCGAGGTGACGACATCGGCGACCAGGTGCCGCCCATCCGCAAGCAGCGCCGGCGACTTCGCCACCCGCCCGCGGCGGAACAGCACCGCCGCCCAGACGCCGTTGATTGCCGTCGCCACCGCGGAGACCAGCAGGCCAGCGACCGGCTGGCTTGGCGCGTGCGGGTGGAGGACGGCGCCCCAGGCCTCGTGCATGATGAAGATGGCAGCGAGGACGATCAGCGCACCTTCCAGAACGGCGGAGAAATACTCGGCCTTGGTATGGCCGTAGGGATGGTTCGCATCCGGTGGGATGGCGGAATAGCGCACCGCCGCCAATGCCGTGAGGGCGGCGGCGACATTGACCACGCTCTCCGCCGCGTCGGCCAGCAGGGCGACGCTGCCTGTCAGCGCCCAGGCGCCGAGTTTGAGGGCAAGCACGGCACAGGCGATGGCGACGCTGCCGGCCGCGGTCCGGACCGCCCGGGTCATGCCGGATCAGGCCGGCCCGGCGCCCGGTGGCCGATGGCGCGCAGGAAGGCTGCGACAGGGACCAAGGCGATGAGGCTCCAGAAAACGCAGCGGTTCATGCCCCGAGGGGATCGGCCACCGCAACCCCCGGCTGGCACGGAACGCGGCCAGAGGCGGGCCGTTTTCGCCGCGCGGCGACGGATGGGAGGCCGGCATGGAAGAGGACTCCGGGCATGACGGGGCCGGCCCGGCGGCAAGCCCCGATCGGCGAAACCCCGATGGCGAGGCAGCCCCTGGCTTGAAGCAGACCGGAACGGTCACCTGCCCGGACTGCCATGGCAGCGGCAGGCAGGGGGATCGCCCCTGCCCGAATTGCGGCGGCACCGGCCAGGTGCTGCGAATCGTCGGCAATGACTGATCCCAGATAGAGATCAGACGGAGAAGTATTTCGCCCGAGGGTGGTGCAGGACGATGGCGCTGGTGGACTGCTCCGGATGGAGCTGCCACTCATCGGAGATGCTGACGCCGATGCGCTCCGCCTGCAGCAGCCGCAGCAGCGGCGCCTGGTCCTCCAACCGTGGGCAGGCGGGGTAGCCGAAGGAATAGCGGCCGCCGCGATAGCCCTGGCTCAGCATCTTCTCCATGTCGCGGTCGTCCTCGGCGGCGAAGCCCCATTCGGCGCGGATGCGCTTGTGGACATATTCCGCCATCGCCTCCGCCATCTCCACGGAAAGCCCGTGGAGGTAGAGGTAGTCCTGATAGCGGTTGTCCTCGAACCACTGGCGGGCGGTGTCGCTCGCCTTCTGGCCGACGGTGACGACCTGGAGGCCGATCACGTCGCGCGCCTCCGGCCCGTCCTCGATGTCGCGGACGAAATCGGCGATGCATTCGCCATCCTGCTTCGGCTGGCGCGGCAGGGTGAAGCGGCAGGCTTCGGTGATGCCGTCCTCCTCGAACAGCACCAAGTCGTTCCCCTGCCCGGCGCATTTCCAGTAGCCGTATATGGCCTGTGGCCTGAGGATGTCCTCCGCCTCGGTCAGCGCCAGCATGCGCTTCAGCACCGGGCGGAGTTCCTGCTTCGCCCAGCCCAGGAAGTCCTCCAGGCTGCGGCCCTGCTTCCGGAAGCCCCACTGGAATTGATACAGGCTGCGCTCGTTGATGAAGGGAACCACCGCCTTCGGTGCCGCCTCGATCACCCGCGAGCCCCAGAAGGGCGGGTCGGGAACCGGCTCGCCGGCGGTGAGGCGGCGGCGGCGCTCCTGCGCGTATTTCACGTCCACCGGCGCGAAGCCGCGCGGATCGGCCTGGCCAAGGACGCGCTTCTCGTTGCGCACCTTGCCGCGGCGCCTGGCCTGCACGGCAGCGAGATAGTCGTCGAAGCCGTTGCCCGTCACCTTGTCCATCAGGTGCAGCCCGTCGAAGGCATCGCGGGCATAGGCGACGCGGCCGCAGGCATAGGCGCGGACGCAGTCCTCCTCGACATAATTGCGGGTCAGCGCGGCGCCGCCGAGCAGCACAGGGATGTCCAGGCCCAGACGGCTCATTTCCTCCAGATTCTCGCGCATCACCACGGTGGACTTCACCAGCAGGCCGGACATGCCGATGGCATGCGCCCGGTGCTCCTTCACCGCGGCCACCATGTCCGCCAACGGCACCTTGATGCCGAGATTGATCACGCGGTAGCCGTTGTTGGTGAGGATGATATCGACCAGATTCTTGCCGATGTCGTGCACATCGCCCTTCACCGTGGCGAGGACGATGGTGCCCTTCTCCTGCCCCTCGACCCGCTCCATGAAAGGTTCGAGATAGGCGACGGCAGCCTTCATCGTCTCGGCTGATTGCAGCACGAAGGGAAGTTGCATCTTGCCGGCGCCGAACAAGTCGCCCACCACCTTCATGCCGTCCAGCAGAACGGTGTTGATGATGTCGAGCGGCGCCAGCCCCTTGGCCATCGCCTCGTCGAGATCGGCTTCCAGTCCCTTGCGGTCGCCATCCACGATGCGGTCCTTGAGGCGGCCCTCCACCGTTTCGGCCCGCTTCTTCGCGCCGGCATCGGCGGCCTTGCGGCCGGCAAAGATCTCCAGCATCCGCTGCAGGGGGTCGTAGCCCTCGCGGCGGCGGTCGAAGATCAGATCCTCGGCAACCTGCACCTCCTCCGGCGCGATCTGGTGCAGCGGCTTGATCTTGCTGACATGCACGATGGCACCGGTCATGCCGGCCCGCACGGCATGGTCGAGGAAGACGCTGTTCAGCACATGCCGCGCCGCCGGGTTCAGGCCGAAGCTGATGTTGGACAGGCCAAGGATGATCTGGATGTCCGGGAACTCCTCCCGGATCATGCGGATCCCCTCCAACGTCCAGAGGCCGAGCTTGCGGTCGTCCTCATTGCCGGTGGCGATGGTGAAGGTCAGCGGGTCGATCAGCAGATCGCTCTGCGGCAGCCCGTGCTTGTTGCAGGCAAAATCCACCAGCCGGCGGGCGATGCGGAGCTTGTCTTCCGCCGTCTTGGCCATGCCCTGCTCGTCGATGGTCAGGGCGATGACCGCGGCGCCGAATTTCTTTGCCAGCACCAGCCGGTCATGCGCGTGCTTCTCGCCATCCTCGAAATTGATCGAGTTGATAATCGGCTTGCCGCCATGCAGCTTCAGCGCGGCCTCGATCACCGGCGTCTCGGTGCTGTCGATCACCAGCGGCGCGTTGACGCTGCCGGTGAAGCGGCGGATCACCTCGGTCATCTCCGCCAGCTCGTCCCGGCCGACGAAGGCGGTGCAGATGTCGAGGCTGTTCGAGCCCTCCTGCACCTGCTCCCGGCCCATGGCGACGCAGCCATCCCAGTCATGCGCCGCCTGCCGCTCCCGCCAGGCCTTGCTGCCATTGGCGTTGCAGCGCTCGCCGATGGAGAAGTAGCTGTTCTCCTGCCGCAGCGCCGTCGCGCTGTAGAGGCTGGCGACGGAGGGCACCCAGTAGGACTTCCGCGCCACCGGCGCCGGCCGTGTCCCACCGATACGGCGCAGCATGGCGTCCAGCGCCGCGATATGCTCCACATTGGTGCCGCAGCAGCCACCGATCAGGTTCAGCCCGTCCTCGCGGACGAAGCGCTCCATCCAGGTCGCCATCTCCTCGGCACTGAGCGGGTAGAGGGTCTTGCCGTCCACCAGTTCCGGCAGCCCGGCATTGGGCTGGGCAGAGAGCAGTCCAGGCCAATTCTGGCTGAGCCAGCGGACATGCTCCGCCATCTCCTGCGGCCCGGTGGCGCAGTTCAGGCCGATCAGCGGCACGTCCAGCGCATGCACCACCGTCGCCGCGGCGGCGATGTCCGGCCCGACCAGCAACGTGCCGGTCGTCTCCACCGTCACCTGCACGAAGATCGGCGTATCCGTCCCCGCCGCCTGCCGCGCCGCCTTGGCGCCGTTCACTGCGGCCTTGATCTGCAGGGTGTCCTGGCAGGTCTCGATCAGGATGGCGTCCACGCCGCCGGCAATCAGGCCGCGGCATTGCTCGGCCAGTGCCGCCTCCAGCGGATCATAGGCGATATTGCCGAGGCTCGGCAGCTTGGTACCGGGACCGACGCTGCCCACCACCCAGCGGTCGCGGCCGTCGGCGAAGCTCTCCGCCGCCTCGCGCGCCAGTTCCGCCGCGACCTTGTTGATCTCGAAGGCGCGGTCCTGAAGGTCGAATTCGCCGAGCGTGACGGGGGAGCCGCCGAAGCTGTTGGTCTCCACCATGTCGGCGCCGGCCGCGAAATAGCCGCGATGGATGTCCCGCACGAGATCGGGGCGGGAGAGGTTCAGCACCTCCGTGCAGTTCTCCTTGCCCCAGAAGTCGCGCTCGATGTCCAGGGTCAGCGCCTGCACGCGGCTCCCCATGCCGCCGTCGCAGAGAAGAACACGATCCTTCAGGACATCGAGAAGATGCGGGCGGGCCATCGGGAATCTTTCAAAAAAGAAGGTCAGAAGGTCAGGCTGGGCGCGTCCGGCACAGCCAGGCCGGGCACGCGCCGCGCGGGCCAGAGCCGGACGGCCAGCGGGCCAGCCACGGTCACGGGCGTCAGTTCGGCGCAGCCGGCGGCACCCAGCCAGCCGGCCAGCGCGGCATCGTCGAAACCGGGCCAGCGATGCGCGTGGCGTTCCAGCAGATCGGTCCGGTCATGCGGGGCGAGATCGGTCACCACCAGCAGCCCATCGGGCCGCAGCACGCGGGCGGCCTCGGCGAGGGCGGCGGCCGGATCCTCGGCGTAGTGCAGCACCATCTGCAAGGCGACCACGTCGAAGGAGGCATCCGGCAAGGGCAGGCGGTACATGTCGGCCTGCCGCACGGCGCAGCGCTCCGCCAGGCCGCGTTCCGCGAGGCGCGCCCGCGCCAGCGCCAGCATGTCGCGGCTGGCATCCACGCCGATGGCGCGGTCCACCCGGTCCGCAATCAGTTCCAGCAGCCGGCCGGTGCCGGTGCCGATATCGAGGAAGCGGGGGATGGCGGGCGGCAGCAGGCCAAGCAGGGCTTCCTCGATCGCCGTGGCAGGCAGGCCGAGCGCCCGCATCTCGTCCCAGTCGGCGCCGTCGCGATGGAAACTGTCCGAAGCCTCCCGTGCCCGCTCGGCGGCCACACGCACGGCCTGGCGGCGGTCGGCGGCGAGCAGCGGGTCATCCTCCGGCAGGCGGGCCAGGATCATGCGGGCCAGTTCGGCGCCCGGGGCGAGCTGAAAATAGGCATTGGCGCCTTCCGGCACGCGCTCCAGCAGCCCGGCTTCCACCAGCAGCTTCAGGTGGCGGGACAGGCGCGGCTGGGACTGGCCCAGCACCTCACAAAGGTCGGAGACACAGAAATGCCCGCGGGCGCAGAGAGCGAGCAGGCGCAGCCTTGTCGGCTCGGCGGCGGCGCGCAACTGGGCCAGGAGGTCATTCATGGGCTTGTCAATGACATAAACATATCCTTATGTCCAGTCCTATGCCCTGGACCTTGGATGCCCGCATCCCGATCGTGATCGCGGAAGACCCGGCGGCGCTGGCGGCGGCGCTGGCTGCCGGCCCGGCCGCGGCGGTACTGGCCGAGGCCCCTCCCCCACCCCTGCCCTCTGGGGCGGTGGCGCTGGCGAGCTTCGACCTGTGGGTGCCACATGCCGCCGGCTGCACCTGCTGCGGTGGCCGCCCCCCGGCGGCGGTGGCACTGGACCGGTTGTTCCAGGCACGGGTGCGCGGCCAATGCGGCTGGTTCGACCGGGTCCTGGCCCTGGCGGAAACGCCGGAGGCGAGACAGGCCATAATGGTGGCGCTGCAACAGGATGCCGTAACGGCAGCCCGGTTCCGCGCCGCCTGACCCAGCCGGCCCACGCAGCCCGCCGGAAGCCAGCCGGGGCGGGTTGCCCATTGCCGGTCCGGTCACTATGTTCCGCCGCCTCGAAGGGAACCGGCTCTCCGGCCGGACCTTCCTGGCGCAGGATGGGTGGCCGAGTGGTCGAAGGCGCGCGCCTGGAAAGTGCGTATACGCCAAAAGCGTATCGTGGGTTCGAATCCCACCCCATCCGCCAGTGATCTGCACCCCCGAACTGGATCTCAGGGGGTGGTCGCCAGTTTCTCCTTGACGTCCTTGGCGGCCTCCCAGGTGGCACGCGTCACCCCGGCGAGGGTCGCCGAAGCCATCCCCGTCCGGACACCATAGCCCAACGAGCCACAGCCACTGCTCCCGGACGGCGTGATCAGCGCAGCGCGCCGCCGAGTACGGAGCGCACCCGCTCGACGCGCCTAGCGTCCCTGGCCACGACTGCCAGGACGGCGCTGGCGCCGTCGAGGGTCGCCGCCAGCGCGGCCGCGAAGTCGGGGCCGCCCATCTCGCGGCGCGCGAGGTGATCCAGCACGGCGGCGACGCGCTCCCCGGCGGCGGTCCGCTCGACGGTAAAGACGCGCAGCGTCCATCCTTCAATCTTCGGGACAGCCGCCAGCGCAGCCCGCTTCAGCACGGCCGGGACATCCGCATCGGCAGTCAGCCGGAAGGTTCGGCTCACGTCGTGGACGCCCTCGCGGTAGGAGCGGACGCGAACCGAACGGGACGAGGCGGCGTCGATCATCCAATCAGTTTACCATGCGGCGTCACTCTGCGGGAACGGCGGGTTATGGCCTCGTCCCGCGCCGGCGCGCCCTACCGGACGATGTCCGTGCCTGGATCGCCGGACCGGTTGGAAAGCGGGCTCTGCCGCGAAGAGATGGAGTAACCCGGCATCGTACCGGCACCGCGATCGCGTTGTGACGAATCACGCTGGCGACGCAGGCCGGCGAACACGAAAGCCGTGGGATCAAAAGGAGGGAGGATAGGGCGAGACAGCCGGCAATCATGGTCCAGTGACCAACCCTGTCTGCCCAGGCGCGAAGCCGACGCGACTGCGGCGATGGCAGAACGCACCGAGATGGCGCTTCCGCCGAACCCGCCACTGCAACCGCGGGGAGCGCAGTGTTATACTTAATGGTGTGCCACAGGAAGATTCGCCTTGCGTATCGGGCTGGACAATCAACAGGATGTTTGATTCCGGTCGCGATCGCTCCGCCAGTCTTCTGCACAATACCCCCTGCACAGCCGAGTCGGACGTCTCCTCCGACGCCATGCCACGCACGCACTGCAGAGATTCGAAGCCATGTCCGATACCCCTCCCGACCGCCTCTCCTGCGACCCGAGGAGCCCCTATTACGACGAGGCCCTGCTCCGGCGCGGCGTCGGTATTCGCTTCAAGGGCCAGGAGAAGACCAATGTGGAGGAGTACTGCGTCTCCGAGGGCTGGGTGCGGGTGAGTCTGGGGAAGACCGTTGACCGCCGGGGCAACCCGCTGACCATCAAGCTCCAGGGCCCGGTGGAACCCTACTTCCGCAACCAGGCGTAACGGCGCGGCCGGTCCGGATCCGGCTGTCCCTGCCCCGCGGAAGGAGGCCGCGGTTACGTGCCGGTGATTTCGGCAGGCCGGGCGGGGTGCAGACGACAGTGCGCTGCAGCCCTCGCCTCCCGGACTTCCCCGTTGCTTCCGGTGGCGGACTGAGGCACGAATTGGGAACGTCTGGGAAGGAAACGCCAAAATGGTTCGACGCCGTTCGTTCATCGGCGCGGGGGTTGCCGCCTTCGCCGTGCCTTCCATCCTCCATGCCCAGGGAACCTGGCCGGACCGCCCGGTCCGCGTCGTCGTGCCCTGGCCACCCGGCGGCTCGACCGATGTGCTGGTGCGGATCTACGCGGAGCGGCTGCAGGCCATGCTCGGCCAGAGCTTCGTGGTAGAGAACCGGCCCGGCGCCGGCGGCAATATCGGCGTGGACGCCGTAGCGAAGGCGACGCCTGACGGCTACACCATGGGCATCGCCGCCGTCTCGCATTTCTCGATCAACCCCTTCCTCTACTCCCGCCTGCCCTACGATCCCGACAAGGACCTGATGCCGGTCGGCGTCGCCTGGGAACTGCCGAACGTCGCCGTGGTGCCGGTGGAGCACAACCCCTCGCGCAGCCTGAAGGAATTCGTGGCCTGGGCAAAGGCGAAGCCGGGCGGCATCTCCTACGGCTCGCCGGGGGTGGGCACCACGCCGCACCTCTCGGGCGCGCTCTTCGCGGCGCGGGCAGGCTTCGAGGCGACGCATGTGCCCTTCCGCGGTGCGGCACAGGCCATCCCGGTGATGCTTGCGGGCCAGCTCGACTTCGCCCTCGACAACCTGGCCTCCTACATGGCGGTGATCCGCGACGGGAAGCTGCGGCCGCTGGCCGTCACCTCGGCCGAACGCTTCCCGACCCTGCCAGAGGTGCCGACCATGGCCGAAGCCGGCATCCCGGATTTCGTGGTCACCTCCTGGCAGAGCTTCGTCTTCCCCGCCGGCACGCCACGCGCCGCGATCGAGCGGCTGAGCGCAACGCTGAAGCGCATCAGCGAGGACGAGGCGATCCAGCGCCGCTTCCTCGATGCCGGGGCCGGCATGGCCTGGTCCACGCCCGAGCAGGCGGCCGAGCGTGCCCGGCGCGAGCGGCCGATGTGGCAAGAGGCGGTGCGGATCTCGGGCGCGAGGCTGGAGTAGAGAAAGGCGACCCCGCACGCGGCCAGGCGGGAAGCGGGAACGGCCGAGGTTCGACAGCCTCGGCCGCTTCAACTCCGGAGCTGGCTTCGCCACCGCCATAATCCCTTTGCCCACGCCCCCCACCGGACGCTCCCATTTGCGCCCGGCCAGTCGCCTGCCTGGCGTCAGCCGGCACCGGGGCGCGCACCACGGGACTATGACTGGATCGCAGATTGAGACCCATGTCTCTCATTGGCGCCGGCCAATTCGCAAGGAGGGAACCGAAAATGCCGATGACCCGAACGGAGATGGACCGGAAGATCGACGAGCATTTCGACTTCGAGGCACGCGACGACGTGGCCGGCGTACTCGCTACCCTCGCTCCCGATGTGGAGCACGACGTCGTCGGCTGGCCGACCGGCCCAAGCCATGGCCGGGAGAACGCCCGCCCCTTCTACGATGCCCTGTTCGCCGATCTCTCGGATGGCAAGGTCAAATGCATCCGCCGGCTCTACGGGGACCAATTCCTCGTGGATGAATCGCTGTGGTCGGGCCGTGCGACCGGCCGGCCCTTCGGCCTCGAGGGCAAGGGCCGTCCCCTCGAATTCCGCCTGCTGCACGTCATCGAATTCTCGGAGCGTGGCGAGATCCGCCGCGAGAATGTCTGGGTGGACCTGGCCGCCATCATACGGCAACTGCCGCAGACCTGACCCGGTGGCATCCGACGGGACAGGCTGACCAACCAGTGGCGGTGCAGGAGGAAGGATCTCCTCGAGCCACCGCCGCACGCCTCCTCCGGAATGGGCTGACCCCGAGCATGGAGGAGGTCGCTGAGACCGAGACGCCCTATCCGGGCGCTGGTGCAGGCTGCGCTTGCGGAAGCGGGACCGGCGCCGGCCCGGCGTAAGGGCGAAGCGCCTGCGGCCCTTGACTGTGTCGCGCCGGCATCTGCCCGCATGCGGTTCCCCACGCCTGACGGGGGCAGAAGAACGGCAGACGAACATGGTTGGTCTGGCAAGGGCGCGGCGCCGCTTTCCGCAGGCTTACCCCCAGACTTACTCCCATATTTGGGGATAACTCCGCCGGCATTGTGCGCAGCGGTTTCGAGCCGTGCGGGCGGCCGCCCTTCGCCTCCGCGCCGATCCGCATTAGCCTGCACCAGCACGGAGAACGCTCATGGACGATACCACCCGCCCCAACGCCCCGCGTGGCCTCGGCCGCAACGCCGCGAATTACGGCGACAGGGAATTCGCCCTCTATCTCCGCCGCAGCTTCGCCAAATCCATGGGCTATTCCCGGGCGATGCTGGACAAGCCAGTGGTCGGCATCGCCGACACCGCCTCCGATTTCAACAACTGCCACCGTACCGTGCCGGAACTGGTCGAGGCGGTGAAGCGCGGCGTGCTGGCCGCGGGCGGGCTGCCCATGGCCTTCCCCACGGTCAGCCTGTGCGAGCCCTTCCTGCATCCCTGCTCCATGCACTACCGCAACCTGATGGCGCTGGACACGGAAGCGCTGCTCAGCGCCCAGCCCATGGATGCGGCGGTGCTGATCGGCGGCTGCGACAAGACGGTGCCGGCGCAACTCATGGCCGCGGCCAGCGCCGACATCCCCGCCGCCCTGCTGGTGGTCGGACCCATGCTGGCGCAACGCTTCGAGGGAGAGCGGCTTTCCGCCTGCACCGATTGCCGCCGCTACTGGGCCCGCTACCGCGCCGGCGATGTCAGCGAACAGCGGATCGGCGAGATCGAGGGCAACCTTGCCACCACCGCCGGCACCTGCGGCGTGATGGGCACCGCCTCCACCATGGCCTGCCTGGCGGCGACACTGGGCTTCATGCCGCTGCCCGCCGCCTCCGCCCCTGCCGTCCATGCCGACCGGCTGCGCTTCGCCGAGGAGGCCGGGGCGCTGGCGGTACGCCTCATCACCCATCCGGTGCGGCCATCGCAGCTCATCACGCCGGAGAGCGTGGAGAATGCGCTGCGGGTGCTGCTCGCCCTCGGCGGCTCGACCAATGCACTGATCCACCTGACCGCCATCGCCGGGCGCGCCGGGGTGAAGGTGGATCTCCGCCGCCTCGACCAGCTTTCCGAGGAAACACCGGTGCTGGTGGACCTGAAGCCCACCGGCGAGGGCTATATGGAGGACTTCCACGCCGCCGGTGGCCTCCGCGCCCTGCTGCGCGAATTGCGCGACCTGCTGCACCTCGATTGCATTGACCTCTATGGTAAGACGCTGCGGGAGCGGCTGGAGGAAGGCCCCGATTTCGTAGACCGCAGCATCATCCGGCCGCGGGCGGAGCCGATCAGTCCGGTGGGCGGCCTGGTCTCGCTCTTCGGCTCCCTGGCCCCGGACGGCGCCATCCTGAAGCGCAGCGCCGCCACCCCCGCCCTGTTCGAGACCGAGGCGCGCTGCATCGTCTTCGACGGGCTCGAGGACCTGGCCAACCGTATTGACGACGAGGCGCTGGACGTCACCCCGCAGGACATCCTGGTGCTGAAGAATGCCGGGCCGCTGACGCCCGCCGGGATGCCGGAGGCCGGCTACCTGCCCATCCCGAAGAAGCTGGCCCGCGCCGGCGTCAAGGACATGGTGCGGATGAGCGACTGCCGCATGTCCGGCACCGCCTTCGGCACCATCGTCCTGCACATCGCACCGGAGGCGGCGGCGGGCGGCCCGCTGGCCCTGGCGCAAACCGGCGACCGCATCCGCCTCTCGGTGCGGGAGCGCCGCCTCGACCTGCTGGTGCCCGAGGACGAGTTGGCCCGCCGCCGCGCCGCCTGGAAACCGGCCCCGGCTCCGCGCCGCGGCTGGGACAAGCTGGTACACGACCAGGTCCTGCAGGCACCGGAGGGAGCGGACCTCGCCTTCCTGCGGCCGGAAGGGCGGTGACCATCTTCGTATGATCGCCGTCATCGGTGCCTCCGGCCGGTCCGGTGCTGCCCTGTGCCGGGCGCTGGCGGCGCGCGGCACGGAATTCATACCGGTGGTCCGCGATGCGGAGCGCTGGGCCGCCACTGGCCTCGCCTCCCCGGCGCGCATCGCCGACCTGCGCGACGCCGCGGCTCTGGCGGCCGCGCTGGCGGGGGCGGAGTGCGTCGTCTCCTGTGCTCATGCGCGTTGGGCACCGGCCATCCTCGCCGCCGCGCCGCCGCAGGCACGCTGCATCTTCATGGGCTCGACCCGCCGCTTCTCCCGCTGGCCGGACGCGCATGGCGACGGTGTGCGCGCCGGGGAAGCGGCCTTCCTCGCCTCCGGCCGCGCCGGCGTCATGCTGCATCCCACCATGATCTACGGCGCGGAGGGGGAGGACAATGTGCAGCGCCTGGCCGCGCTGCTGCGCCGCCTGCCCTTCGCGCCGCTTCCTGGCGGCGGCCGGTCGCTGGTGCAGCCGATCCATCAGGATGACGTCACCTGCTGCCTGCTCGCAGCGCTGGACCATCCCTGGGCAAGGCCGGAAACCCTGGTGGTGGCCGGGCCGGAGCCCCTGCCCTATCGCGACTTCCTCGCGGCGGTGGCGCAGGCCGCCGGGCTGGCCTCGCCGCGCATCATCAGCCTGCCAGTGGCGCCCCTGATGGCGCTGGCACCGCTGACCCGCCTGCTGCCCCTCCTGCCGCGCATCCGTCCCGCCGAGATCCGCCGCCTGACCGAGGACAAGGCTTTCGACATCGGCCCGATGCGCCGGACCCTTGGCGTGGAGCCCATCCCCCTGGCGGAGGGCCTGCGCCGCACCTTTCCCTCCCCGCGCCGCGCCGGTTGACCGGTGGCGGACAAGCCTGCACACAGGCCATAAAGCCCGGAGACAGTCGGATGCCCGTCATTAATCGCATCGCCGAGTTCCACCCGGAGATGACCGCCTGGCGGCGGGACTTCCACCAGCACCCAGAACTTGGCTTCGAGGAGACCCGGACCTCCGGCATCATCGCCGCCAAGCTCCGCGAATTCGGCTGCGACGAGGTGGTAACCGGCATCGCCAAGACCGGGGTGGTCGGCGTCATCCGCGGCCAGGGCGGCGGCGACCGCGCCATCGGCCTGCGCGCCGACATCGACGCCCTGCCGATCCTGGAGGAGACGGGCCTGCCCTATGCCTCGCAGAATCCGGGGCGGATGCATGCCTGCGGCCATGACGGCCACACCGCCATGCTGCTCGGCGCCGCGAAATACCTGGCCGAGACGCGCAATTTCAGCGGCACCGTCCATGTCATCTTCCAGCCGGCCGAGGAGATGCTCGGCGGTGGCCGGGTGATGGTCGAGGAAGGGCTGTTCGAACGCTTCCCGATGGAGCGCGTCTTCGGCATGCACAACTGGCCCGGCGCGCCCGAAGGCACCTTCATGTGGCGCGAAGGCCCGATCATGGCCGCCGTGGGGAATCTGGAGGCCGAGATCACCGGCAAGGGCGCGCATGGCGCCATGCCGCATCAGGGCAACGACCCGGTGGTGATCGCCTCCCATATCGTCACGGCACTGCAGAGCATCGTCGCCCGCAATGTCGAGCCGGTGGAGGCCGGCGTCATCACCATCGGCCACATCCAGGGCGGCCACACCTGGAACGTGATCCCGGAGGAAGTGCTGCTGCGCGGCACCGCCCGCTGGTTCAAGCCGGAAGTGGGTGACCTGCTGGAGCGCAAGTTCACGGAGATCGTCACCGGCGTCGCCGCCGCCTTCGGGGCCTGCGCGGTCGCGCGCTTCGAGCGCGCCTACCCCGCCACGGTGAATGATGCCGAGAGCACCCAGCTGACCCTGGCCGCCGCCCGCGCCGTGGTCGGCGAGGGCAAGGTGAAGGAGATGCCGAAGCCCACCATGGGCGGCGAGGACTTCTCCTTCATGCTGAATGCCAAGGCAGGCAGCTACATCATGCTGGGCACCGGCCGCACCGAGGCCGACCCGCAGGTGCACCACCCGAAATACGATTTCAACGACGACATCCTGCCGATCGGCGCCAGCTACTGGGCGACGCTGGCCGAGCAGCTCCTGCCGCGGCAGGGCTAGGGTGGAGGCAGCCGGCTCCCTGCGACCAGGGAGCCGGTGCCGCTAACGGTCCTCGCGGACAGGCGGGCCGCGCTCCCCATCCACCGGCACGAAACGGCCATTCTCGTCCAGCAAGGCCAGCGATCCGGTGTAGATGGCGAAATGGCAGCCATGGAGACGCAGCCGCCCTGCCTCCACTGCCTCCCTCACCCAGGGGAAGGTCATCAGGTTGGCGAGGGAGAGCTTCACCACCTCCTGCTCGCAGACCTGTTGGCGCAGCTCGGCAGGCTCGCAACTCAGCACTTGGTCGCGTGCCTTCCGGGCGAGGCTCATCCAAGGGCCGACGAAGTCGCTGGCCTCCGGCGGCGCGCCCTCCAGCAGCGCGCGCACGCCGCCGCACTGCCCATGCCCCATGACCACCAGATGCGAGACCTTCAGCACCCGCACGCCGAATTCCAGCGCGGCGCTGGTGCCGTGATGCGCCGCATCGGGCTCGTAGGGCGGGACTAGGCTGGCGACGTTGCGCACTACGAACAGCTCGCCCGGCACCGCGCCGAAGATCATCTGCGGATCCACTCGGCTGTCGGAGCAGGTGATGACCATGGCGCGCGGGCTCTGCCCATGCACCGACAGGGCTTCGAACCGCCCGCGCTCATGCGGCCAGGTCCGCTCGCGGAAGCGGCGGTAGCCGGTGATGAGCTGGTCCAAGGCCCTCGCCCTCAGTGGCGGAAGTGACGCATGCCGGTGAAGACCATCGCCAGCCCCGCGGCATCGGCCGCCGCGATCACCTCATTGTCGCGGATCGAGCCGCCAGGCTGGATCACCGCCGTCGCCCCGGCCGCCGCCGCGGCCTGCAAGCCGTCCGCAAAGGGGAAGAAGGCATCGGAGGCAACGACGCTGCCGCGCGCCAGGGGCTGGTCCAGGCCGGCAGCCTTGGCGGCCTCCTCGCTCTTCCAGGCGGCGATGCGGGCGGAATCCACGCGGCTCATCTGCCCGGCGCCGATGCCCACGGTGGCGCCGCCCTTGGCATAGACGATGGCGTTCGATTTCACATGCTTGCAGACGCGGAAGGCGAAGAGCAGGTCCGCCATTTCCTGCGGCGTCGGCGCCCGCTTGGTCACCACCTTCAGATCGGCCTCCGTCGCCCGCCCGGCATCGCGCGACTGCGCCAGGAAGCCGCCGGCAACGGAGCGGAAGGCGAGGCCCGGCGCCGCCGGATCGGGCATGCCGCCGGTCAGCAGCAGGCGCAGGTTCTTCTTCTTCGCGAAGACCTCCTTCGCTGCATCATCAGCATCCGGCGCGATGACGACCTCGGTGAAGATCGCCGCGATCTTCTCCGCCGCCGCCGCGTCCAGCTTGCGGTTCGCCGCGACGATGCCGCCGAAGGCGGAGACCGGGTCGCAGCGCAGCGCCAGGTCCCAGGCGCCGGCCAGGTCATCCGCCATCGCCACGCCGCAGGGATTGGCATGCTTGACGATGACGATGGCCGGCCGGTCGAATTCCGCCACCGCCTCGAAGGCCGCGTCGGTGTCGTTCAGGTTGTTGTAGGACAGCTCCTTGCCCTGCACCTGCACCGCTGTGGCGATGCCGGGACGGCCGGTGCCGTCCAGATAGAAGGCGGCGCGCTGGTGCGGGTTCTCGCCATAGCGCAGCCCCTGCTTCAGCACCCCCGCGATGGCGAGGCGCGGCGGGAATTCCTCTCCTTCCTGCCGGGCGAACCAGCCGGAGATCGCCGCGTCATAGGCCGCCGTGCGCGCATAGGCCGCCACCGCCAGCTTCCGACGCAACGCCAGGGTGGTGCCGCCCTTCGCCTCGATCTCCGCCTGGACCGCGGCGAATTGCGCCGGCTCGGTCAGCACCACGACATGCGCGTGGTTCTTGGCGGCGCTGCGGATCATGGCCGGGCCGCCGATGTCGATATTCTCGATGCAATCCTCGAAGCCGGCGCCCTTCGCGACCGCCGCCTCGAAGGGGTAGAGGTTCACCGCCACCAGGTCGATCGGCGCGATGCCGTGCTGCTGCATCTGGGCCTGGTGCTCCGGCAGGTCGCGGCGGCCCAGCAGGCCCCCATGCACCTGCGGCACCAGCGTCTTCACCCGGCCGTCGAGGATTTCCGGGAAGCCGGTATGCTCGGACACGTCCTTCACCGGGATCCCCGCCTCGCGCAGCGCCTTCGCCGTGCCGCCGGTGGAGAGGATCTCGACGCCGCGCCCCGCGAGGAAGCGCCCGAACTCCACCAGTCCGGTCTTGTCGGAAACGGAGAGAAGGGCACGGCGGATCGGGACGAGATCGGTCATTTCGGGCACTCCGGCGGAGAGGGCGCGGCATAGACCCACCCGCCGCGGGCCGCAATTCCCGCCCTCAGAAGGCCGCCCGCAGCCGCAGGCTGAGCACCATCACCGGCCCGCGATCCGCGTTGTAGGCCGGGTTCAGGATGAATTGCGCATCCGCCGTCGCGTTCAACCCGGGCCCGAGGCGCCAGTCGTAATAGGTTTCCGCCACCCATTCCGGCCGGTAGGACAGCCTTCCGTCGCCCAGGATGAAGCCGATCCCGCCCGCCTCCAGGAAACGCCGGTGCGAGGTGGAGAGGCTGCCGACATTCACCGCCAGCCCCACCCGGTCCTCCGGCCTCCCCCAGCGCCGCCCCTCCAGCACCGCGCCGCCGGATATGGCCCAGTCCATCTCCGTATACATCCAGCTTTGGGACTGCCCGTCATTCCAGGACAGGCGGGCGAAGGCGCCGAGGTCCTCCGTCAATTCCTGCTCCCCGTTCAGCACCAGCATCGTCTTGGTCGCGGTGCCGCCGCGCGGATTCACCTCCGTCTCGGTGATGTCGCCGGCGATCAGCGCCGCATAGCTCTGCGACCGGGTGCGCGAGATGCCGCCCAGCAGCCGCAGTGCCCCGGGTCGCCCGCCCAGGCTGTGGAAGTGGTCGAGCTGCGCCAGGATCTGGAAGCCGCGGAAGGGCTGCGGGTCCAGCGAGAGGGAGTTCAGCCGCTTCGCCACCTGGAAGGCGCCGAGGCGGAGCCCCCAGATACCGTTCTCCCACTCCACCGCCGCGCCGTTGGTGTAGCCCTTGGCATCATTGGCGAAGTCGAAGGCGCCGGCGGAGACGAAGGCCCAGTTCAGAAATTGCGTGCGCGGGTCATGGGCGTAGCGGTTGTCGTCGAAGATGTCGAAGACCGCGATCTTGCCCAGGGTGATGGTGATCCGCTCCCGCGGCAGCGGCCGGCTGAAACGGAGCGGATCGTCCTCCTGCTCCACCATATCGGCCGAAAGCCCGATGGTCTGACGGAAGAAGACGCGGGTGACATAAGCGGCCGGGCCCTCACTGCCGAGGCGGAAGGCCTCGCCATTCGGGAAGGCGGCGATGCCGACGGTGCCGGAGAGGCCGAAGCCGCGCGAGACCTGCGGCACCACGACTACCTCCGCCCCCTCCCACAGCCGCCGCCCGAGCACGAGATCGGCCGAGAAGGTGTTCCGCTGCATCGGCTTCGCCTGCAGGCTGTTCGGCCCGCGATAGGGCGAGTGGAAGGCGGGATGGAATTGCTCGACGAAGGTGGCCTGGCCGCGCAGCAGCCAGCCTTCCGCCTGCAACCGCCGCAGCCAGGCCGCCGGCTCCTCGAACAGTGCCGGTGCCGTGTCCTCGCGTGGCGGGGCGCCAGCGCCGGTGCCACTGCTGTGCTGCGCCCCGGCAGGTGCGGCGAACAGGGCGAGCCAGAGGCCGAAGCCAATGACTGCAGACCTGTTCAATTGAAGACCTTTCGAGGATTTTTTCAATAATATCAGATACATAGAGGCGGATAACGCCGCCCCGGCAAGCCCGCAAGCCCGTCGTTACAAGCCCAGCAGATCCAGCGTGCGGTCCACGACCTTGGCCTCGTCGAACCGCTCCAGCGCCCGCGCCCGGCCGGCGGCGCCCATGCGGGCCCGCAGCGCGGGGTCGGCCGCCAGCCGCGCCAGGGCGGCCGCCAAGGGCTCCACCGTGGCGGGCGGCACCAGGAAGCCGGTCTCGCCCTCCACCACCTGCTCGCGCGGGCCGCGCACATTTGTTGCCACCACGGGCAGGCCGGTCAGCATGGCCTCGATGACCGACATCGGCAGGCCCTCGAAATGACTGGGCAGGGCGAAAATATCCGCCGCCGCCAGCACCCGCGCCACGTCATGCCGGTAGCCGAGGCGGCGCAGGCGCCGGCCCAGCACCGCCTCCGCACGGGCGAAATGCGGCTCCAGATCCTCCCCGTGGTCGGACTCCAGCCGCTCCCCCACCACCCAGAGCACCGCGCCGGGCACCGCCTCCATGGCGCGGAGCAGTTCCGGATAGCCCTTGTGCCGCACCAGGCGGGAGACGGCGACCACCACGCAGTCCTCCGGCCCGGTGCCGAATTCCGCCCGCAACGCGCCGCGGGCCGCCGGATCGGGATGGAACACCGCCGGATCGCGCCCGTTCAGCACCGCGGCGGCGCGGCGATGGATGCGAAGGCGGCGGGCATCCTCCGCTTCCTCCTTGCTGACCGTCAGATAGGTGTCGGTGATCCGCCCCGCCGCCCATTCCAGGCCGAGCGACAGCCCGCGCCGCCAGAGCGGCCCCGGCTGGTTGAACAGGAAGCCGTGGCAGGTATAGGCGATGCGCGGCACGCCCGCCGCCCGCGCCGCCGCCCGCGCCAGCACGCCGCTGATCGGCATGTGCGCGTGCACCAGGTCGAAGCGCTCCGCCCGGAACACCCGTAGCAGGGCACGGAAGGCCCGGAGCTGCGCCGCCGGGTTCAGGCTGCGCGCCATCGGCACGGGGATGATGCGGAAGCCCTCGGCGCGCGGCAGGTCGAGCAGCGGGCCCTCGGCGCAGAGTCCCACCACCTCGTGCCCCCGCGCGCGCGCACCGCGCATCAGCGGCAGCAGGAAGTGCCGCAGCGAGAAATCGACGTTGATGACCTCGGCTATCTTCAGGGGGGCGCTCTTCAGGGGAGCGGTCAGCCTTCCGAAGGCGGCGTCTCGCCCGGCATCGTCGCGCTCACGCGGTTGATCGCCCATTGGATCGTGTTCTCACCGGGCTCCGCCTGCAGCACGATCTGCTGGGTCCGCCGCGCCTCGCTGCCGAGATAGACGCTCTCCTCCACCGCCACCTTCGCGCCCTTGGCGCGCAGCCGCCAGCCATGGCCGGAGGGCAGGCGCAGCAGCACCCCCTCCCCGTCCTGCACCGGGCTGGCCACCACCGCCGGATGCAGGTGGAAGCGCACCAGGAAGGAGGGCAAGGGCGCCCCAGGCTCCTGCACCTCCACGATGTCCTCGCCGCGCAGGTCGTCGCCGGTTTCGGCCAGGTACAGCCGCCGGCGGTGGATCGCGCCGAAGGGCTTGCGCCAGCCGTCATGGCTGGCCTCCAGCCATTGCGCGCCGCCGGCCTCGTGCCGGTCGGCCTCCACGCGTTCGGGCCGGCGGCCCAGCCCCTCCTCCTTCAGCTCGCTGCTGTTGGTTTCGGCAAGCACCAGGGTGGAATGGGCTGCGGTGGCGCGCAGCGCGTCGCGCCACTCGCCCTCGGCCGCCGGGGCGGAGCCGCAATTGACGATCACCCGGTCACGCCCCACCGACATCTCGAAGGAGAGCGTGCCGGCATGGGCGAAGCGGTCCGCGCCGCGCGGCAGGCCGGAGGCCGCGTCCCGCGCCCTGCCAGGCGGCGGCGGCCCGGCATCGGCGATGACCAGGGTGCGCCCGGCCTGCATGCGGTGGAAGCCGGTCTCCTCCAGCCACATCGGGGCACGGCCCCGCGCCTGGCCCTGGGTCAGCACCAGATCCACCTGGGAGGCACCTTCCTCCCGCGTGCCGTTGAACAATGCCAGGCCGCCATCGCCATGGCGGAACAGGCGCAGCGCCTGGCCGGCGCGCTCCAGCACCGTCGCCAGCACCGGCGGCGCGTTCAGGCCGGCGCCGTGCAGCAGGTTGCGGATCTCGATCAGGTCCTGGATTGCCGCCAGCAACTGGCCCGGGGAGCGTTCCACATGCCCGCCATCCGGGTGGAATTGCCGCTCCAGCTCGCCGGGCAGGAAACGGAGCGCCCGGTTCATCCAGGCCTCCTCCTCCAGCGCCACCGCCGCGGCCATGGCGCCCTTCAGCATCACCAGCGCGCCGCGATGCAGCGCCTCGGCCGGCAGGCTGGCGACTACGCCGCGGGCATCCTGCGCGAGGCGGACCAGCAGGCGGCGGCGGAAGCCGTCCTCCGCCGTCGCCGCCAAGAAGTCCCAATGGCCAAGCCAGGCGGAGATGCGCGCCGCCGCCACCTCCGGCGCCTGGGCCAGTTCCTGGTCGGCACCGCGGGCCAGCCAGTCCTCCGTCAGGTCGCGGGCGCGCAGCCGGGCTGCATCGGTGCCAAGCGCCCGCAGGTCGCGCAGCCAGGCGAAGCCATGCGCGGCGATACGCCAAGTGATGGAGCCGGCGGCCTCATCCCACCCTCCTGCGCCGCGGGCCTCGCCCTCCGGCGCCGGCTCCAGCCGGCGGGCGGTGCCATGGACCTCGAATTCGCCCCGCATCAGCCGGGCGCCGCGATTGGCGTCGCCAGGCCAGAGGTCACGGAAGGCACGGGCCGGCGCATCCGGCACCCGCACCGGCTTGAGGCCGGAGAGGAAGCGGCGGGTGTTCCGCAGCAGGTCGCGCATCAGTCCCCCCCCTCGCCGCGCAGCGCCCGGATGGCCTGCGCATAGTCCGGCGCGCCGAAGACGGCGGTGCCGGCCACCAGCACATCGGCGCCGGCGGCGATGCAGCGCGGGGCGGTCGCGGCGGTGACGCCGCCATCCACCTGCAGGGCGATCTCCCGCCCCGACGCCTCGATCATGCGGCGCAGGGCGGCGATCTTGGGAAGCTGGCTGTCCAGGAAGGACTGCCCGCCGAAACCAGGATTGACCGACATCACCAGGACAAGATCGCAAAGGTCGAGAACATTCTCCACTGCCGAAACGGGTGTGGCCGGATTGAGGACCACTCCCGCCCGCTTGCCCAGCCCCCGGATGGTCTGCAGGGTCCGGTGCAGATGCGGGCCGGCTTCCGGATGCACGCTGATGAGATCCGCCCCGGCCTTGGCGAAGGCTTCCAGATAGGGGTCGGCCGGGCTGATCATCAGGTGGACGTCGAAGGGCAGCGGGCAGTGCTTCCGCAGCGCCTGCACCACCACCGGGCCGAAGCTGATGTTCGGCACGAAATGCCCATCCATGATGTCGAGGTGCAGCCAGTCGGCGCCGGCTGCGGCGACGGCACGGACTTCCTCGCCCAGTCGGGCGAAGTCGGCGGCGAGGAGGGAGGGGGCGATCCGGACAGGGGCGGGCGGCATCCGGGCGGTTCTAGCGGCGGGGGTCCGGCGGGGGAAGCCGGGGAAGGATGGTCGAATCGAGGGTGAGAATTTGACACACAAGAAACATTAAGGCGCATTTTCTCCCCTCTTACGGCCTTGGCCTGATCGGCAGTTTGTCGTGCGGCCTGCAATTTCTGACCAAAGCTTCCCCCGACCGGACCGGGCCGGGCAAATCGGCTCTCGGTGCTCGCACCAACCGTTGGGGTGGCGCCTCGACCGCTCGCATAGCGGCACCGCCGCGGGCGGGGATACGGCGGCGCCAAGCGGAACGGCGGCCCCAACCGGCAATGGTCCATACAGACCGCAAGGACAGGCTCCGATCGCCGGCAGGCGAAGGAGGCAGAGGCCAGTCCGGGCAGCGGCCAGGGCACGAGCGGTTCAGACCCAATCTGCAACAGTTTTTAACTCGGAACCATGCTCCTCGGGTGGTATCAGATGCCTGCGCCATCACCCAGTCGTTGATGGCGAGGTTGGAACCCATGCTGCTGGCTGGTCCAGCGAACCGCGCAGATGGAGGAGAAACCAATGACGCAGACCAAGAACAACCAAGTGGTGGAGAACCCCATCGAAGCGTCTGAGGCCTCCATGAAGCTGACCGATGCCCAGCTCAACGATGTGGCAGGCGGCAGCGTTTGGAGCGGTGTCGGGCATTTCCTCCTCGGCGCTGCCGAAGGCATCGGCGGTGTTGTGGAGACCGGGGCCTCGCTCGGGGCTTTAACACCGATTGGTGTTATCGGGATCGCGCACGGTGGCTACGAGATGGCCAAGGCCCTGGATGAAATCTTCACCGACGGAAAGGGCGGCCTTCCCTGATCTAGGTTGCGATCGGCTGAGCGCCGAATCACAACGAGGCCTTCAGTCCAGTAGTCCGCCCGGCATTCGATCGGATCGATGCCGTGCGGGTGTCGTGGCGCCCTCCGGAGCCCCTCCAACGGCGGCATCCCAAGCCGCGATGCCGTGCAGCGCGTTCAATTCCGCCAACAGGTCAGCCGGCCCCGGCCAAGGCTGGGGCATCGGGCGCATCAGGGCAAAACAGCCGGAACCGGCCCCAGCATATCCGGTCGAAGCTGGACGCCGCGCCTGAAAAAACCGCCGGAAGCTCCCGGAGAGGCGCGCGGCCGCATCACCCACCGCTTCGGCACATCCTGTCGACCTGCCTCGGCAGGGAGGATGGGCGGCACAGGTCCAGGCAGACCGCGCCGGCCCTCCGCCCCGCACGGGAATGTCACCTCCGCCGCGAAGGCGCCCCCCTCCCCCGCCGCTGACCCGCGCCCCGGTTCTGTGGGATCGTGGCGGCGACCCGGCTGGATCAATCCGGACAGGAGGGCCGCCATGCGTCTGCGGATCCTGTGGCCTCTGGCCTTGCTCTGCGCCACCCTGCTGCTGTCCCCGCAGGCACGGGCGCAGGAGGGGGTGAGCTGCGCCCCCAAGGTGGAGAATTCCTGCCCCAGCGGCGCGCGCTGCGAGGTGCCGTTCTGGAATTTCCTCTTCGGCGGCGAGGGCCGGTGCAGCATCGGCAAGCTCTGCAACGCGGACAGCGAGTGCCGGGCCGGCGAGGCCTGCATCGCCAGCCGTTGCAGCTTCCGGAGCTGCGTGGCGGACAGTGACTGCAGCGCCGACACGCGCTGCACCGGCGGCACCTGCCGCCACCAGACCCAGCCTGCCTCCGCCCCCGCGCCGGCGCAGTGAGGCGCACGACGCCCTTGCCCTGAGCCGCGGGCCTATTCCCGCGCCCTGAAGCGGGCGACGAAGAACCCGTCCATTCCGCCCCGCTCGGCCCAGAGATCCGGCCGGGTGCGCAAGGTGCCGGCGGAGGTGATCGCCTCCCCCAGGCCCGGCACCTCCTCCGCCCGCACCGGGTCTGGTTCCAGGCCAAGCGCCGCCGCCGCCTCCAGATGCGCCTCCCCCTCCTCCGGCTGGAGGGAGCAGGTGGCCAGCACCAGCCGCCCGCCGGGCTTCAGCAGCCGCGCCGCATTGGCCAGCAACGCGCGTTGCGCCTCCGCCATGGCCGGCACGTCGCGCGGGCGTTTCAGGTGCGGCACGTCCGGATGGCGGCGGATGGTGCCGGTGGCGGTGCA
>Ga0207747_1000530_pt1 | contig 41995 bp, 39 predicted proteins | sample HigsolmetaGSP11D_FD_184839 | JGI IMG/M metagenome (GOLD analysis project Ga0207747, IMG submission 184839) | High solid enriched microbial communities from the Joint BioEnergy Institute, USA - SP1-1-D (SPAdes) | ecosystem: Engineered > Bioreactor > SSF (Solid state fermentation) > Aerobic >...
AGCGCGTCCAACTCCTCAGTCCACGAGCGCACCGTCTTTCGATCCACCGTCTGTGGCACCACATCCTCCTTCGTTAAAGGGAACATGATGCCAGACCATCCTATACTATCTACAACTGTAGTACTAGCATAGGGTACTCTGCAAAAAGGCGACCTTCGGAAAGGAGACAATGCTCGATCAGAATACGGTAGAGTGCACACAGAGTAAAACTCAGTAGAGATAGGAAGAATCTGTGGCCTTTATTGGAGGCCACAGATTCTTAACTTCGGATCATTGAGGGAGAACACAATCGGCGAGTGGCGCGTAGAGCGGGTCGAGGAGTACGAGCGGGAGGTTCTGCGTTACGTACGCGAGCGCCTGATCGAGGATGGAAGACCATTCCCCGCCGGAAGCCGTTACGAGATCTCCGTAGAAGATGTGCGGCTCGAGAGAGATGAGGAGGGAGATGGTCTCGTTATCCTGTTTCGGGAGACTGACCATCCGGATTGTCTGTTCGGGTTTGGGACGTATGCGGTGGGCCCTCCCGAGCCCGATGGCTCGATCTACCCGGACCCCGAAGGACATGCGAGTATCATCCTGGCCGACTTCGAAGAGTGTCTCCTGGCCGCGGGTTACGGCCTGCCGGATGAATGTGATCCCGGGAAGGTGAACTGGATACCTTCCGGACGAGTTTAGGAATGATGGATCTCTTGCGGAGTCTAAAGGAGGCGAAATGGTAGTTATCGGAGAGGTTGAACTCTCTGATTCTCGCCTTCGTCATAATCGTAGGGGTGACGCTGGTCGACTATCTCGTGAGACGCAGGAGAAACGGATAGAGCCTCCTGCGTGACCGCGCTCCGCTTCTTCCGGATAGAGACTGGGAGGATGGCGCGGCGGTGGGCGTTCTGGGCGGGCGTGCTCGTGCTGGCGGCGATAGCCTGGTCGAACATGGTGCCGGGCGCCAGGACGGGGGAGGGTCTCTTCGGGGCCTTCGGCCGCGAAGCCACCCAGGACGACTTCGTCTTCGCGGTCCCGGTGTTCGTCGGGGTTACGGTGGCGGGTTCCCTGGCGGCTGACCGCAGGCGGCGCTACCCGGCGCTCGTGCTCATCCGGGGGCTCTCGCGCCCGCGCTACCTCCTGGTCAAGGCGGCCGCGATGTTCTGGGTGGCGGCGGCGGGGACCTTCCTGGCCTGCGCCGCCGCGTTCGTGGCGGCCGCGCCTTTCCTGCGATGGACGGCGGCGGGCATGGGGAGAATGGAACCTTATCCGGGGCTGCTCGCGAGCCATACGCTTGCTGGCGATGCCGTCATCGCGCTGCTGCTCTCGCTCGCGGTCGCCGCGGCGGCTCTGGCCCTCTCCTGCCTCGGTGGGTGGATGGAGGGTGCGCCGGGCGGACATGTAGGGCGTCGCTGGTCTGGCGAAGACCGGACCGCTTCGGTGGATCGCTGGGAGCCCGCTGTTTGGCGGCGGCCTAATATCCTTCTCCGCCGGGCCTGACCTTCCCGCGGAAGAGCCGGTAGACGAAGACGAAGTATATTGCGGCGAGGATCATACCTATGCTCCACCACACCAGCCCCACCGTGAGCCCGTAGTGGGAGGCCGATGCGTTGTGGATGGTGAGGCTGTTTGCCGGGTCGACCGCGGGCAGCACGTCCGGGTAGAGGGCGAAGACCGTCGAGGTCATCATCCCGAAGATGTAGGCGCAGGAGGAGAAGAAAGCGGCGGTGTCCCTCTCCTTGCGGAGGAAGTACCCCACCCCGGCGAGCCCGGCGAGGGCGATCAGGGGGAAGACGAAACCCCAGGGTTGGCTGGCGAAGTTGGAGAACATGGTGGGACGAAGGTAGAAGGTCGCAACAGTGGTGAGCGCGGTGAGGGCGAGGTTTGCGTACCAGAACCTGAGCGCCACGGTGCGGCAGCGGACGTTCAGGGGGGCCTCGGTCTTGAGCGCCACCCAGCTCGAGCCGTGCACGACGAGGGTGACGAGCGCCAGAAGCCCGGTCAGGACCGTGTACCAGTCGAGGATGCCGGGGTTTGGGGTGGTGGGGTTGAAGTCGGTCCACAGAGGTTCGAAGAAGTATCCGTTCCTGCCGATGGGAACGCCCCGTATGACGTTGCCCAGAGCCGCACCGTAGAAGACGGCTAAGAGCGCGCTACCGAGGAAGAAGAGCCCGTCCCAGAAGGAGGCCCACAGTGGGTTCTCCAGACGGTGGCGCAGCTCTATCGCGAGTCCCCGGAGCATCAGGAGCCAGAGCACGATCATCAAGGGCAGGTAGAAACCGCTGAAGCTCGTGGCGTACAGGGTTGGGAAGGCGAAGAACAGCGTCCCGCCGGCGGCGATGAGCCACACCTCGTTTCCATCCCACACGGGGCCGATGGACTGCAGGACCATCCTCCTCTCCGTATTGTCCTTCGCCACGAAGACGTGGATGGCACCCGCACCCAGGTCGAAGCCGTCCAGCAGGACGTACATCGTGAGCATGAAGGCCACCAGGATGAACCAGAGCGTCTGCACGGCGGTTCTCATCCTCCTTCTCTATGCTTCAGACGGGAAGTTCCTCTGCCGGCTCTTCTCCGGCCTCCTCCGCCTCCGGGCCGGCTCCCACGATCCCCACCACCAGGATGAAGTAGAGCAACCCCATCACCAGGTAGATCCCGGCGAACCCGAGCAGGGTGAAGAGCACGTTGCCGGAGGATACGCTCGACGAGACGCCCTGGGAGGTACGGATGAGCCCGTAGGCCAGCCACGGCTGGCGTCCTACCTCGGCCGTGATCCAGCCGGCCGTCGTCGCTATGGAGGGGAAGGGGATGGTGAGCATCAGGATCCAGAGCATCCACCTGGACTCGAAGAGCTTGCGCCTCCACAACAGGAAGGCCGCTATCACCATGATCGCGACGAAGATCGTCCCGAGCCCCACCATGATGTGGTAGCTGTAGTAGACGAGCGGGACGTTGTCCGGCCAGTCCTTCTTCGGGAAGGCATCGAGGCCCTTTACCCGGGCGCTCCAGGAGCGGTAGGTCAGGAAGCTCAGGGCCCGGGGCACGACGATGGGGTTGTCCAGCCTCTGCTTGTTCATGTCCGGCTGGCCGAGGATGACTATGCCCGCCGGGCGCTCGCTCTTGAAGAGCCCCTCCATCGAGGCGAGCTTGACCGGCTGCTTGTGGGTCACCTGCAACCCTTCGAGGTCCCCGCTGGGCAGAATCTGCCAGATGCTCATGATGAGGCCCACGATCACGCCGACCTTGACGAACATCTTTCCGTATTCCTCGTCCCTCCGGGAGAGGACGTAGAAGGCCCCCACCCCCGCCATCACGATGGCCGCGGTGAGGACCGTCGCCCCCTGGTTGTGGATGAACTGCACGAACACCCAGGGGTTGAACAGGACCTGCCAGTAGTTGGAGATGTCTATCCCCCCTCCGGGGAGCCGCTTGTAGCCGACGGGGTTCTGGAGCCAGGAGTTGGTGCAGAGGATGAAGTACGCCGACGCCCAGGTTCCCAGGAAGACGAGGAACGAGGAGAGCCAGTGCAGCCTCTGCCCGAAGGCCCGCTCTCCGAAGAGGAAGACCCCCACGAAAGCCGACTCCAGGAAGAAGGCGAACGCTCCCTCCATCGCCAGGGTCTGCGCGATGATCCCCCCGGCGAACTTGGAGAAGGCGGCCCAGTTGGTCCCGAACTGGAACTCCATGGGTATCCCCGAGACCACCCCCAGGATGAAGGTCACGGCGAAGATCTTGCCCCAGAAACGCACCGCCCGGTTGTACCGCTCGTCCCCGTTGCGCATGTAGATGCTCTTCAACAGGAAGATCAGGAAAGCCAGCCCCATCGTGAGGCCGGGGAAGAGGTAGTGGTACATGACGGTGAACGCGAACTGGAGGCGTGAGATCAGCACCGGATCGTTCAAGCTCGACCCTCCCTCTCTATCCGGATCCCGACGGGTTGGCATGATCCGGGAACCACCCGCCTGTGGCGACGTCAATTTTGATGAGTCGAATGGTCAATTTTGACCAGATGTCCTCCCGGAGCACGGATCATCCGGCCCGATGGTGGTGGAACGACCGCTGCATGCCCTGCAGGAACCTGAGGTGGTGTTTCGCTTCGTGTTCCAGGACCCTGTAGGTGTAGGTCTTTATCCGGTCCACGGCGAGCATCCACAGCACGTCGTAGACCCACACCAGCAGGATCCAGCGCCACGGCACGGCGGCCACCAGGATCCCGAACCCGACCAGCGCGACGGCCACGATCTGGGTACCCACGATCGCCAGGAACAGCGGGAGCGCCGGGTAGGGTCGGGACCAGAACCTGCCTTTCGAGCGGGTCAGGAAGAGCATCAGGTGCCCACCTATCACCAGTTGCAGGAACAGCAGGCTCTGCGTCTGACCGATGCCCAGGTGCAGGAAGTGCCGCGCTATCAGGAGGAGCGAGAAGCTCTGGATCAGGGCGGTCGCGCCCAGCACGGAGGAGAGGACGAGCATCCGCGCCATGCGCCAGCGCACCGGTCGCGGGTCGAGGCGGGTGTTGTCGAAGGCGATGGCCATGATCGGGACGTCGTCCAGCAGGGCGAGCAGTATGATCATCACGGTGGTCAGGGGGTAGAAGTCGAACGCCAGCATCGTCGCCACCACGAACAGCATTATGTTCAGCGTCATGGTGATGCGGTAGATGGTGTACGAGTTCATCCGCTCGAAGATCCGTCGAGCCTCCTCGACGGCCCGGACGATCACCGAGAGCCCGGCCTCTGTCAGCACCAGGTCCGCGGCAGCCCGGGCGGCGTCGGTGGCACCGGAGACCGCGATGCCGGTGTCGGCCTGCTTCAGGGCTGGAGCATCGTTCACCCCGTCTCCGGTCATCCCCACGATGTGTCCCCGCTCCTGCAGAGCCTTTACCAGGGCGAACTTGTGCTCGGGGAAGACCTCGGCGAAGCCGTCGGCGGCCTCGACCTGTTCGATCGCGTCCGCCGGGGGCGGGACGCTCTTGCTCACCTTCTCCAGAAGGGTGCTCCGCTCGATGTTCGTCCCCAGCCCGAGGCGGGAGGAGATCTCCCGGGCGATGGCCATGTTGTCCCCGGTCACCATCTTGACCCGGATGCCGTGCTCGCGGGCCCGCTCGAGGGTCTCCGCGGAGTCTTCCCGCGGGGGATCGAAGAGCGGCAGGAGCCCCAGGAACTCCCACCTTTCTCCGTCGGGGCTGCGTGCCACGCCGAGCGTTCTGAAGCCCTGGGCCGCGAGCTCGTCCACCTGCACGTTCGCCTTCGCCCGGAGCTCCGGCGTCGGTTTGCACAGGTCGATGATCACCTGGGGCGCTCCCTTCGTCACCTTGAAAACCGTACCCGAGGGGTCTTCGACCTCGGCCTCGGTGCGCTTGTCCACCGGGTTGAACGGGACGAAGCGTCGTATTGCGTAGCTATCTAGCTCCGACCCACCCGCCTGCAGCCCGGAGAGCACCGCCAGGTCGATCGGGTCCTGCCCGTCTCTGGTGGAGGCCAGAGCGGCCATCAGGACTATCTCCCGCTCGTCGCGGGCTCCGAAGAGGACGGGATCGCCCAGCGTGAGCCTGTTCTGGGTCAGGGTGCCGGTCTTGTCCGAGCAGAGGACGTCCATGCCAGCCATCTCCTCTATGGCCTCCAGACGGGAAACGATGGCTTTCATCCGGGAGAGCGCGAGCGCGCCGGTGGCCATGGTCACCGAGAGCACCGCCGGCATGGCTACCGGGATGGAGGCGACTGTGAGAATGAGGGCGAACTGTACGAGCGTCAGAAACGGTGCCCCCCGGAACAGCTCGGCTATGATCAGCACGGCGACCAGCGCGAGGGCGACCGCGATCAGGAAGTCCCCGACCTGCAGCACCGCGCGCTGGAAGTGTGAGACGGTTCGGGCGGAGCTCACGAGCCGGGCCGTTTTACCGAAGTAGGTCTGCTGGCCGGTGCCCACCACGAGGGCCACCATCTCGCCCTGTTTGACCGTCGATCCCGAGTAGGCTGCCCCTCCGGCGCGTTTATCCACCGGGAGTGATTCTCCCGTGAGCGCCGACTGGTCGACGCTCAGGTACTCTCCCTCCAGCAGCTTCACGTCGGCGGGGACCACGTCTCCTATCCTGAGGCGGACGATGTCTCCGGGGACCAGACGTGAAGCTTCGATCTCGGTCCACTCCCCGTCACGGAGCACGCGCGCCTTGAGCGCCAGCTGTTTCTTCAGGGCCTCCACGGCGTTCGTGGCCTGATACTCCTGCCAGAAACCCACGGCGGCGTTGAAGATGAGCAGCACCAGGATGATGATCAGGTCCGCCCAGTGACGGACCGCCGCGGAGAGGATGGCCGCGACCTCTATCATCCACGGTATGGGCCCCCAGAAGTATGAGAGTAACTCGAGCAGGATGTTCCTCCGCTCTTCTTCGAGCGAGTTGGGCCCGTACCGCTCGAGGCGCGTCCGTGCCTCCTGCTCGGTGAGGCCTTCCCTGGAGCTCCCGAGCTTCTCGAAGAGCTCTGCGGTGGGGGTGCGTTCGATCTCCTCGGGTCGGCCCGGTCCCGTCCTCTCACCGGCCGGATTCCCGATGCTCTTTGCTGGCTGCACGTTCTCGCATCCCTCCCTGATGCTGCACGTTCGTGACCCTGGGGGCTTCTCTCATGGGGGCATGCGCCCTCGTCGACGGGTGCCCTCTTCTTCTCCTGCGGCCCCGGCGGCGTTCCCCGCACGCCGCGAATTTATCCGTGGAGGCCGGGCGTGACCTGAGCAAGATGGCCCATACCGATGAGCAAGATTGATCAAAGAGGGTGTTGGGAGGAGCCCGTCCCTTCCGTCGGGTGCACGCGTACGTTGATCAATCTGGATCAGATCTTGGGGCAAAATGGATCAACCCGCCCTCTTCCCCCTCACGTATCCTGACCCGGTCGGAAGCGACCGAGGGTACGCAGCGTTCGGGGGTGAGTTGAGCGAGAGATCGGGGTTTTGGCGCCTGCTTACGGTCAACACGGGGTCTTCCAGCCTCAAGGCTGCCATCTACGACGTCGAGGGAGGATCTCTGAGGCTGGAGACGCGTGCCGTGGTGGAGCGTATCGGCTCCTCCGGCAGCCTCCTCGAGGTGTCGGGCCGGGAAGGGGAGCGTGCCTGGAGGGTCGAGGGTGCTCTGACCGACCACACGGCTGCCGTCCGTGCGCTCCTCGAGTATCTGCGGGGGTGCGGGATGGATCGAAACCTCGGAGCCATAGGTCACAGGATCGTACACGGCGGGCGCTTCAGGGAGCCCAGGGTCATCACCGAAGAGCTCGTGGCCTCCCTCAGGGAACGTGCCCTGCCGCTCGACCCGGACCACCTGCCACAGGCGCTCGGGGCCGTGGAGGAGCTGGGGAGGGTCTATCCCGGGGTTCCGCAGGTGGCGTGCTTCGACACGGCCTTCCACCGGACGCTGCCCCGCGTCGCGCGGCTCTACGCGCTCCCCCGCCACCTCGCCGGGCAGGGTGTCCTGCGCTACGGCTTCCACGGCCTCTCATACGAGTACGTCGTGGAGCGCTTGCGCACCCTGGACCCCGGAGCGTACGAAGGCCGCACCATCATCGCTCATCTCGGCAGCGGGGCGAGCATGGCGGCCGTCAGAGGCGGGAGGTGTCTCGAGACGACCATGGGACTCACCCCGACCAGCGGGCTCGTGATGGCCACCCGCTCCGGAGATCTCGACCCGGGTGTGCTCCTCTACCTGCTCCGGCGGGGCATGGACGTCGCCGGGCTGGATACGCTGGTCAACAAGGAGTCGGGGCTGCTCGGCGTCTCCGGGACCAGCGCCGACGTGCGCGAGCTCTTGGCGCGTGAGCCGCACGATCCACGGGCGGCGGAGGCACTGGAGCTCTTCTGTTACCAGGCGAGGAAGTTCATCGGCGCGCTGGCCACCACCTTGGGCGGCCTGGACGCACTCGTCTTCACCGGGGGTATCGGTGAGCATGCGGCTCCCTTGCGGGAGCGGATCTGTGAAGGGCTCCGGTTCATGGGCGTCCGGCTCGACACCGCGCGCAACGCCTCCCACTCGGCGGTGATCTCCGCGGACGATTCACCGGTCACCGTACGCGTGGTGCCCACCGACGAAGACCTCGTGATAGCGCGGCATACCAGAAGGATCGTCGAGGAGGAAGGAGCCTGAAGATGTACCGTTTCGACGTGACAGTCTCCAGCGTGGTCGAGGGCGAGAACGTCCCCACGGCCCAAGCCACCCCGGCGGAAGGTCCGCTCTCGCCGCGGGAGCTGGACCGCATCCATCGCTACTGGCGGGCGGCGAACTACCTCACGGTCGGGCAAATCTACCTGAAGGACAACCCCCTGCTGCGCGAGCCGTTGCGTCCGGAGCACATAAAGCCGCGGCTCCTCGGCCACTGGGGTACCTCTCCCGGGCTCAACCTCGTCTACGCCCACCTCAACCGGTTGATCAGGGAACGGGATGTGGACGCCATCTTCCTGGCCGGCCCTGGTCATGGCGGGCCCGCGGTCCTGGCCAACGTCTACCTGGAAGGGACCTACTCCGAGGTGTATCCGGAGGTGTCCCGGGATGCCGCGGGGATGAGGCGTCTTTTCAGGCAGTTCTCGACGCCGGGTGGCGTGCCCAGCCATGCGAGCGTCACCACCCCGGGTTCCATCAACGAAGGAGGAGAGCTCGGCTACGTCCTCGCGCACGCCTTCGGGGCCGCCTTCGACAACCCCGGCCTTCTCGTCTGCGCCGTCGTCGGGGACGGCGAGGCCGAGACGGGTCCTCTGGAGGGCTCCTGGAAATCCGTGGCTTTCCTCAACCCCGCGCGCGACGGTGCGGTCCTGCCCGTGCTCCACCTCAACGGGTACAAGATCTCCGGCCCCACCGTCCTCGCCCGTTCCCGGGACGAGGAACTGGCGGACTTCCTCGGAGGCTACGGCTACGCGCCCCGTTTCGTCGAGGGTGACGACCCGAACCGCGTGCATCAGGATTTTGCCGCCGCGCTCGAGGACTGCTACGCGGAGATCAGAGAGATCCAGCGAGTTGCACGAGGGGACGGTCTCTCGGAGAGACCTCGCTGGCCGGCCATCGTGCTGAGGACGCCCAAGGGGTGGACCGGGCCGGAGGAGGTGGAAGGCCGTCCGGTCGCCGGCACCTTCCGGGCCCATCAGGTCCCGTTGCCCGACGTCAGGAGAGATCCCGCTCAGCTCGCGGCTCTGGAGACCTGGCTGCGCTCCTACCGCCCGGAAGAACTCTTCGACGAAGACGGCTATCCCGTTCCCGAGCTCGCGGCGCTCGCGCCGGTGGGGGACAGGCGCATGGGCGCCAACCCTCACGCCAACGGGGGCAGGATGCTCGTCGAGCTCGATCTTCCAGACTTCCGGGACTACTCCGTGCCCGTCGAACGACCCGCCACCGTTCGGCACGAGTCGACCCGCCGGCTCGGGGAGTTCCTCCGGGACACCTTCGTCGGGAACGAGCGGGAGGCCAACTTCCGTCTGTTCTGCCCCGACGAGACCAACTCAAACCGCCTCGGCGCCGTCTTCGAGGTCGAGGACCGTTGCTTCGTCGGCAGGAGAGTGGACGTGGACGACCACCTCTCCCCCGATGGTCGGGTCATGGAGGTGCTCTCCGAGCACCTGTGCGAGGGCTGGCTCGAGGGTTACTTGCTCACCGGACGTCACGGGCTGTTCGCCACCTACGAGGCGTTCGCGATGGTCTGCGCCTCCATGATCGTCCAGCACACCAAGTGGCTCGAGAGGGCTGTGACGCTGCCCTGGCGGGAGCCCATCGCCTCGCTCAACGTCCTGCTGACCTCGACCTGCTGGCGCCAGGATCACAACGGTTTCTCGCACCAGGGGCCCGGGCTGATAGACGTGATGCTCTCGAAGCGGGGCACGGTGGCCCGCATCTATCTCCCCCCGGATGCGAACTGTCTGCTCTCGGTGGCCGACCATTGCCTCCGCAGCCGCAACTATGTCAACCTGATCGTCATAGACAAGCAGCCCCAGCTGCAGTGGCTGGATATCGATGCCGCCGTCGAGCACTGCGCCCGGGGTGCCTCCGTCTGGGAGTGGGCGTCCAATGTTCCGGAGGGCGAGGAACCCGACGTCGTTCTGGGATGCGCCGGGGACATCCCGACCCTGGAGACGATCGCGGCGGCCCACTGGCTGCGTCGGCACGCTCCGCAGCTGAAGGTGCGCGTGGTCAACGTGGTGGATCTCATGTCCCTCTTCCCGCGGGAGTTCCATCCACATGGTATGACCGCCTCGCGTTTCGTAGAGCTCTTCACGGCGGACAGGCCGGTCGTCTTCGCCTTCCACGGTTACCAGCGCGCCATCCACGAGATAATCCACGGGCACGTCAACGCCGAGCGCTTCCACGTGCGGGGTTTCAGCGAGCAGGGAACCACCACCACGCCTTTCGAGATGGTCGTCATGAACGGCATGAGCCGCTATCACCTAGCGATCGAGGCGTTGAGGCGTGTGGCGGAATCTCCGGGTGTCCGCCTGCGGGATCGCGCTCCCACCCTCATCGCCGAACTGCGGAACCTGATCGACCGAGCGACCGCCTACTCGCAGGAGCATCTGGAGGATATGCCCGAGATCAGCGGGTGGCGCTGGAGCGCATGAACCAACCGGGGGAAGGGGGCCGGGGACGCACGTACTCCGGAGCGCCCGCAGGAAAGATGGGTTATCTCGGCGTGGTCTCCATCGGCATCGGTGGCATGGTCGGTGGAGGGATCTTCGCCGTGCTCGGCCTGGCGACCCAGCTGGCCGGGGGTGGCGCGCCGGTGGCTTTCGCGATCGCAGGCCTCGTGGCGTTGCTCAGCGCCTACTCCTACGCCCGGCTCTCCGTCGGGTACCCGAGCAGGGGAGGAACCGTCGCTTTCCTGAACCGGGCTTACGGCCCCGGACTCCTCACCGGCGGCCTGAACGTCCTGTTGTGGCTGAGTTACATCGTGATGCTCTCGCTTTACTCCTCTGCTTTCGGCAGCTACAGCGCCACCTTCCTGCCGGAAGCGCTGCAACCTCTGGGCAGACACGTCCTGTTGAGCGCCGCCATCCTCGCCATCACTACCCTGAACATGTTCTCTGCCGACGTCATCGGCCGTGCCGAGAGCTGGGTGGTCGGTCTGAAGCTGGCGATCTTGCTCTTCTTCGTGGCGGTGGGACTTGGGGGAGTGGACTTCCACCGGGTGACGCCAGCGGGATGGGAGTCCCCGCTGCGGCTGGTGGCGGGTGGCATGATCATCTTCCTCGCCTACGAGGGATTCGAGCTTATAGCCAACACCGCCCGGGATGTCGGGGACCCATCACGGACGTTGCCGAAGGCTTTCTACTCGGCAGTGGGATTCGTCATCGTGCTCTACGTGCTGGTGGCGCTGGTCGCGGTCGGGAACCTGCCGGTGGGCCGGATCGTCGCGGCCAAAGATTAAGCTCTGGCAGCCGCCGCCCGACCTTTTCTCGGGGATTTCGGGTTCATGTTGATAGCCGTCGCCGCCATGCTCTCCACCGTCTCTGCGATCAACGCGACCCTCTACGGCGCGGCCCGTTTCAGCTACATCATCGCAAAGGACGGGGAGCTCCCGGCGTTCCTGGAGCGGAAGATCTGGAACAGGCCGCTCTCGGGGCTGTTCCTGACTTCGGGCGCGACGCTCGTGGTCGCCAACTTTTTCGATGTATCGAGCATCTCTACGATGGGCAGCTCCGGTTTCCTGATCATCTTCGGAGCGGTCAACGGTGCCGGCGTCAGGCTCGCGGATTCGGTCGGCGGACGACGTTGGATCTCGGCGGCGGGTGTGGCGGCTTGCGGTCTGGCGCTCGCCGCGTTGCTGTGGCAGACATTTGTGAATTCACCGGGGCAGCTCGTGGTTCTGGTCGTTCTGGTGGGGCTGGCCTTCGGGATCGAATCCGGTTACCGCAGGTTCTCCGGCCGCGGCGAGATACGTGCGGGGGAAGGAGGTCGGTGAGGGTGGAGCCTCTGACCATGCTCTGAAGCGGTTTTTCACGGTTTTCCGGCTCTCCGAGTGCCGGGATGGTCAATATTGATCAGGTAGATGATCTTCTCTGCTCAGGTGTGAGGGGGACGGCCGGTCCACCATGACGCCGGAGTCCGAAGGCTTCGAGAGAGGAGGACGGGCGGTGATCGGAGAGCCAAAGAGGATCTTGCTGGCTACGGACGGCTCTTCGGAGGCGCATCGTGCGGGGCGTCTCGCGGTGGAGCTTTCCAGGGGGATGGAGGCTGAGCTGCACGTGGTTTTGGTGGAGCCCACCCCGGAGAGTATCTACGGCGTGGGATACGGTGTCTTCGAGCGGGCGGAGAAGGAGGCCGGCGAGAAGCTTCGGACAGAGGTCCGGAGGATCGAACAGGCCGGCGGCACGGTGGCCGGGGCGCACGCGGGTGCCGGGAGGCCGGATGCGAAGATAGTCGCGGTCGCCGAAGAGATCGGGGCGGACCTGGTGGTCGTGGGCAGCCGGGGCTTGGGAGGGTTGCGACGGGCCCTCATGGGGAGCGTCTCCCTGAGCGTCGTCCGGCACGCCCACTGCTCCGTCCTGGTGGTGAGGGGTGGGGAAGGGGACGAGGCGCCTCGGGTCGGGAGTATCCTGCTGGCGGTGGATGGATCGAGAGGGTCGGACGAGGCGGGTCGCATAGCCGCCGGGATCGCGAAGGTGGTCGACTCTGAGTTGCACCTCATCCACGTTGCCCCGGAGCCTCTGGTCCTGCCCTACGACGTACCGCAGGAGGAGGAGCTGCCTCCGATCCTCCAGCTGGCCAGGAAGAACGCCCGAACGTTCGTCGACGAGCAGGCGCAGAGGCTCGAAGGGATGGGAGCGAAGGTCGCGGGGACTCACCCCGTCCTGGGAAGGCCGGATGTGGAGATAGTCGCGGTCGCCGAAGAGATCGGGGCAGACCTGGTGGTCGTGGGCAGCCGGGGCTTGGGAGGGTTGCGACGGGCCCTCATGGGGAGCGTCTCGGACTCGGTCGTCCGGCACGCCCACTGCTCCGTGCTCGTCGTGCGCATCCCGCGGGCTCGAGCCTGAGGGCTGCCTTTTGCCTGCCGGGAGACCGTGGTGTCCGGGATCTCATCTGGCCTTTCTGTAGAACACCCTCTTGGCTGCCTCTGCTGAGAGCACGTAGAGCGCGACGATCCCAGCGAGCACCGGCAGGAACCACAGCGGCAGGGATGTGAACCCTAGCAGACCGGCCAGCGGGGTGAAGGGAAGGAGCACCGTAGCAGCGGCGACCATCGCGGTGGCGAGCGCCAGGTAGGGGCTGGGACGGCTGCGGAAGAAGAGCCTGCGGGTGCGCACGACGAGCACGATCATGGTCGCGGAGACCACGGACTCCAAAAACCAGCCGGTCCGAAACTCTACGACGGAGGCGTGCAGCACCAAAAGCAGGATGCCGAAGGTCAGGTAGTCGAAGACGCTGCTCACCAGCCCGAAGGTGAGCATGAAGTTCCGGATGAACCGCACGTCCCAGCGCCGGGGCTTCTTCACCAGCTCCCCGTCCACGGAGTCGGTGGCGATGGTCATCTCCGGGAGGTCGGTGAGGAAGTTTGTCAGGAGCACCTGAGCGGGCAGAAGCGGCAAGAACGGCAAGAACAGCGACGCTCCGGCCATGCTGAACATGTTGCCGAAGTTGGCGCTTGTCGCCATGAAGACGTACTTGAGGGTGTTGGCGAAGGTCTTGCGGCCTTCCCGGATGCCCCTCTCCAGCACGGCCAGGTCCTTCTGCAGGAGCACGAGGTCCGCAGCCTCCTTGGCGACATCGGCTGCGGTGTCCACCGAGATCCCGGCGTCGGCGGCGTGCAGAGCGGGGGCGTCGTTGATCCCGTCCCCGAGGTAACCGACGACGTTTCCGCCCTTCTTCAGGGCGAGGATGATCCGCTCCTTCTGATTCGGCTCTACCTCGGCGAAGACGCTGGTCGCGGCGGCGCGGGCGGGCAGAGCCGCGTCGCTGATGCGGTTCAGCTCCCCACCGGTGATGACCACCGGATCGCGCAGCCCGATCTGCCCGGCTATGCTCGCCGCCACGAGCCGGTTGTCTCCGGTGACTATCTTGAGCGAGCAGCCGAGGTCCTCGAGACGCCCGATGGTCTCCGCGATCTCCTCTTTCGGCGGGTCCCCGAAGACCAGAAACCCCAGAAAAGTCATCTCGTCCTCGCCGCTCTTGCCGACCGGCTTTCGCGATGAGAATCTGCGGCAGGCGACACCCAAAACGCGGAACCCGTTTTCGCTGAGCTCCCGGAAGAGATCTCGGATCTCGCTTTCAACCTCCCCGATCCCGACGAGCTTCCCGCCGGGGCGCTCCGCGGTCGAGCACACCGCGAGCACGCTCTCCAGCGCGCCCTTGGAGACGAGCAGGGCGCCGCCGTCACCCTCCGAGACCAGGATGGAGAGGCGTTTTCTGACGAAGTCGTAGGGCACCTCGTCGAGCTTCTCGTAGCCGGAGACGTCGGGATGGGGAATGCTCCTGATCGCCTCGTCTATGGGGTTTAAGTAGCCCGTCTCGTAGCAAGCGTTGAGGCGGGCGTGGAAGAGTACCTGCTCGCTCTCCTCGCCGGAGAGGTCGAGGGCCGCGTGCAGCCGGACGGCCCCCTCGGTCAGGGTGCCGGTCTTGTCCGAGCACAGGACATTCATGGCCCCGAAGTCCTCTATGGACGAGAGCCGGCGTACGATGACCTTCTCGCGCGCCATGCTCCTCGCGCCGCTGGCGAGGGTGATGCTGGTGATCGCCGGCAGGAGCTGCGGGGTAAGGCCTACGGCGAGCGCGAGCGAGAAGAGGAAGGAGTCCAGGACCGGCCTCTGGAAGTAGACGTTGACGGCGAAGATGACCAGGACCAGTAGTAGCGTGATGCGCACCAGCAGGTATCCGAAGCGCCTTAGCCCCCGCTCGAACTCCGTCTCCGGAGACCGCAGCCTGAGGCTCTCGGAGATTTTGCCGAACTGGGTATCTTTGCCGGTCGCCACGACCACGGCGGTCGCCTCCCCGCTCACGACGTGGGTGCCCGCGAACAGGGCGTTCGTCCGGCGGGCGAGCGGGGTGTCGGGAGGGAGCGTGCCGGGCCCTTTTTCGACGGGGTAGGTCTCGCCGGTCAGGGTGGCCTCGTCGGCGTGCAGGTCCGTGGAGGAGAGTATGCGGCAGTCGCCCGGGATGCTGTCGCCCGCCGCGAGCACCACGATGTCCCCTGGGACCACCTCCCCGGAAGGTACCTGCCGGCGCGCACCGTGGCGCAGCACGCAGGAGTCGACCTGCACCATCGAAAGCAGTTTGCGCACGGCGTCCGTGGCCCCCTTCTCCTGCCAGAACCCGAGGAGGCCGCTTGCGAGGACTATGCCGAGGATGATCGCAGCCGAGGCGGCGTCGCCGACGAAGGCGGAGAGTACTGCGGCACCCAGCAGGATCAGGACGATAGGACTCCGAAACTGCGAGGCGAGCAGGAGCAACACCCCGAACCGTCTGCCGGCGCCGGAACGTACGGCGCCACGAGCCTGAAGGCGGCGCGCCGCTTCCTCTTCGGCAAGCCCTGCGGGGGAGCTCCCCAGCCGCTCCAGAAGCGCATCCGTGGACTCCGACCAGAACAGGCTCTCTTCAGCCCCCGGCCGCTTGGCCTGCGATCCCTTCATCCTAGCCGCCGATCGCTGTTCCTATGAGAAGGCCTAGTGCGTAGGTCAGGGCCGCGGCGGCAAGACCTACGGCTACCTGGCGCATCCCAGAGAACAGCGCGCTCCTGCCGGTGAGGACCGTGATCAGGGCCCCTATCGCGAAGAGCCCCAGCGCGCTCAGGACGACGCTTGTAACTACGGCTACCATACCTGTGAGGAACGTGAAGGGCAGGATCGGGACTACAGCCCCGAGCGCGAAGAGGGCGAACGAGGTCGCCGCGGCCTGCCAGGCCGAACCTCCCAGCTCCTCCGGGTCTATACCCAGCTCCTCGCGGGAGAGGGTATCGGTTGCGGTCTTCTCGTCCGAGATTATCCGGGTTGCCATCTGGCGGGCTTGCTCTTCCGGCACTCCCTTGGCCTGGTAGATCAAGGCCAACTCTTCCGCTTCTTCGTCCGGGATCTCGCGCACCTCGGCGGCTTCGATCTGGATCTGTCTGCCGTAGAGCTCGCGGGAGCTCTGGACGCTGATCCACTCTCCCATCGCCATAGACCCCGCCCCGGCGAGCAGCCCCGCGAGGCCCGTGATGAGTATGCCGTGCGGGGAGAGAGAGGCCCCGGCGACTCCCATGACCAGGCTGAAGTTCGAGAGCAGCCCGTCGTTGGCCCCCAGGACCGCGGCCCTCAAGGCGTTGCCACCGCTCGCCCGGTGTCTCCCCTCCAGCCGCGCCAGAATCGGCCCCTCCACGCCGCCTCCACCGGATATCTCGCGCAGGAGCCGTGCGTGGGATCGCTCCTGGGAGGCCATGGACGAGATTCCCGGCTGGCTCGCGTAGCTGTGGCTGTCCTGCCGCTCGAGCCCGCTTATGGCGGGGAGCACCACCTGCGGGCCGAAGGTTCTGGCGAGCCTCCCGAGCAGGCGGGAACGCCAGCCCGGCCTGCCCTCCGGCGGGCTCTCTCCGGCCGCTTCGAGCTTCCGGGCCCAGAAGCGCGCGTGCTCCTCCTCGGTTGCGGCGAGGTGAGCGTAGACCTTCGCCAGCTCCGGCTGCTTCTCGGTTTCGGCAAGCGCGCGGTAGAGGGCCGCGCTGTCTATCTCGTCCCGGTAGCTAGTCCGGTATCTCTCCAGGTCCTCCCGAGAAACCCCGTCTCCGCTGTTGTCTCTCATCCTGCCTTCCGTTCTTCCCTCTGACTTGCCGGGAGAACTCTACCGGAACGCCGGCGCTGCACACTGAGCAGCCTGGATCAAATACTCTAGTCAAAGTTGACCATACACCACCGAGAACCGAGATTGGCCAATCGTGACCAACGAGATGAGAAGAATTGACCAGGGCGTACCAGAGGCCTCCGTCTAAGCTTTGTCTGCGGTAAATTCCGACCGGAGGAAAAGTTTATGGAGACGCTGCAGAAGAGAGCCTCCTTGGCAGGCGACGGGGCAGCCTTTCTCGCCCGCCAGAGATTCAGGCTGGAGTTCACACGCGATGCGCTGCTGCGTGAACTTGAGGAGCCCGGAGCGTTAGAGACGGCAGACGAGATCCCCCCAAATACTCTGGCCAGAGGCATCCTCGAGTTGCTGGAGAGCAAACTATGGCTCCGTCTGGCGTCCGTGCAGAGGGCTCTCCAGAAGATCGACGAGGGAACCTACGGCATCTGCGACGAGACCGGCGAACCGATCCCGAGAGATCGACTGGAGGCGGTCCCCGAGGCCATCTACACCATAGAGGCCCAGAGGCGCAGGGAGAACCGCTCCTGATCCCACCCGCACCGGACGGTGGGGTTTGGTCAATTCGGATCAGCGTAATGGACAAATCTACTCAGGTCGCCGCCCCGTACCCACAATAGATTCAGGGTGTGACGACAGAGCTGCAAGGAGGTCTCCAGATGAGCAGAGGCGACAAGATTCTGATCGGTGTTCTGGGCATACTCGTCCTGGCGCTCGGCGGTCTCCTCTTCGTGCCCGCCATGGGATACGGCGGCATGATGGGCTGGTGGGGGCCCGGTGGCATGATGGGGAGCGGCTTCGGCGCGTGGGCCTTCGTGCGGATGCTGGTGCCGTTGCTGTTCGCGGTCGGGCTCTTCGTGCTGCTGGTGTGGGCCGTGCTGAGGCTCTTGTCGCCCGGTTCCGGTGACGCCAGGCGGGATGCCCCGGAGGAATCCGCCGAGGAGATACTGCGGCGCCGCTTCGCCCGGGGTGAGATCGACGCCGAAGAGTACGAGGAGCGGAGGCGCCTGCTGGAAGAACACTCCCGGAAAGAAATCCCTAAGTGAACACTCGTCCGAAGAGCGGAGTCCGAGGGCGGGGTCTTCTGTGGCTCGGCCCTGATCGTCTCGGCGCTCGTCCTGGCGGCGGTGTCGTTGCTCCACGCCCGGATCTCCGGGCCGATTCCCGGCGGGGCTGCGCCTGCTGCGGCACGTGGCAGCCCGGCAGACGGCCACGCGCGGGGGATCGACGAAGCCCGTGCGGCCGCGCAGAGGTATCTCTGAGCCTACAAAGACCCCAACCTCCGGATAGCCGAGGTGATGGACTTCGCGAGCAACTACTACGTCGAGGTCAGGAAGAGGAATACCGGGACCGGCGCGATGGAGCTCCTGGTAAGCAAGCGGACCATGCGGGTCTACCCCGAGCCGGGTCCCAACATGATGTGGAACACCAAATACGGCATGACGGAACTGGACTACGGGGAGATGGGACGGATGATGCGGGGACATCCGCCGCGCAGCGTCCGTGAGCGGACCTTTGCGGGCGACAACATGCCTGTGAGCCCCGACCGGGCACGCGGGATCGCCGACCGGTACCTCGCGCGTGTCTCTGCAGGCACGCGGGCAGCGGAGCCCGAGAAGTTCTACGGCTACTACACGCTGCACACAAAGAGAGGTGGCAGGATCACGGGGATGCTCAGCGTCAACGGCTACACGGGTAACGTCTGGTACCACGACTGGCACGGGCGTTTCATAGCCATGAAGGACTACGAAGAACAGCATCACCAGCGAGCCCGCTAGTGAGGGAGGAGAGCTTTGAAGGCGTCGGCACGGGGGTTGTTGGAGGTCGTGAGGTCCACCATAGAGGGGATACGTTACTGCTTCCTGGCCACGGTGGGTGAGGAGGGCGCACCCCACCTGAGGACCATGCAGCCCTTCACAGCCGAGGATGACCTGACGATCTACTTCGGCACCAGCAGGGGGTCACGCAAGGTGCGCGAGATCCGAAAGAACCCCGGGGTCGTGCTCGGTTTCCTGGATTCGGTGGAGATGGCCTACGTCGCGCTCTACGGTCCAGCCTCTCTGGAAGAGGACGTGCGTCTGCGCAGGCGGTACTGGCGAGACGAGTGGGAGGCCTTCTGGTCCGAGGGCTACGAGAGCGAGGACTACGTGCTCGTGCGGTTCGTTCCCGAGAGGATCGAGCTGATGAACCTGACCCGGGAGATCGCCCCGGAGCCCTATGGTCTTCGGCCTGCGGTGCTCGTTCGCGGGGGAGGCGGTGCGTGGGAGGTGGAAGAGTGGCAGCCGCCGGGGGAGGAGAGAGGTGAACGCTTCAGGTGAGAGGCAGGATCTGGGTGTCGGCTACCTGGCGCTCGATGACGGGACGCTCGTGGCGTTCCGTCCCATCCGGGTTGGGGATGTTCCGGCGCTGAAACGCTTTCACCGCAGGCTGAGCAAGCACTCGATCTACCTGCGTTACTTCGGCGCCGTGACCGAACTCTCCGAGAAGATGGCCCGCAGCTTCGTCCGGCTGGACGGTGAACCGGGGCTCGCTCTCGTGGCCCTGGACCCCGGGGACCAGAACGAGATAGTGGCGGTCGTGCTCTACGTCAGGGAGGGTGGGACCGGCCGGGCCGAGTACGCGGCTCTGGTGGAGGACCGCTGGCAGGGCAAGGGGCTCGGGCTCGGCCTCACCCGCAGGCTCATCGAGGCTGCCCTCGAGAGGGGTGTCGATCGATTCTGGGGGCTCGTGCTCCCCGAGAACGCTCGCATGCTCAACCTCCTCAGAGACCTGGGGTTGCCCGAGCGGCTGTGGGTCGAGGACGGAGTGGAGCACGTCGAGATAGAGCTGGCCCCAGGGCGCTCCTCTCAGACTCCCCCTTTGGTCGATGGTCAATCTTGATCAGCGCGATGGTCGATTTTGACCAGGCGATGCCGGCCGTCCCGGCCGTATACATGAGCGAAGGAAAAGCTCTCGTCGTCGAGGAGGTGAGGGGTTGGTAAGCCTCGGTGGGGCCCAGCACTATATCCACTGGCACTTCATCGTCATCACCTGGGCGAACGCGATCGTCATAGCCTTGATGGTGCTGGCCTTCGTCGCGGCGCTCGTGCTCCCGTATCCTGGGTCCGGGCGTCCCGTGCAGGGCGATGAGGACGTGCGGCAGGAGGAGCGCCCGTGAACTGGACCCGGCGCACCCGTCAGGTGCTCGGCGAGCGGCTGCCCGCGGAGGAGCTCCTGCCGGACCGGCTCCCGGCCTACGTCCGCTCGGCGGTCTACCTGCTCGGGGTGCTGACCCTCTCCTCGCTGGTCGTGATCTTCTTCTCCGGGATAGTGCTGGTGATCGGAGGGGTGCAGTGGTGGCACACGAGCCCGCTCGGGCACTTCTTCAACAGCCTGCACTTCTGGGGTGTGCAGCTCTTCTTCTTCTGCATGGTCTTGCACCTGTGGGCGCAGTACTTCATGGGCGCCTGGCGCGACGGGCGGGCGTGGACCTGGGTCTCCGGCGTGCTCGCGTTTCTGGTCTCGGTCCCCGCTGCCTTCACCGGCTACCTCAGCCAGACCAACTTCGACGCGCAGTAGATCGGGCTCTCCGCAAAGGACGCGTTCAACGCCGTGGGGCTCGGCGGCCTCTTCAACGTGCTCGACCTCGGGCAGATGCTCGGGTTGCACATCCTCTTCTTCCCGCTGATCATCGTGTTGCTCGTCGCGGGGCATGTGCTGCAGGTGCGCATGCGCGGGGTCGTGCATCCTTACCCGCCGAACTTTTCGGAGTCGCAGCGGGCGGAGCGGAAGGAGGACGAGAGATGAGGGGGACCGCAAGACATCAGAGCCCGCAGGAGTACTACCGCGGCTACCCGATGATCGAGTCCGACCTGATCAAGGAGTTCTTCTTCGCCGTTTTGGGCGTCCTCGCCCTGGCGACCGTCCTGGCCATCGTCTTCTCCTCGCCGGACGAGCGGGCGATAACCATAAAGCGTACCGCCCAGCAGCACCCGCTCTCCTTCACCAAAACCACGCTCGGCTACCTCGACGGTACGAGCGACATCTCCACCTACGGCCCACCCTACAACCACGGTACGGGTTCGGTTCAGGCCCTCGGTCCCATCTCACCTCAGAAGTGGGCGGGCGTCGTGGTGCCCGTCAACCCGGCGCGCGACTTCGTGCTCTCTCCCCTGAAGACCGCCGCTCGCACGAACCCCCGGCTCGAGCGCGCCATCAAAGCCTACGACGCGGCGAGCCCATCTCAGCGGCGTGCGTGGGAGAGGAATCTGCAGAGGGCTCTCTCAGCGAAAGGGGCGCGCGTCGCCGGTGGGAGGATACACGTCTCTCCCGGTGACTACGGGCCTGTCCTCGCGATGATGGGGGCGGAGCTCAAGCTGGGGATGAGCGGGGCTCTGGACGGTCTCGTCGGCAGCGAGGGAGGCAGGTTCTACCAGGCCGACTACACCCGGCCGCTGCTCTTCATCTCCGCCTCACAGACGCTCAACGACCTCGCCACCCACTACAACCTCCAGGGCAACCAGTGGGGTGTCATGAACGAGACGGGGAACTGGCCAGGTCAGGCGTGGCTGTGGCTCTACACCCTGCTCTACCAGATACCACCGTACACCACCGTCTGGGCCGCGAGCGCCGACCTGGCGGCGATGCTCACCATCGGCGCGCTCTCGCTGGTCCTGCTGCTCGTCCCCTGGATACCGGGCCTGAGGGACCTGCCGCGGCTTGTGCGTCTCTACAGGATCATCTGGCGCGAATATTACCGGGACGTGGAGAGGGGGAGCCGGGCGCAGGATGAACCCGCCCGTCGGGGATGAGCCCTCTTTTCCCGGAGGGAGGCGAAACATGATCAACCTGGCTCATCGAGATGGTCACGATTGATCATGTCCCCTCTCCGCCCTGGAGCGAGACTGGGGCGCAAAAGATACGGAGAGGAGGCCAGACGTGAAAGCGCTCGTCTACCACGGTCCGGGGAAGAAGAGCTGGGAGTCGAAGCCGGATCCCGCCATCGAGCGTCCGACGGACGCGATCGTGAGGATAGACACCACGACCATCTGCGGGACGGACCTGCATATCCTCAAGGGTGATGTCCCCGAGGTCGCCGAGGGGCGCACGCTGGGCCATGAGGCGGTCGGCACGGTCGTCGACGCCGGGACGGGGGTGGAGAACTTCCGGGAAGGGGATAAGGTCCTCGTATCTTGCATCTCGGCCTGCGGGCGCTGCGAGTACTGCCGGCGGGGGATGTACGGCCAGTGCCTGCAGGGAGGCGGTTGGATCCTGGGGCACCTCGTGGACGGGACCCAGGCCGAGTACGTCCGGATCCCCTTCGCGGACAACAGCCTCTACCGGGTTCCGGAGGGGCTCTCCGACGAGCAGGTCGTCTTCCTCTCGGACATCCTCCCCACCGGCTACGAGGTGGGGGTGCTGAACGGGAACGTGGAGCCCGGTGATACGGTCGCGATCGTGGGGGCCGGCCCCATAGGGCTCGCCGCGGTGCTGACCGCGAGGCTCTACGGGCCGAGCAGGATCATCACCATAGACCTCGCCGAGTCCCGCCTCGAGCAGGCCCGGCGCTTCGGTGCGGATGTGACGATCAACGACTCCACGGAGGACGCGGTCGAAAGGGTCATGGAGCTGACCGGCGGCCTCGGGGCCAACGTCGCCGTGGAGGCCGTCGGCGTCCCGGAGACCTTCGAGCTGTGCACCGAGCTCGTCCGTCCCGGCGGGCGCGTGGCCAACGTGGGCGTGCATGGCGCCCCGGCGACGCTGCATCTGGAGAAGCTCTGGACCAGGGACGTAACCATCACCACCGGCTTGGTCGACACGTTCTCCACCCCGACCCTGCTGCGGCTCGTGTCCGAGGGCCGGGTGGACCCGACCCCCTTCGCCACCCACCGCTTCGCGCTGGAAGAGATCATGGACGCCTACGACACCTTTGCCGATGCCGCGCATACGCAGGCGTTGAAGGTTGTCCTCTCGGCCGGCTGAGCGCGGGATGGAGGTTTGGTAGAGGCCGGCCGGCTCTTCCGGGGGTGTGGAAGATGGAGCGATAGAGGGATCGGGCGATGGAGGCGCGGCTGCGCTGGGTGCGCCGGTTCTCGGAGATAGGTCTTGAGGACGTGACGCTGGTCGGGGAGAAGAACGCCTCTCTGGGAGAGATGGTGCGCGGGCTCGGGAACCTGGGGATCCGGGTGCCGGAAGGGTTCGCGATCACGGCCGGGGCTTACCGACGTTTTCTGCGGGAGAACGATCTGGAAGGGCCCGTGCGCGAGGCGCTCTCCGGGTTGAGGTGCGAGGACGTGGAGGATCTCGTCCGCCGCAGCCGCAGGATACAGGATGCGATCCTCGGCGGCATCTTCCCGGACGACGTGGAGGTCGAGGTCCTGCGTTGCTACCGCGAGCTCTCGGCCGCCTGCGGCGAGGAGCACGCCGACGTCGCGGTGCGCTCCTCGGCCACCGCGAAGGACGTCTCCACCGCCAGCTTCGCCGGCCAGCAGGAAAGCTTCCTGAACGTGCGCGGCGAGGTACAGCTTCTGGAGGCGATCAAACGGTGCTTCGCGAGCCTGTTCACCCCCCGGGCCATCGGCTACCGGGAGGACATGGGCTTCGGCCACTTCGGCGTGGGCCTCTCGGTCGGGGTACAGAAGATGGTCCGCGCCGATCTGGCCTCCTCCGGCGTGATCTTCACCCTCGATCCTGAGTCCGGATTCCCCGATGTGATCTACGTCGCCTCGACCTGGGGGCTGGGGGAGAACGTGGTGCGGGGCCGGGTCGTCCCCGACGGGTTCTACGTGCACAAGCCGACCCTGAGAGAGGGCTACGCGCCGCTCGTGCGCCGGCGGCTCGGGACGAAGGAGTCCCGCCTTACCTACGACGAGAGCGGCCACCGGACGGTGGAGAACGTGCCCACCTCCGTAGAAGAGAGAAAAACCTTCTCCCTCCCCGACGCGGAGGTGCTGCAGCTCGCCCGATGGGCGGTCCTGATCGAGGGCCACTACGGCGCGAAGCACGGCAGGCGCACCTTCCTGGCCATCGAGTGGGCCAAAGACGGCCTCACCGGAGACCTCTTCATGATCCAGGTGCGGCCGGAGACGGTGCACGGTGCCCGCGAGGCTCCGAAGGTGAAGCTCTACTCCGTCAGGGAGAAGGGGGAAGTGCTGGCCGAGGGGCTCGCGGTCGGGAATGCCGTGGTCTCCGGCGAGGCGCGGGTGCTCCAGGACCCGGGTGAGATCGCGAGCTTCCGCCCCGGCGAGGTCCTCGTGACCGGGATGACCGACCCGGACTGGGAGCCGATCATGAAGACCGCCGCGGCCGTAGTAACCGACCGGGGCGGCCGCGCCTCGCACGCGGCGATCGTCGCCCGTGAGCTCGGCATCCCCGCCGTGGTCGGCGCGCAGGACGCCACCCGGAAGGTGCCCGGCGGCGAGCCCGTCACCGTCTCGTGCGCGGAAGGCGAGACGGGCAGGGTCTACCGGGGAGCCCTGCGCTACGAGGAGACGGAGGTGGACCCTGCCTCCATCGGACGCCCCGAGACCAGGATCATGCTGGAGGTCGGCGACCCCGAGCGGGCCTTCGGGCTCGCGAGGCTTCCGAACGACGGCGTCGGGCTGGCGCGGATGGAGTCCGTGCTCGCCTCCTGGGTCAGTGTACACCCGCTGGCCCTCACCCGCTTCGATTCGCTGCCGCCGAGGGTGAAGCTGGAGGTCTCCCGCCGCACCCAGGGCTGCGAGGACAGGCGGGAGTTCTTCGTGGACAGGCTCTCGCAGGGCATAGGGACGCTCGCCGCGGCGTTCTGGCCGAAGCCCGTGATCCTGCGCTTCTCCGACTTCAAGACCAACGAGTACGCCGGCCTCCTCGGCGGCGAACTCTTCGAGCCGCGAGAGGAGAACCCCATGCTCGGCTGGCGCGGGGCGAGCCGCTACTACCACCCGGACTACCGGGAGGGCTTCATGCTCGAGGTCGCGGCCGTCCGGCGCGTGAGGGAGCTCTTCGGCCTCAAGAACCTCAAGGTCATGGTTCCCTTCTGCCGCACTCCCGAAGAGGGCGAGCGGGTGCTGAGGGTAATGGAAGAAGGGGGGCTGAGGCGCGGGGACGACGGCCTGGAGGTCTACGTGATGGCCGAGATCCCCTCCAACTTCGTCCTGGCCCGGGAGTTCGCCCTTCTTTTCGACGGTTTCTGCATCGGCTCCAGCGATCTCACCCGGCTCGTTCTCGGGATGGATGGGGGTTCCGAGCGGATCTCTTCGCTCTTCGACGAGCGCGACGAGGCGGTCATGAAGATGTGCGCGATGCTCATAGAGGAGGCTCACCGGGCGGGCAGGAAGGTCGGCATCTGCGGGCCGGCCCCCTCGTACTACCCGGAGCTCGCGGCCTACCTGGTCGAGAGGGGTATAGATTCGATCAGCCTGAGCCCCGACGCGGTGGTCCCGACGGTGCTCCGGGTGCTCGATGTGGAGCGGTCCGCGAGGAAGGGCGCGGGATGAGCGGTGACGGACTTCGATCGGCAAAGCCTCTACCCGTCCGGCGATCGTCGTTCGTGATCAATCTTGACCATGACGACGGTCAAACTTGCTCAGGGCCAAAGGTCCGTTCGCGGGGAGAATACCGGCGTGAGCGATGGGGAGGAGGGGCGGAAGAGGAGGTCCGAGGTGGCGGCGAAGGTCCCCGGAGAGCCGGGGCGGACGTCGAGGAAGGAAGCGGGAAGGACTGCGTGGAGTCTGGATCGAAGGAGGTCTTTGAATGAGCATGTTCCCGACGAAGATACTGGCCGCGGTAGACGGCTCGGAGAACGCGGGGCGAGCCGCGACCGTCGCCGCCGGGCTGGCGAAGGCGACCGGCAGCGAGCTGCACGTCGCCACCGTAGGCTTCGTGCCCGCCATGTACCCCTACCGGGACCTGAGCTCCGCTGAGTGGAACGAACGGGCCCGTCGGGAGACCGGCGAGCTCTTGCAGAAGGAGGTGGAGAAACTCCGAAAGCGGGGGCTCGCCGACGAAGCCGAGACCCACATAAGGCTGGGAGCCGAGATCAACGAGATCGTGGATCTGGCCGAGGAGATCGGAGCCGGTCTCATCGTCGTCGGGAGCCGTGGCCTCGGGCCGCTCAAGCGGGTGCTCATAGGGAGCGTCTCGCTGGGCGTGGTGAGGCACGCGCACTGCCCGGTGCTGGTCGTCCGTCCCGGGGCGCGGGAGGATGGGTTGCTCTCCGGGGGTGAGATCCTGGCGGCGGTGGACGGCTCCGAGGCGGCCGCCGCGGCGAGCCGGGTGGCCGCCGAGGTGGCCGGGGCGACCGGTTCGAAGCTGCACGTGGCCTGTGCGCTGCCGCTCGATCCTCAGCTTCCTTACACACACCCGCTCATCGGCGAGAGGTTCGAGTGGAGCCTGGAGCGGGAGAAGGATGAGGTGCGGAAGTTCGTCGAGGATCGGGCGAAAGAGCTGGCGGAGTCAGGGGGTGTCGAGGCGGAGGCCCACCTCCTCCTGGGCCGTCCGGACCACGAGATCGTCGGCTTCGCCGAAAAGATCGGGGCGGATCTGATCGTCGTGGGGAGTCGAGGGCTGAAGGGGCTCAGGCGGGCCCTGGTGGGGAGCGTCTCGGACTCGGTCGTGCGCCATGCCCACTGCTCCGTGCTCGTCGTACGCTGAGGTCGGCGGTCGTTGGACGTGCTCGTGAACAGGATACTCCTGGCGACCGACGGTTCCGAGGACGCGGAGCTCGCCGCCCGTGCGGCCGCCGGTATAGCAAAGGGTACGGGGGCGGACCTCCATCTGGTGCACGCTTGGCGCCCGGTCCCCACCCACGTCGCCTACCCGGGCGTGACGTGGACCGACTACTCCTACCTCTACGAGAGGGAGGCGAATGAGGTTCTCGAGAGAGCGGCCGCGGCGGTGGAGAAAGCCGGCGGCGGGGTGGCGGGGACGCACCTCGTGCAGGGCTCTCCTGTCGGCGGGATACTCGAGATCTGCGGGGAGCTCGGGCCCGACCTGTTGGTCATGGGCAGCAGGGGGCTCGGGGCCTTCGGACGCCTCGCGCTCGGCAGCGTCTCCGAAGAGGTGATACACCAGGCCCCCTGCCCGGTGCTGGTCGTACGCGGTGGGGAAGGGGCCTGGCCTCCACAGCGGGTGGTCGTCGGAGACGATGGTTCGGACGCCGCCGCGATGGCCGGTGAGCTCGCTGCGCGCATCGGTGGCCTGTTCGGCGCCGATGGGGTCGTGGTTCGTGCCTTCTGGTGGCCTCCGGAGCCCGAAGGGGGCTGGAGAGAAGGTCGGGTCCCAGAACGGGAGGAGGCCCTCTACTGGGAGAAGCAGGCCCTCGAAGGGCGGGCATGGAAGCTTGGAGGGTTGCTCGGTCGACGTCCCGAGGCCCGGCTGATCGAGGGGAATGCGGCGGAGGAGATCCTGCGGGTGGCCGCCGAGATCGGGGGTGGAGAGAAGGCGCTCGTGGCGGTGGGTAGCCGGAGGCTCGGGGTCCTGGGACGGATCGCGCTCGGAAGCGTCTCTGCCAGGGTCCTGCGGGCGGTCGAGGGACCGGTGCTGGTCTGCCCGGGGAGACGTTGATCTTCTATTCGTAAAGGAGCGGGATGTTTCCTGTCAGGATGCTGGTGGCGGTGGACGGGTCGGAGGGGGCACGCCGCGCCGCGATGCTCGGTGCCCGACTCGCCGCGGCGCTCGGCTCGGAGCTGCACGTGGCGAGCGTCGGCCGGCTGCCGGCAGGTTACGGGTCGCCGGGCTGGGGACCGCCGCACCCGAACCCGGAGTTCGAAGCCGTCGCGCTCGCGCGGCGGGAGGCGGAGGAGCGGGCCAGGGAGGAGGCCCTGAGGCTCGAGGAGGCGGGATTCGCCGTGATCGGGGTGCATGTCGGGACGGGGGACCCCGAGTCCGGGATCGTGGCGCTCGCGGAGGAGATCGGAGCCGGGCTCATCGTCGTCGGCAGCCGCGGCCTCGGCGCGCTCCGCCGCACCCTGCTCGGGAGCGTCTCCGAGGGCGTGGTGCGCAACGCGCGTTGCTCGGTGCTGGTGGCGCGGGGCGACTCCCTCCCCGAGAAGGTCCTGCTCGCCGTCGACGGCTCCAGAGAATCTGCCGCAGCGGCCCGCATGGCGGCGGAGATCTGTGCCGCCTCCGGCGGCGAGCTGCACGCCGTCTACGTCGTGGAGGGGATGCGTCTGGGGCCCATGGCGTGGGACGTGGACGAGGCGAGGGTTCGACGTCGCATCCTCGCATTCCTGGAGGGTCAGATGGGGCCAGCCGGGGAGAAGGTGGTGCCCCGGGTGCACCTGGAGTTCGGGAGGGCGGATGCCGGGATAACGGAGCTGGAGGAGAGCCTGGGGGCGGACCTGATCGTCGTGGGGAGTCGGGGGCTGGGAGGGGTGCGCCGGGCACTCCTCGGCAGCGTCTCCGGCCCGGTCGTCCGTCACGCCCACGGTTCCGTGCTGGTGGTCCACCGGTAACGCTCACCGGATTGCGGAGCCCCGCTGGCCGGTATAAGATGAGATCCCCGTTCTCGCGGGGGCGGAAGGCCCCTGGAAGAAGAGGGGACTCATCGCTATGGGCACGACGGACGACCGGCACGAACAGGGTCCTCCACCCGACCCCGCGTCGGGCGGGGACCTTCGGAGGCGGCTCGAGATGCAGGAGGCGCTGGGCGCGCTCGCCTTCCAGGCGCTCTCCAGCGGGGACACCGTGGACGACCTCCTGAGTCAGGCGGCACGCACCGTCACCAGGGTGCTGCGCGTCGAGTACTGCGAGATCGTCCATCTCATACCCGAGGGGGACCGGCTGCTGCTGTGGGCCGGGGACGGTTGGCGGGAGGGGTATGTGGGGGAGGCCATAGGAGAGGTCGGGCTCTGCTCGCAGGCCGGGTACACCCTGATCTCCAGAGGCCCTGTCGTGTCCGAGGATTTGGAGAACGAGGTGCGCTTCAGGGCCTCGCCGCTGCTGACCGAGCACGGGGCCAAGAGCGGCATCACGACCCCCATCTACCTCGGGGGGCTGCCCTGGGGCGTGCTCGGGGCCCACACCACCACCAAGCGTACCTTCGATGAGGGGGAGGTCTGGTTCCTGCAGGAGGCTGCGACCATCATCGGCGCTGCGCTGGAACGCTCGCAGACCGAGCGGCAGTTCGAGGAACGCGCTGCCAGAGCCCGCGCCTTCCAGCGACGCTTCGAGTTCCTCGCCGATGCCAACTCGCGGCTCTCCTCTCTAACCGATGACCGGGCCGTGCTCACCGGCGCGGCGAGCCTGGTCGTGCCGGACCTGGCCGACTGGTGCTTCGTCGACGTGGTTGAGGAGGACGAAGCGAGGATACACAGGCTGGTGCTGGTCCGCTCCGGCGAGCTCGAAGGAGGGGCCACAAGGCGTTACGAGTTCGACTACCCCTTCGGCGCCGGCGTCTCCCACGGTACGCCCAAGGTCTTCAGGAGCGGGCGTTCGGAGTTGATTCCCCAGGTGAACGACGCTCTCCTGAGGGACGTAGCGCGCAGCGGAGAGCAGCTCGAGATCCTGCGGCGTCTGGAGCCGGTCTCTTACCTGTGCGTGCCGCTCAGGGTGAGGGGTCGCATCCTGGGGGCCCTTGGGATGGCCTCGTCCAGCCCAGAGCGCCGCTACGGGGAGGAGGATCTCGCGCTGGCCGAGGGGCTGGCGTACGTGACGGCGCTGGCCCTCGAGAACAGCCGGCTGCGCCTGCCGGAGTCCGAGCTTGTGCGCGAGATCATCGAGCGCGCCCGCAAGTCGCCGGCGATCTCCGCCTCGTACCAGAAAGGAGCCCCCGAGCTCACGCAACGGCAGCTGGAGGTGTTGAGGCTGCTCGCGCAGGGCAAGAACGCGAGGGAGATAGGGGAGGAGCTCTACCTCTCTCAGGCCACCGTGAGGAACCACATCCGCTCTTTGTTGCAGGCGCTCGGGGCACACTCGCAGCTCGAGGCCCTCGCCGTCGCCCGCAGGCTCGGGCTCGTCCCCGACTAGCCGTTCACAGACCGAACGCGCCGCGCATGCTCCTGGCGTGGGCGGCCTCTCCCAGGAAGCGGTGTTCGCCGAGCAACTGCTCGGTGGTGCGCAGGAGCGAGTAATGGTTGAACGGCTCCCTCGAACGCGTCCCGGGCCGGGTGTACGGGCTGATCACGATGGTCGCCACCCGGCAGCCCGGGTCGCCAGCGTTCGAAGCGCACCGGTCGCTGGAGCCGAACCCTTCGGCTCCCTCGTCGAAGGTGATGAAAACAACCGTCTCTCCGCTCCTGTAGGCCCTGCTCCGTACGATCTTCGGGATCTGAGTGCGCAGCCACGAATCGGCCGCGGAGAGGGGGCAGCTGTGGGCATCATGGCACAGGTTGGGTGTGATGAAGGAGAAGGCTGACAGGGTGTTCGTCCTGAGGTCGTGCCCGAGTCTGGCGTAGGGAACGTCCCTCGAGGCGCAGCCGGTGAGGCTGGTGTAGTAGGGGGGAGGGTTGTGCTTGGCGGCGTACTCGCCGGAGTTGCTCTTCGCGCAGGTCGTGGGCATGGACTCCTCGTAGGCCTTCCACGAGCGTACCTGGGAGAAGATGGAGGGGGCGCTCGTCGTACAGGAACCGCGCGGCTCGCAGTCGGAAGAGAACCGCTTGAGCGAGGAGTATCCCAGCCCCGAGGTGGCCGCGATGTAGTTCGGCAGGCTGGGATGGGTTACGTTGTGGTAGTCGGTGGCCAGGCCGCAGTCGGGGATCAGGACACGGTTCATGTAAGGTGCGGACCCACTCCCCACCACCTGATCGTAGCTTCTGTTCTCCAGCCAGATCCATATAACGTGCCGGTAGGTCCGGGGCGGGGACGAGCGCGTACCGCAGATCTTCTGCCGCGCGAGGAGGGAGGTGGACGGTGCCCGGGAGTGTGCCTGCGATGGGCCGGAGGCCGAAGAGCATGCCCCCAGGGCGAGGGCCGCCAGGAGCGTCAGCAGGGTGAAGGTCAGCAGGGGTTTCTTCTCTCTCACCGGTGTCGTCCGCTCTTCCTGCTCCTCTCCGGGATCTCCCGGATACTAACCGTCCGGGTGTGACCGGGCAACCTCCCCGGGGGAGCGTCTTTCGGCGAGGAGTCTTCCCTCCCGGCCGGTCTCTCCCCGAACCGCCTCAGCCAGGTGATGCCGACCGCGACCAGCGCGGCCAGGTAGAAGCCGATAGCCGGGAGCGAACCGGTGTCGCTCCCGGCGAGGATGCCGTGTACGAGCCCCAGCGCGAACGTCGCCCAGGCGAGGAGATGTACCGTCCTCCAGCCGGAAAGGTGCCTCCTCAGGAGGCCGCTCGAGGCGGTGAGGACCATGGCGACCATCGCCAGAAACCCGAGCGTTACGGCGAGAGGTCGGTAGCTCGAGGTCCAGGGAACGAGCAGGAGCTGCGCCCAGCTGAAGCTGACGAAGCTGTCCGTCCACAGCGCGAAGAGGTGTACGGAGAGCGCCACGAGCGCCGCCGCGCCGAGAGCCCGGTGCATCGAATGCAGCCGGGCGGGGAGGCCCCCGACCGGGAGCCTGGCGGAGCGCCTGGTACCCAGGAGCACGGCTCCGGTGGCGCACGCGAAGGCGACGAAGCCCGCGGCCCGCGCCACCGCCCACGGCAGGCTGAGGCCGGTGAAGGAGGGTGTGCCCGTGGGTGCGGAGAGGGTGGCGAGCAGGCGCGGGACGACACCCAGCGAGAGGGCGGCCGCCCCCGCGGCGAGGAGGTGTCGCTTGCCCTTCGGGGCCCACCCGGCGCCCGCGATGCCGCCGAAGAGGAGCACGCCGAGGACCGTGGCGAGGTCCAGGGTCCGGGTGGAGCGTCCGAGCAGCGCGAAGACGAGCGCCAGCGTCCCGGCCCCGGCGGTCGTCCAGCCCTGCACCTGGGACTCGCCCTTGAGGTTCGACAGCGCGCTCACGGCGGACGTGATCGCCATCACCAGCGAGAGCCCGGAGAGTATGGCGAACGTCACGAGGCTCGCTCCGCGCTCCGTCGGCCGGTGAGGGAGATGGTCCGGCCCCGCCGGTCGGTGACGACCGCCCGGCACCTCTCGTCCAGCGCCGCCGCGGCCTCGATGCCGCCGAGGATGAGGAGCTTCGCACCCAGGTCCGCCTCGATGATCGTGGGTGCGGCGACGGTGGCGAAGAGCAGATCGCTCTCCACCGGGGCGCCGGTGCGCGGGTCGATCAGGTGGTGGGCCCGGCGCCCGCCCGCCTTCCACGCCCGCAGGGTCGTGGTGGAGGTCGCGACGGCCAGAGAGTCGCCCGAGAACTCTCCCACCACCTTATCGTGCTTCACCGCGACGCGCCAGGGGACTCCACGCTCGTCGCGGCCCAGTGCCACGATATCTCCCCCCACGTCCACCAGCAGTCCGGCGTGCCCGGCGAGCTGCATCGCCGCCCACCCGATCGCGAGCGCCTTCCCGACCCCTGCGAGGTCCAGCCGGACGCCCGGAGGGAGGGTTACCCTGCCGGTGTCCTCCTCGATCCAGCGCCGCATCTCCACCGGCTCGAGGCCACCCGGGGCGGTGACGACGCCGACGTCGCTGCGGGGCAGGGAGGATGCGTAGCCGAAGGCTTCGAGCGAGGAGATCACACGCGGGTCGAGCAGCCCGCCCGACCACTCGTAGGCCTGCACGGAGGCTTCGATCGCAGCACGGAGCCGGCCGCCGGCGATCATCGCCCCCTCCCGGTTGAGCCGGGAGAGTTCGCTTTCGGGACGGAAGCGGGAGAGCGCCTGCTCGGTGCTCTCCAGATCGTCGACCGCGCGCCGGAGCGCCTCGTCACCGGGCCCGGGATCGTCCGTCACGACCACCAGCCGGATCTCGGTGCCCAAAGCCCGTCCTTGTCGGGTTCGTCTGTGGAGCGCCACCGCCGATCACTGTCCCGCAGGGACCGACCCCTGGCTGACGGCGGAGGGAGCGGCCCGGGATACGTTCGAGAAAGAGGGAGACGCTCCCTGGGACCTTTGCACGAGGGCTGCCCGACCCTCGTCCCCTCCGCCGGTCTCCGCGTTCTGGGCCGTCTGGTCGGCCGGGGTCTGGCGGACGGCGGTCTGCGGGGTGTACGCGACGGGCTGGTGCGCCGCCAGGAACCCCCCGATGCCGGCTATCGAGGCCACCGCGGTGAAGGTGACCACCGCCAGCTCCCTGCGGTGCGAGACCCTCCCCCGGCCACCGGCTCGGCCGGAACCTGCTGTGCTGCTCGTCCCGGTCATCTCCCAGGCTCCTTTCGAAGTCGTTTTCGTGGTTCAGGGGTAGTGTGGACCGCGAGCCTTTCGCCCGTGTGTACGCTGCATGAGCTTTTCGACAGAAAAGCTCCTCTGTATCTACGGCGTGCGCTAGCATTACCGGGTGGATGAAGCGGATCCTGGTGGTAGAAGACGAAGCGTACCTCGCCTCCCGCCTCGCGCAGGTGCTCGAGGAAGAAGGTTATGCGGCCGAGACCGCCGCCGCCGGCAGAGAAGCCCTGAAGGCGGCGCTCTCGGAGGAGTTCGATCTTTTGATCGTCGACTGGATGCTCCCCGAGCTCGACGGTGTGGAGCTCGTCCGGCGCCTGAGGGCGGCGGAGGTCGCGACCCCCGTGCTCTTGCTCACCGCGCGCGACCAGATAGAGGACCGCGTCGAGGGGCTCGACGCGGGCGCCGACGACTACCTGCCCAAGCCCTTCGCCTTCGCCGAGCTTCTGGCGCGGGTGCGGGCGCTCACCCGTCGCCAGCGGAGCCAGCCCTCCGAGCCGCTGCTGCGGGTCGGGGACGTCGTGCTGGACTCGGCGCGGCACGTGGTGTGGCGGGGCAAAGAGCGCATCGAGCTCACGGCCAAGGAATTCGCGCTGCTCGCCACCCTGATGCGCCGCCCCGGGCAGGTTTTTACCCGCCCGGTGTTGCTGGAGACCGTGTGGGATGCCGACGCGAAGGTGTATGCCAACGTGGTGGATCTCTACGTCTCGCACCTCAGGAACAAACTCGACCGGGAGGGGGAACCCTCGCACATACGCACGGTCCGCGGCGTCGGCTACGCCTTCGAAGAGCGGTAGCGGGGCCAGGGGGCGTTTTCGGTGTTCGGAAGGATCCGGCTGAAGCTCACCCTCGGGTACGTGGCGATACTCGCCCTCATCCTCACCATCTTCGGCGCGGTCGTGGTGCTCGGCTTCTCCCGGCAGCTCACGTACCGTCAGGACCAGCTGCTCCAGCGGGAGGCGAGGAGCGAGCAGAGGGGTGTCCCCGCGGGTGGTGAGGAGGGCGGGACGCTGCGGAAGCGAGAGAGGGTCGAGGGTTTCGCGTGGGCCCGCCTCACCCCCGACGGCGAGGTCACGGCCCGGTCCGGCAACGCCTCGTCGCTGGGTCTGCCCGCTCTGGGACAGTTCAGGGAGGCCGTCAGGATGGAACGTCCGCTGGCGGCCACCATAGAGACCCCCGCAGGGGACGTCAGGGTGGTGAGCATGCCCGTCGTGCGCTCGGGGAGGGTGGCGGGCGTCGTGCAGGTCGCCCAGTCGCGCGAGACCATCGGTAACACCGTCGGGAAGCTCGTGGAAGTCCTCGTCCCGATCGGGATCTTCTCGCTCGTGCTCGCCACCGTGGGCGGGCTGTACATGTCCGGGAGGGCGATGCGTCCCGTCAGGGAGGCCTTCGAGCGCCAGCGTACCTTCGTGGCCGACGCCTCCCACGAGCTCAAGACCCCGCTCACCGTCATCCGGGTCGACGCCGAGCTGGCGAGCCGCGTCGCGACCGATCGGAAGGTCCTGGAGCCGCTGGAGCACCTGGTCTCCGAGACCGAGCGTATGAAGAACCTTATCTCCGATCTGCTGCTTCTGGCTCGCCTCGACGCCGGCAAGCTGGAGATCTCCCGCGAACCCTTCGACCTCTCGGAGGTTCTGCACGAGACGGCCGAGCGCTTCGCGCCGCGGGCGCTCTCCGCGGGCATCGAGCTGGACGTCGGCGATCCCGGCGGGCTCCCGGCGGTCGGAGACCGAGCGAGGACCTCGCAGATACTCGCGGCCCTGGTGGACAACGCTCTCAGACACACGCCTCCCGGGGGCAGCATCATCTTCGGCGGGGCACACTGTCACGGGAAGGCCGAGGTGAGCGTCGCCGACACGGGCGGTGGTATCCCCGAAGAGCATCTGCCCCACATCTTCGACCGGTTCTACCGTCCCGAGGGCTCCCGCGGCGGGGAGGGAGGCGGGGCGGGGCTCGGCCTCGCCATAGCGAGGGATCTCGCCCGCGCCCAGGGCGGAGAGCTCATCGCCGGAAACGATGCGGCGGGCAAAGTCGCGATCTTCCGCCTCAGGCTGCCCGCAGCGCGCGCAGGGCGTTGAGGATCACGACGAGGTCTATTCCCTCTTGCAGCAGGGCTCCCTCGACGGGTTCGATGTAGCCGAAGGCGGCGAAGACCATGGCCGCGAGGCTCATCCCCATCCCGGCCACCACGCTCTGGCGGGCGATGCCGAACGAGCGCCGGCCTATCAGGATCGCGTCCACCACCCGGTCTATGCGGTCGACGGTGATCACGGCGTCGGCGGTCTCCGAGGAGACCGTGCTCCCGGCCGAGCCCATTGCTACGCCTACGTCCGCGAGCGCGAGCGCCGGCGCGTCGTTCACCCCGTCGCCGACCATCACCACCGGTCTGAGGGAGGGGGATTCCTGCGCCTCCCGCACCACCTTCAGCTTGTCCTCCGGAGAGAGCCCGGCGTGGACGAAGTCCACGCCGAGGCGCTCGCCCACTTCCGCGGCGACCTCCCGCGAGTCACCGGTGGCCAGCACCACGTGCTCGATCCCCGCCGCGTGCAACCGCCCGACGAGCCCCTTGGCGTCCTCTCGCAGACGATCGCCCATGGTTATGCTCCCGGCCACCCGCCCGTCCATCCCGACGAGTATCCTGGATCTTCCGGGGGCGTCGTCCGCAGACGGGTGTGGGATCTGCCCTCCCCCGTAGCCTCTCTCGCGCAGCCAGGCCGGGCTCCCTACCGCGACCCGGTGTCCTTCCAAGTAGCCTTCGATGCCCTGTCCGGGGTCTTCGATCACCTCCTCGGGGAGTGTGAGCCGCAGCCCGCGCCGCTTCGCTCCGTGCACGATCGCCTCCGCCAGGACGTGGGCCGAGAGCTGGTCGACGGAGGCGGCGAGCCGCAGGAGCTCCAGCGGGGAGGTTCCGTCGAGCGGGGTTATGTCCTCGATCTCCGGGGTTCCCAGCGTGACCGTGCCCGTCTTGTCGAGGATCACCGTGCGGGCCCTGCCCAGCTTCTCTATGGCGGAGGCGCCTTTGAGGATGATTCCGTGGTGCGCCGCCCGTGAGAGCCCCGAGATGAGCGCGATGGGGGCGGCCAGGATCAGGGGGCAGGGGGTCGCCACGACGAAGACGGCAAGCGCTCGCACCGGTTCCCCGCTCATGAGCCAGGCGCCTCCTGCGACCGCGGCGGTGAGCGGCAGGAAGAACAGCGCGTAGCGGTCCGCGAGCCGGACGAAGGGTGCCTTTTGCCGTTCGGCCTCGCGCACGAGCTTCACTATCTGCGCGTAGGCGCTCTCCGCCGCGGGACGTGTCGTCCTCATGTCGAACGCGTCCCCGGCGTTGGCCGCGCCGCTTCGGAGCGTGCTCCCCGCGGCGAGGGAGACGGGGAGCGGTTCGCCGGTGAGTGCGGATTCGTCTACCACCGCCGTCCTTGAGAGCAGGATGCCGTCCACCGGGATGACCTCCCCGGCGCGTACGACGACGACGTCTCCGGTTTCGAGCTCCTCGACCGGCACCTCCTCGAGGTCCTCGCCGCGCCGTCGGTGTGCGACCTTCGGGGCGCGTTCGAGCAGCGTGGTGAGCTCCTTCCTCGCCCGGCTCACGGCGACCGTCTCCAGGGCGCCTCCGCCGCTCAGCATCAGCGCTATCACGACCCCGGCCAGGTATTCCCCGAGAAGTAGGGAGCCGGCCATCGCCACCAGCGCGATGAGGTCCACCCCGACGTCGCCCCGCAGCAGGCTGCGAGCCACCGAGTAGGAGAGTGGGACGAGTCCTGCGACGAGGCCGAGGGCCCAGATGAGCCTGCCGGATTCCGGCGAAGCCGTCACGTAGAGAATGCCGCCGACGAGCACCGCGCCGAGGATGAGGATCGCCAGCAGCCGTTCCCGGCGCCGACCCACGTACGCCCCAAAAGACTTCGTCCGCTCGCGAAGGACGCGCATCCTGGACGGGTTCATCGTTCGGGCTGCGGGTGGATCAAGACGGGCCCCTCGAAGGTCTTCAGCACCTTTGCCGAGACGCTACCCACCATCACCCTGCGCACGACGCCCAGCCCCCGGTGCCCCATCGCCACCAGCGCCGACCGGCCCCCTTCCTCCGCGGCGTCGAGGATGGCCTGCGTCGGGTCGGCCGAGACGACCCGGATCTCTGGTCTGCTGCCGAGCAGGCGCTCCATCTCTGCGGCGCGCCGGTCGAGCTCTTCGGCGCCCCGACGCATCTCCTCCCGGAGAACCCTGGCCGGCTCTTCGCCTCCCGTGAGCTCCGGGTAGGCCCGTAGCAGGAGCCCGGAGGCGCCGAAGGGTGAGCAGATCGAGGCCGCGAGCTCCCCGGCATGGCGGGCGGCTTCCGAGCCGTCGTCGCCCACGACGAGCCTTCGCGGGGGCCAGGCCTCCTCCCCGCCGCGCACGACCAGCACCGGTATGGAGGCGTCGTAGACCACGCCTTCTGAGACGCTGCCGAGCGTGAGGCGTCCGACGGCTCCCATCCCCCTGCTGCCCATGACCACCAGCCCGGCTCCCAGCTCTCCGGCGAGGTCCAGGATGGCGTCCACCGGAGCTTCCATCTTCAGGTGGCTCCCGGCGACCCGTCCACCGAGCCTCTCTATCTCCGCGAGCTGTCCTTCCAGTATCTCCCTGGCCTCCCTTTCCATCTCGTCGCGTACTAGGGCTTTGAAGTGCGCCACGGGCACCGGCTTCCAGGCGTGGATCACGTGCAGCTGCGCGCCCGAGTGGCGCGCGACGTCGGTGGCGGCTCTGGCGGCGAGGGAGGCCTGCCGGGAACCGTCGGTGGCGAGGACTATCCTGCCTGGTATGGACACGGGTCCGCTCCTTTAGCGTCGGGCTGGATGGACGAGGACCGGCCCCTCCGCGGCCCGGAGCACGTTCGTCGAGACGCTGCCGAGCCTCAGGCGCTGCATCGCGCCGAGCCTCCTGCTCCCCACCGCTACGAGGGGGGCTTCTTTCTCCGCCGCGAGACGTACGAGCTTCTCCGCCGGGTCTCCGGTCGCGACGACGATGGCGGGTCGTCTCCCGAGGGGGCGTTCCAGCTCGCCTGCCCTCTCCCCCAGCGCCCGCTCCGCCCTGCGCAGTGCGTCCTCGACGAGCCTGGGGTTGAAGGCCCGGCCTTTCGTATCCTGCTCGGGAAGCTCGGGGAAGACCCTGACGAGTTCTCCCCGGGCGTCGAAGTGTCCCCCGATGGTGGCGGCGAGCTCCCCGGCACCGCGGGCGGCCTCCGAGCCGTCGTCGCCGATGACGACCCACCGCGGGGGCCAGGCCTCCTCCCCGCCGCGCATGACCAGCACCGGATGGTCTGCGTGGTGTACCACCCCTTCGGAGACGCTTCCTACGACGAGCCGCCGGATCGGCCCTCGCCCGCGGCTGCCCATGACGATCAGGTCCGCCTTCAGCCCGTCGGCGGCGTCCAGTATGACCTCGATGGCGGGGCCGGCCTCCACGTGGACTCCTGCGACGGGGCAGCCCCGCTTCTCTATAGCCTGCTTCTCGTCTTCGGCGACCATGCGGGCGCTCTCCTCGCACGCCTCGACGTAGTCTTCGCTCAGCACGCCGGGGTAGCCGTAGTCCTGCGGGTAGCGGTAGGCGTGCACCAGGTGCAGTTCCGCCCCGGACTTCTTGCACAGGTCCGCCGCGGCCCTCGCGGCGAGCCGGGAGTCCTGGGAGCCGTCGGTAGCCAGGAGCACTCTTTGCAGCTGCATGCCTCGTAACCTCCTTGTCCTCTACGCCGCGTCGAGCAGGGAGGCGTAGAGCGCGAGCTCGTCCTTCAGGAGCCGGGTTATGAGGAACCGCTCGCGCACCAGGTCGTGTCCCCTGCTCGCGAGCTCTCTGCCTCTGTCGGGGTCGCGCAGCAGCTCCAGCGCCCGCTGCGCGCACTCTTCGACGCTCTCGATCAGGAAGCCCCCCGCACCACCCTCCATCTGCAGGGGGATGCCGCCGGCCCTGCCCGCCACCACCGGCGTCCGTTTCCAGAGCGTCTCGGAGACGACCAGCCCGAACCCCTCGCGGATGGACTTCTGGATCACGACGTCCGAGAGCCGCTGGAAGGCGTTGACCTCCACGTTGGAGACGCCGGTGAGGTTGGTGAAGAGGTGTATGTCGGGTTCTTTGGCGGTCTCGTCCCTTATCCGGCGGTAGACCTCCCACCCTTCGGGATCGTCCAGGGCCATCGATCCGACCAGCGCGAGCTGCGCCCCCGGGACCTCCTCCCGGACGAGGCGGTAGGCCGCGATGACGCCGAGGGGGTCCTTCCAGGGATCGAACCGCGAGACCTGCGTCAAAAGCGGCCTCTCGGTATCCACGCCCATCCACCTCAGCACCCCGGAGGCGGTCGCGGTCCCGAGCTCGAAGTTCTTGGGGCTCTGGGGGTCTATCGCGGGCGGGATGATCTCGGTCCTCTCGACCGGGAACCTCGGGGGGACGAAGCCGGGCATGGTGAACACGGCCGCATCGTAGTCGTCGAGGAAGGGCCTGAGGAACTCCCAGAGGCCGGGGTGAGGTTCGGAGGTGTCTATGTGGCACCTCCAGATCCAGCGCGTCTCACCGCGGCCGTGGAACCTGGGGATCGCGAGCGGCTGGGGGTCGTGCGCGACGATGAGGTCGTACTCTTCCTCCAGGAGGCGGGCGTTGCGGGTGGAGTAGGTCAGATAGATCTCTTTCTCGTGCTCCGTGAGGCCCCGTTCGGCTCCCTGCAGGGCGTTGTGCATGGCCTTGGTCACCCCGAAGAACTCCTTGTCTCCGGTTATGGTCTTCCAGTCGGCCGAGATCCCGAGGTCGCGCAGCAGCGGCACTTCGGAGCGCAGGATCTCCGCCACACCACCGCCGTAGGGGGTGGCGTTGAGGTGCAGGATGCGGCTGCCTCGCAGGGCAGCCGCCAGCTTCCTCACCTCTTCTATAGCCTCTTCGCCGGTGATCGGGACGTAAGCCTCGATCTCCTGTCTGCCCACGTAGACGGACTCGAGCATCACCGATCACCCTCTCCATCCGCCAAAAGCGTCCCGCCGGCTTCGCGTTCCCGGAGGCTCCGGTGGGTCACTCTCCGGCCTCGAAGACGAGCCAGGAGCCGTCTACTTCGCTGCTGGCCCCGAAGCCGCCCCCTGCGGGGACCACTTCTGTGAGCGTGGCCTTCTCTCGCGCGAGCGCGTCGAGGGCCTTCGCCATCTCCGCGGTGTGGATTACGAAGACCACCTTCCTTTCTTCGGCTGCCTCAGAGGGGGATTGCACGCTCTCTTCCCTGGAGGCGCTCGCGAACAGACGCTCCCGCTTCATGGCTTCTTCCCACAGCCTCTCCCTGTTGGCTTCGACCTCGGTCTCGCGGGCGGCTACCTCTCTGCGCCACTGCTCTATGCGTCCTTCGACGCTCTTCAGTATCCAGCCTACGCCGGGGAGATGTCGCTCGGTCATCTTCTGCTCCTCCTTTCCTCCCTCGGTCGGTCCTCTGCAGGCCTCCTGGCGGCGCGGCCCTCGAAGAGCTTCCCCGGCGCTCCGGGCACCCCCGCCAGCGGCAGCACCCAGCGATCGAGTCCCCAGTACCCCGCGACCCGCCAGGCGAGCACCAGCCAGGTCGCCAGGATGAACAGGACGGGGTTGGTCGAGACGGTGCCGGCGAGCAGGTAGTTGGCGTTCATGAAGCCACCGAAGAAGGCGGCTATCCCGGTGAAGAGACCGAAGATCAGGCCGAGCCCCACCAGTATCTCCCCGAAGGTGACCACGTAGGAGAAGGCGGCGGCGTTGGGCAGCACGAGGTCCTTCAGGAAGGACGCGTACCACCCGCTGACGTCCGGGTGCTCCCCGGTGGTCTTGGCGAGCGCCCCCTGCACGAAGCCCGTGACCGCCGCCCCGGCCTTGCTCCCGACCCACACGCCGGAGGGGTCGGTGAGCTTTTCCCACCCGGCGCGCAGCCATTCCCCCCCGACGTACAGCCGGATCCCAAGCCACACCGGAGCCAGCCTGCGGTCCGAGAAGAGCAGGCGGGAGATCTTCGGTTCGGGAATCTCGTTCCCTGCGGCCCTGCCCAGCGTTCCGGCGCTCATCTCTTCCCTCCGATCCGCTCTGGTACTCTACGGTAAGAAATGTATCCGCGGGGACCGCTCGTGCCCTGAGCAAGATGGCCCATACCGGTGAGCAAGATTGACCAAAGAAGAGGCGGGGTCATCCCTACGTCTGGAGGCTGCTTGTACGTTGGTCAATCTGGACCAGATCTTGGGCAAAATGGATCAATCCGTCCTCCTCCTGCATCCGTATCCTGCTATAGTTGAAAACGGCCGATGTCTGGAGTGCGCGGGAAATGACGGAGAAGGGTCGCGAAGAGTTCGTGAGGGCGTTGAGCGAGCGGTTCGGGGACCGCCTCAAACTCCGTTCTGCTGCGGGGTCTGCGTTGCTCGTCTCCGTCTGGCCCGGAGGATCCGATGACGTGCGTTACCTGGCGAGGCTGGCGCGTGAATACGGTGTGCCGCTCGCACCCCGCGGGGCCGGGCTCTCCCTCGCGGACGACCCGGCGGAGGGCATAGTGATCCGCTTCGATCTGATGCGCAACACCCGCATACCGGAGGGCGACGAAGACTGGGCCGAGGCGGAGCCCGGCGCATTGTGGCTCACGCTGGACAACGAGCTGCGCCTGCGCGGCAGGGGGCTCGCCGTCTACCCCACCAGCGCCCCCCGGGCCACGGTGGGGGGGTGGCTTGCGACCGACGGCGTGGGTGTTGGCTCCTTCCGCTACGGCAGGCTGCGCCAGAACGTTCCCTCGGTCGACGTCGTCATGCCCGGCGGCGAGCTGCGGGAGGTCCCCGGGGAGCGGCTGGGCGAGATCCTGGGCTCCGAGGACGGGAGCTCTGGGATCATAGTCAGGGCCCGCCTCCGGACCCGCCGGGCCGATGCCGACGTTCCTTTCGCGGTGGCCTTCGACGGTGCCGGACCGGCGCTCGAGGCCGCCGCCGGCGCGCTGGAGGAGGATCTTCCGCTCTGGCACCTCGTCCTCATCAACCCGCGGATGTCCGAAGCCCGCGAGCTCGGCGGGGCGTACCTGCTCTTCGGAGCGTACCAGGCCCCGTGCGAGGAGGTCGAAGCCTGGCTCGCGAGCCTCGCCCGGCGCGGGGGG
>Ga0207747_1000537_pt1 | contig 41575 bp, 38 predicted proteins | sample HigsolmetaGSP11D_FD_184839 | JGI IMG/M metagenome (GOLD analysis project Ga0207747, IMG submission 184839) | High solid enriched microbial communities from the Joint BioEnergy Institute, USA - SP1-1-D (SPAdes) | ecosystem: Engineered > Bioreactor > SSF (Solid state fermentation) > Aerobic >...
CCAGCCGCACCGCGCGCTCGCGCACTTCAGGGGAAAACTTGTTCCTCGTCTTGCTCATGATGCTCCATCCTACTCAGGAGTTGGAGCCTCCGGCAAACCCGGCGCGGTTCATATCGTTACGGGCCGTCTTGCTCTTCAAGAACATTTCAGTTCAACCGAGACCTAGCAGTCGCGGCCGCTGCCTAGCTCCGCCGACGCTTCGGTGCAGTATCCGCCCTCATTTTCGGTGACAGTATCCGTCCTCTATATTGCAATTGTGCTTCGCCTCTCGATCCTGACTCGATAACGGTACGGGCCTTCTGCCTCCACGACGACAAAATCCCCCGCACGCGCGTTGTGCAGTCTGAGAAATGTTCCAACCCACCCTCGCTGGCGGAACATCTTCTTCGTGCCGTCCAGATCCGTGTGTATGACCGGGCCGCCCTCCCACGAGACCGATACTTCGCGGGGTGCCTTCGCCGCCTTGTTGGAACCACCAACGGCATCTTTCGGAAAGCGGTCAAAGAATTTTCCAAGATAGAAGTGATTGTTGTTCAGATTGCCCTGGGAGAGCTCTGTCCTGCCTATCACCAACCATCCCGATGGGTTCGACGACGTGTACTGTTGCTCCTGGCCTATTGCGGGCAACGCCGAATGCCCAGCTGGAATCTTCAGCAATGTAAGCTGCTCCTGGATTGCTCGGCTCACTTCCTCTGTAAACCTTACCCAGGTCACAGCGCCACTGGGATGTCTGTAACGAACGGGTGAAGGCAGTCTTATGACATCTGATAGTACCCAGGGTATGTTCCACTTGGCTAAACCGCCAAACCGGATCATGTCTTCCGGAATGCGATGATGATCGAACGTTGCCACCATCTGCTCGACGTCGAGCGGTTGGCGCACTTCTACCAGCCGCGCCACACCATAGACGCATCCCATGCCCTTCCAGATCAACCCGAACCATCCCCGATGGGAGGTCGCCTCTGACCTCATCTCCCAGTCCTTCTGACCGGCGAGAATATGGCTGATCCAGGGGTTACCGATCACAAGCCCCTTGCGAACAATCGGTTCACACACTTCCATCAACTACACTCATTGTACGACATAGGAACCGTCAGGTTCCCTCGGTGGTACCGCCATCTGATCGCGCTCGAACATGGCGACGATCGCCTTTCCGAGAGGATCGTCTTGAGTGCCGCCAGCCCTTTCGGCGGCCAGTCCCTTTTGCAGCCCTTCAACGTCCTCCCGCGCATCTCCCATGGGCCACAGGGCAGACGTCGCAAGACGCCGCTTGCGGGTCATCAGGCTCTGGAGAAGACAATCAAAAGAGTGCTCCTGATAGGCCCCGTGAATAGCCATCGGCAAATGAATGGTGACAGGCCGAGCCTGACCGATACGATGCACGCGGTCGTTGCACTGCTCCTCGACGGCTGGATTCCACCAGCGGGACAGATGGATGACGTGGGTTGCAGCAGTCAGCGTCAGGCCGGTACCAGCCGCCTTGGGGCCCAAAACGAGAATGTCGAAGCCTCCGTCGTTTTCCAGATGGCGCTGAAAACGGTTTACGATCGCCTGGCGTTGCGGAATGGGCGTATCGCCGTTGATCAGGTCGACGTGATGAAGGCCCAGCTCGCTGCGCACCAGTTCTATGAACCGGTACTGCATCTGCCGGTGCTCAATGAACACCAGAGCGCGTTCACCCTTCGCCTTGATCCGCCGCAGAATGTCGATGGTGGCCTCAAGGCGGGCGGATGCCCGAATGAAGTCGTCGTTACTCGTTTTGATGTTCAGTGCGGGATGGACCGAGACGCTGCGGATATGATGCAGCATCTTGAGTTGGGCCCCCATGCCCCCCGTGGCAAGTTTCAGACGCGCATCGTCGTAGGCTTCGGCCTGGATCGTTGGCATGAGCCGTGGATGGATGCGCCGCACCTTGGGCGGCAGATCGGTGGCCACCGTTTCCTTCAGCCGCCTTATACCAAGTGGAGGCAGTCCGTGACGCGACAGGAACGCTCTGGCGTGCAGCTCCTTCATATTGTCTTCGGCTGGCTCTTCATACCGCTCGCGGAACTTGCGCAGCGTGTCGAGGGAACCCGGCGCGAGCTGGTCCATGATGGCCCAGAGTTCGTCTGTCGTATTCTCGATGGGTGTGCCCGTGAGACCAATCCGGAAATCCGCATTGATCGAGCGCGCTGCCACGGCTCGGAGACTCACCGGATTCTTGAGCGCCTGGATCTCGTCGAACACTGCTGCGGAGAACGGAATGCGGGCAAGGGAATGCTGGTAGTTGGTCAGCGTCGTATAGGTCGTGAGGATCCAGAACCTGTGCGCCCGCCCCTCTGCCACCGCCTCTCTCAGAAAGCCAAGATCGAGCTTCGCCGTTCCATCGTCCGTATCCTTGCCCCGAGCCCCGGTCAGCTTGCGTCTGGAAATGGCGGATCCGTACAGACGGATCAGATGCCCAAGACCGGGTTCGTGCATGTGCCGGGCAACCTCCTGCTCCCAGTTTTCCAGCAGCGAGGTGGGAGCAACGATAAGAAACGGCCCCCTGTTTCTGCTACGGGGATCGGCGATCACTTCCTTGAGCCAGGCAAGGAAGGTGATCGTCTGGAGCGTCTTGCCGAGCCCCTGTTCGTCAGCGTTCAGCACTCCCGGAAGGCCGGCTCGCCAGGCTGCGACCTGCCATGCGAAGCATTCCTTCTGATGATCCTTGAGGGGTGTCCGAATGCTGGCAGGCAGACGGTCTTCGATCTGCGAGACGCGCGGCTTGATGGAGGTTAGCCACTTGAGCTCCTCGAAATTGACTTCGGTGTCGAGGACGTAAGGCCCGGTTGGCTCTTCCTCAAATCCGGTGCTGCTTTGATGATCGCCGGACAACTCACCGGCCTCGATCCGTTCATCCAGCAGGTTGAGCATCTCCTGCCGTGCCGGGATCTGGAGGTCATCGAGAGGAATTTCGCGCTCGCCCCGTTCCATCGCCGCCTGCACCTCCGCGCGGAGATTTCGCAGGTCGTCGAGATCCATCCGACCAAGCACCTCCTTCAGACGCTCGCTGAAGTCTTCAGGAAGCCAGGAGCTCTCGCCAGCCTTGTACTCCTCCAGTTGCTTCTTTTCGTACTTGACGATGCCGAGAACCCGCTCCGAGAACTCACGCGTCTCAACGAGAACCGGGCCGACCGCCTGTTCAATGGCTTCCTGTTCCGCCTGAGGCGACAGCCCCTCAAGCTGGCCAGCCTTTCGCAGCTGGGCCTCCACGGCTTCGGTAATTTTGGCAAGCGGATTGCGGATGAAGTCGCGCCGTTCCTCCGGTGACGCCTTCTGCATGTCTGCCATGACACGCAGCGCGGTGGCGGCGGAACGCTCCACCACAACGTAGCGGCCCGGACTGAGACGATAGGCGGAAAGAGCCCCTCTTTCTCTCACCAATCGTTGGAAACGCTGCAGGTCGAGCCCCTGCACCTCGCCCATGTCCTCGGAAATTTCCAGGGCATCGTTGCCACCCCGGTGGGCCCCCAGCGTGTCTCCAGAGAAGGGCACGACATCGAAGTCGGTGTCGCTCTTCGGCGAAATGGAAAAGCGGTCAACTAGCCGTACCTCAAGGCCTGTGAGGAAATCGGTCATCGAGATCCGGGCCATTTCAGTATCCGCTTCCCCGACAGAGCCCGGATCAAGCGCCTTGCGGAATCGCGCGAGCGCTTCCCAGTCTGCGGCATCATTGCCGGAAGACCGGTAGGAATCGGAGATCTCAATTGCATCGAGCATCCACAGCGGGATACGCCGCCGCCCATTCGACGTCTCAAGAATTGCTCCGGTCCGCCGTGGCATCTGGCGTTGACCGTTGCGGGACCATTCGTAACGGAGACGGAAGCCAGGCGACCCCACGATTCCCTCGGCGTCCGTCCTCAAGATCATGTCCACGAAGGGGGGAAGTCCAAGGACAGCGCCCGTTTCGCTTGAAACGTGCGCGGCTATGCGGTGAGACATGACGATGCGATCCGAGTCGACCGAAAGCGGCTCGCGGAGAGCATCTGCGGCTGCCCGAAGGTCAGCAATGGCATAAGCCAGCGGGCGCTCATCGGCAGGAAGGTTCAAAAGGTCCGCCCCAACGCTCCGTCTGATCAGCCGATGGAGCAGATTACTTGCTTCACTTCTTGGCGTGAGAACGATCGCGTCCGGCGAGAACGAAAATTCCAGCTTCACGACAGTGCCTCAGATGTGTTCTAGCACCCAGCCTTCCCAGTAACCGAGGTGAGGTTTTGCTAAGGCTCCCGGAATGAGTCTGATCTGATCGCAGTCGTAGCGCGCCTGGTAGAGTTTGGGAGCAAGCCGGGTGGTCTCGTCGAAGATATGAATCTTGTAGTTGTGCGACCCCTCTACGACGATTTTTCGGCCGATCTTCAGAATGAGAAGGGATGTGTTTGACCGGCTCCCGCCGACCACCTGAACACCATAGTTCAGCGTACCCTTTCCGCCCCCGCGCTTTCTGGCCTCCCTTGCCCCAGCCTCACTGAACGCAACCCACGCCCCATCGATTCGACCCTGATCGTACAATCGCAGCCAGAACCTGCGCCGCGGTTCCCACATGTAACTGTCCTCCACCGCCGACACCACGTCCATAAAGAAGCGAATGTTCTCGCCGGTGAGCCAGCGCAGGAGCACATCCATCCTGTCACCAGGAACAGCGGCCCACACGCCGCCGCGCTGGACCCGCGGGTCGCCATACATGCCAATGATGCTTTCGGTGAGATAGCTGACCACTTCGGACGAAGGTGTACGGTCCCGCCAATGCCCCAGAAGGGCGGATATGGCCTCTCCTGCTCCCGATGCCTTGGCCTGCTTCCCCTTTGGCTTGAGCCAGTTTATCAGGCGCTCCATCTGCAGGCGCTTGTCCAGATGGGGCTCCAGCAGCTCCACAAAGGCGAGATGTGCTTCATTCATCAGTCCCGGCGCATGCGGATTTCTGAACCCCAGCCTCTGCAATCCACTCCAGGGATCCTCCATCGCAATCATCTTGCTCGCGACGGCTCTGGGTGCCTGCTCGGGGGATAGCAGCTCCGGCACCGCATCAAGCATCTTGCGCCAACGCGCCCCCAGGTGACCGGCTGATACTTTCAGCGCGTCCGCCAGCTGACGGGTGTGGTCGGACTGAGCATCAAACGTCTCCATGTAAATGGAGAACATTGCGGCGAGAAAGCTGGGACGGGTCGATGCTTCTGTCTCTCGATAGTAGAAGGTGCGCAGCTCGGCGAGATCTTCCCGCATCCGCCGATCCGGATCGAAGAGCGCCCGGGCTGCGCTTGTGACCAACGAAAGCTTGGTATCCTCCCAATCGTCGCTCTCGTAGCGCTCCTTGACCATCTGGACCAACCTCTCCCGGTCCTTCTCAGGCGGATTGGCGACAACGTCCGGCCACCGGGTCAAGATCCGCTCCACCCGGGACAGCAGCGGATTAAGCGCCGGCAGAGCCGGGCTGACAAACTCTCGCGCTCGTCCAATGCTCTTCAGCAACGTCAATTCGCAATCTCTCCCAGACGGGTCAGTTCAAGCGCTGCACGAATGCGTTCGATCTCTTCCGACCGGCTCGGCGTGTACATGATGATACGAAGATCGACGCGCCGATTTGTGTCGCGTCCCTCCTTCGTCGAGTTGTCCTTGACGGGCCGCATCTGACCATAACCGGCCACTGAAAGGACAGGCTGCCCGCGGAAATTCAGGAACTCCACCAGCTCTGAAGCCCTTTCCACCATGGTCGTGAAGGTGCTGTTGGCCCGATTGGTTGAGAGTGTGAGATTGGCAGTGAAATCCCCCGTCGAGTCCGTGTGCCCCTCAATCTGAAGCGCTTCAATGATCGCATGACCTGGATTGCAGTCGACAGACCAACGAGCGTGTTTACCCAACGTGTAGCACGGAAGGATCTGGGCCAATCTGGATGCAAGTGTTTCCACAATCGGCTTTCTGTCGGGGCGCAGTGTGGAGGAGCCTGTGTCAAACAGGCCATCCCCCTGGAACCGCAGCGCATCCGTTTCTTCGCTGATGACGACATCGAGTTCCGGAAAGTCGATCTTCAGCTGATCTCGAAGTCTCTCAAGGATCCGCCGTCGCTGAGAAGCAGATGACGCGAGATAGGCTTCGAGCGGGTCCACCTGGCGGAGTCTCTTCAACTCCTCCTCCAACTGCTGGATTCTATCGCGCAGAGCCTGAATTTGTTTATTCAGTTCATCAATCTCTTTTTGCTTGTCCTCAAGCTGATCCTGCAGATCGGCAATTATTTTTTCTTTTTCCAGGATAGCCTTTTGAAGAAGGATGATTTTCTGCTGCGCTTCATTCCTTTGCTCGACGGCCTCATCCCGCTCCTTGACGACCTCCTCGTAAATCGACCGGGCCACCGTGTCATTCTCGCTGTACTGCTGGGCAAAATAGGCCAGCAGCAGGATGACAATGAAAAGGAAGCTGACCGTCATGTCCGTCATGGACACGAACGCGCTTTCCTCCTCTTCCTCCCTGTAGCGTGTGCGCAGCCCGCCCCGCATCAGGCCCTCCTAGACTGCGGGGTAAACTGTTCGGCCTGCTGGACAATCTCGTGCATCTTATCCAATGCGGGGCTCAACTCTTCCTGGAGCTGGCGAACATGTCCGTGCATCCCCTGGACCGCTCGTTCGACATTCTCTGTATACAGCTCAAAAGCACGGCCGAGCTTCTCATCCATCTCGTCCAGACGATCGCCCTGCCCCCGCAGGCGTTCCAGCATGTGGGTGACACCTTCAAGCGCGTTTTCGATCGCCCTCGCCTCGGCCTGAAGAATTTCCCGGGCGGCATCGAGTGCGGACGCAGCGGATTGGGCTGTGGCTTCTGCCGAGCGCGTAATAGTACTCGCCGTATGCTGGGTGCTGTCCGACAGCTGGCGGATCGAGCCCTCCATGCTGTCGACCACAGCCTTCACCGGAGTAACTGCCGAAACCAGGACACCTGCTGCGCCGTTGAACGTTGCCGCAGCCTTCTCGGAGGCATCCGCACCGGCCTTGACGCCGTCCGCCATGCGGCGCAGGTCTGCCGCTCCTTCGTCCAGCTGCCGGACCAGCGCTTCGAGGCGGTTGCTGATCTCCCCAAGCGGCGCGAGCAAACCTGCACCGGCCCTTTCGGACACTTCCGAGGCTACCCGGGCGATCTCCGCACTGGTCCGCGTAAACACCTCGGCAACGTCCTTGCCAGCCCCCTCGATTGCCGTGCTGACCTGCTGGCTCGCCTGGTCCATGCGTTCCTGGGCGGCCTCAGTGCCAACCCTTGCTGCCGCCTCGATCTCCTGCTTGAAGGCTTCCGCGGCCTTGCGCATTTCATTGGCGGCCTCCGACATGGCCCGTGCCCCATCCGCCGTGTTGTCGCGAATCCCTTCCAGAGTGCGGTTCATGACACTGAGAAGCTTCTCCGCCCCTTCGTTGAAAGTTCCTCCAGTAACCTCGGCCGTATTCAGGACCGCAGCACGGAGATCTTCCACAGCCTTGGCGACCTGCAGCGTGACGTTCTCCATTTCGGTGCCGATCCGCCCCGAACTCTGGTCCAGGCGGCCAGCGAGATCAGACAGGCGCTGACTTGCGTCGGAGATTTTCTGGCTGGCTTCCGAGAGCGCAATTCCAACGGATTCCGTAAGCCTGTCGGAGAGACCGGCCACCATGTCTCCGACGCCTTCCGCACCCATTTTGCTCACGCGTTCGACGATCGGAGCCATGGCATCGCCAATCGAGCTCCGGATCGCGTTGGGCAGCTCCTCCCTCAGCGGCCGCCCCAGTTCTGCCACGAGCTCCATGCCGATCAGGCGGAAATGCTCCCTCTGCTCCCGGATTGCCTGCAGCTGCTCGGACGCCAACGCCTCAAGACTGATGTACGGAAGCCGCTGCTCAATCACCGAACAAAGCTCATGCAGCGCTTCCTCAAGCCAGCCGTAGAGCACCCTCAACTCAATCGTGAACACGATTGAGCAGAACAATCCTGTAAGCGACATGATGAACTTTGCGGAAGCCACCGTCAGCAGCCGGCGCATGACTTCGCCGTCGATTTCAGCACCTCCTGACATCGTCTGGAGGGCCGCGATCAGCCCAAGAAACGTCAGGAACAATCCAACGGAGACAAACAGGCCCGGAACGATACGCCACCCACCAACGCCGAATCTCAAATCCTCGGCGTTCAAGAACACCGACGGGCGCACGGCATTGCGCAGAATGATTTCACCACCCTCTTCATGGGGAACAAGCGTTTCCCTGTACTCTTCCCAGGCTGCAGCAAGCTGGCGGCGATACTTGTTCGTACTTCCTGACCGTATGGCCGCGGAAATGATATCGATTTGCTGGCTGAGCTCTTTGCCATCGGCCCGGCTTTGGATTTGCTTCCTTAGCCAGTTGACCGCTCTTCTGCGCTGGTTAACTCGAAAAATGAAAACCGCACTGCCAAGCAACAATAGCGCGACAATAATAAGCGCAACAATACCTGGGGCTGCCTCATCCCGGACGAGCACATTTGCCACGCCAAGAATTGCAGCGACAACACTACTTCCTTTTTCTTGCCACAAGATATGCCCCCTCGGATTCCAGCGAATCCGCTTCCCACCCCGCGAATCTTCCATCTCAGCGGGCACTCTGATCTTCCAAACTGTCGATGGTTGTTCAAGGCCAGCCTGAGCTTTTCCACTTGGTCTGGCTGATGGGGCTACTCTTTAATCGCGGGCTCCGCCTCTCAAACCAACACATCCCAGGCCATGCTGCCCAAGAGGCTAGGCGACCGTATTTCTCGATCGTCCGTGAAGCGGATGCCAGATGCATGAAAGGCATAGGCGTGAGGGGTGCTACATGTTCTCGCTCTGCCCAGCTCAGCGAATTCCGCCAGATCGGGGCCGTTTCGAGCAGATCAACATCAACCTCGACTGCGTCAAGGCCGCTGGTCGGGACCAGTCGTAGCAGAGCATTTGCTGAAATCTTGGTCCAGGTTTCACACGAAACCAGGAATGACTCTTCGCCCAGCTCGGCGATCGTTGCCGTTCGCGTATCGGGAATGCCTTGGCGAGCGGTAGGCGGCGTTCACCGATGTTTATCAGCGCGTCCAATTTGAATGACCAACCCCATCGACTTTACCCAATTGTCGCCTGCTTTTTCTTGCTTGCGACGGTTTAGGATACTTTTTCGCTCCGTCAGCCGGACACGCACTATGGCGGTCTGCGGACGTCCCGGATAGCATGAACCAGTCACAGGCAACAGCAATGAAGCTTTCGGCCCGATTTGGTTCCGCAAGCCTGTCCAGCGGGAAGCTGACGAAAGAGTTCACTCCTCCGTTGGACAATGGACCAATAGCTGATGCAAACCTATTGAGGAAGGACAGTTTATCCTCCTCCGGCAGCCACGAGTAGTAGCTGAGACTGATGTTAACGTGGCCGTTTCTGCCCGGGGAAAAAGACTTCAGAACTCTGGCGAATCCCCGTCCAGCCACGCGGAAAGAGACAGTGCCAAGAGGCTTGCTCGGGCTGCGTGCCTTATTTCGGTCATCAGATCTCCTCCTGTCTTTGAACCGAAGTTGTGATCCCCTCTCCCCCTCACCGATAACTTTCTCTGTTTGAGCGCTCAATTTTTCCCGTTTGACGGAAATGAGCCCCAGGGGCCAACCTCGTAAAAAACCCAAGGGGGAATTCCAATGATCGGCATTCAGAAAGCGGCCTTGATGGCCTTTGCGCTCACTACCGGCCTGTCCTCGGCTGCCATTGCGGCTGAGATTACCGTGATGGGCTACCGTGGTGCCTTTGAGGAGAACTACGTCAAGGCTGTGATTGAGCCCTTCCAGAAGGCTCACCCGGACATCAAGGTGAACTTCTTCGGTGTCCAGAATGCCGCCACCGCGCTCGGCAACATGCGTGCCCAGAAGGATAACCCGGCCGTTAACGCCGTGATCTTCGACCTTTCCGTTGCCAAGATCGCTTCCGAGGAAGGCCTCGTCGAGGATATCCCGCTGGAGAAGCTGACCCACTATCAGGATATCTTCGACATGGGCCGTGAGCTCGGCGGGCAGGCCATTCCGCTGACCTACGACACTCTCAACCTGATCTACAACACCAAGGCCTATCCGGAAGCTCCTGAAAGCTGGGAAGCCCTGTGGGATCCGAAGGTCGACGGCATGCTTGTTCTCCCGGCCCAGGGCGGAGGCGACATCCAGGCCATCCTGCTGACCATCGTTGCCAATCAGCTGGCGGGTGAGACGGACTACAAGTCCAACATCCGCCCGGGTGTCGAGAAGCTGGTGGAACTGGCCCCGATGGTCCAGACCTGGGAGCCCAAGCCTGACTCCTATACGATCGTTGCCGACGGTACCGCCAACCTCTCGATCGGCTACAACGCCCGCGGCCAGTACTATGTCGACTTCACCGAGGGTCGCCTTGGTACCTCCCTGCCGAAGGAAGGCGCTCCGGCCCAGATCAACGTAATCAGCCAGATCGCCAACTCGAACGAGCCGGAAGCGACGCTCACCTTCATCAACTATGCCCTGAGCCCGGAAGCCCAGGCAGCCTTTGCCGCGGCGATGTTCTACGCCCCCACCAACACGAAGGCGGAAGTTTCCCCGGAGGTCCAGGCCCGCATCCCCTTCCTCGATCCGGAGAAGCAGGAGCACCTGATTCACGTCGACTGGATGGCCATCGGCGACCTGCGGGAGACGTTCCTCACCCCGTGGAAGCGCGAAATCATCCCCGCCGGACGTTAATACCCCTGCCGCGCCTCGCTGGACCCGTCCGCGGGGCGCGGACCCGCTCAGACCTATAGGTAGAACAATGACGCCATCTGCGTTGCGCGAGCAGTCCCCCGCCGCGGTGGGATCAGATCCGGCCTATCTGAGCCTGACTGATGTCTGCAAGATCTATCCCAACGGCTACCGTGCCGTGGACAGCCTGAACATCGATGTGCCCGAAGGGCAGATGCTGGGTCTCCTGGGACCGTCGGGTTGCGGCAAGACCACCACCCTGCGCATGATCGCCGGTCTCATCGAGATCTCCTCCGGGCACATCCGCGTCGCGGGCCGCGAACTGGCACAGGAACCTCCGCATAAGCGGGACATGGGTCTGGTCTTCCAGAACTACGCCCTTTTTCCGCATATGACGGTGGCCGAGAACGTTGCCTTCGGTCTGCAGATGCGTGGCATTCCCTTCCGCGAAGCCCGCACCCGGGTGGAAGAGGCCCTCGAGATGGTCCGCCTTCCCGGCTATGGCAGCCGCAAGCCGAAGGAACTGTCCGGCGGCCAGCAGCAGCGTGTCGCGCTCGCCCGCGCACTGGTCATCCGGCCCCGCATCCTCCTGCTCGACGAGCCTCTTTCCAATCTCGACGCCAAGCTGCGCGACGAGATGCGGGTCGAGATCCGCGAAATCCAGCAGCGCCTGAAGATCACGACTGTTTTCGTCACGCATGACCAGGTCGAAGCCCTGACCATGTGCGATCTCGTCGGCGTCATGCACAAGGGGCGCCTCGCCCAGCTCGGCACGCCCGAGGACATCTATGAGCGGCCGAACTCGCTCTTCGTTTCCGAGTTCGTCGGCCGCACCAACAAGGTCCGCGCCGAGGTTGTGGACCTGAACAGGATTCGCATTGGTTCGGAAGTCTTCAGCGCCGACACGGGCGGCCGCCGCGAGGGTACCGTATGGGCCACCGTCCGCCCGCACCGGATCGCCCTGAGCCCGGATCGCGACCGCGCACTCATGTCCAGGCAGACCAACGCCGTGCGTGGCCGCGTCCTGCGCGTCACCTACATCGGCGACATCGTCCAGTATGACCTCGACATCGGCGGTGCCGAGTTCAAGGTTGAGCACCATACGACCAGCCAGGGCGCCCGCTATTCCGGCGGCCAGACCCTGATGTGCGAATGGGCCCCGGCCGACATGCTTGTCTACGGGGAAGAGACATGACCATGTCCCTTTCCCGCGCGGCGCAGCGCCGGCTGCTGCTGTGGGCGCTCCTTCTGCCCATGGCGGTGGTCAACTTTGTCACCTTCATCCTCCCGATGCTGCGCCTTGGCATGATCTCCTTCATCGAGGCGCGTCCGGGCGGCGTACTGACCGACGTCTTTACCTTCGGCAACTACATCGACTTCTTTCGCGATCCGTTCAGCTACAAACTGATCTGGAACTCGCTGCGCATGTCGCTGATCGTGACACTCGGCACGCTTGTGGCCGCCTATCCCATCGCCCTGTTCCTGTACCGGGTGAATCCGGTCTGGCGGAACATTCTCTTTGTGATCACCATCTCGCCGCTTCTCGTCTCGGCGGTGGTGCGCACCTACGGTTGGATGGTCCTGCTGGGCAACAAGGGCCTCATCAACGGCCTGCTGATGTCCGCCGGTCTGATCGACGGGCCCATCCGCCTGATGAACAACGAGCTGGGCGTGTACATCGGCCTCATCGAAATCATGATTCCCTATATGGCCCTGGCGCTCATCGCTGGCTTCGGCAGGCTCGACCCCGTCTACGAAGAGGCTGCGGCGATGCTGGGTGCAAACGCCTTCACGCGCTTCTACCGCATCATCGTTCCTCTCACCATGCCGGGCATCCTGCTGGGCTGCCTGTTGGTGTTCGTGCTCTCGGTGAGCTCCTTCATCACCCCGAAGCTGCTGGGCGGCGGACGCGTCTTCCTGCTCGCCACCGAGGTTTACGACCAGGCCATCGTCCGCCTGGAATGGACGCAGGCCGCATCGACATCCGTCATCGTCCTGCTGATCTTTGGATTGGCAATGATGCTCTACACGCGCATCGCGCGGCGCTATGAATGAGGTAGGCAGATGATTGGCAAGCTCACTCTGCGCCTGAAGATCCTCGTATTCTTCCTTTACATCTTCTTGCTTGCGCCGATCCTGGTGGTCCTGCCGCTATCTTTCAGCAACGATACCTTCATGGTGTTTCCGCCGGAAAGCTGGGGCGTGCGGTGGTACGTCGCCATGTTCGAGCATGAGGGTCTGACACGGGCCTTCCGCCTCTCGCTCTGGCTGGCAGCCGTGGTGACGGTGCTGAGCCTCCTGCTCGGCGTGCCTGCTGCCTTCGCGATCAGCCGCTTCCAGTTCCGCGGCCGCGACCTGCTGCTGAACACCTTCACCGCGCCGCTTCTGCTGCCGTCGATCGTGCTTGGCCTCGCCATCCTGCTGGTCTTCGTCCAGGCCCGCCTGCTGGGAAGCTATTCCGGCCTGATCCTGGCCCACCTGGTCGTAACCACCCCCTATGTAATCCGCATCATGGTCACGGCCTTCGGCACCATGCCACCCTCCGTCGAGGAGGCCGCGACAATGCTCGGCGCGTCGCCCTTCACGGTCTTCCGCCGCATCACCATGCCCCTGATGATGCCCGGCCTGATCGCTTCGGCGGCCCTTTCCTTCCTGATGTCCTTTGACGAAGTGATCATCTCTCTCTTCGTCACTGGCCCCCAGGTCCGCACACTGCCGGTGGAGATTTTCGACTACGTGGAGAGCCGCACCGATCCCATGGCTGCTGCCATCTCGGTGGCCCTCATTGTCGCAACCCTGGCCATCATCCTCATCCTCGAACGCACCCTGGGCTTCTCGAAGGCCATGGGCAAGTAACTCACACAACAAGAAAGTATTTCAAATGGATAATGTCGCCCTCTGGATGTCCCAGCCGCATTTCAGCTTTCTTGAAATGTCGAAGCTGTGCGGTTTCAAGTCGCTGGTGGTCGAGCTTGAGCACGGCACCTTCGACCTTGGTACGCTGGATCAGTTTCTGGCCTTCGCCAAAGCGCTGAACATCCCCACTATCTGCAAGCTGATCGCGCCCAACGTCGAGTCCGTCCAGCAGGTACTGGATTTCGGCGCTTCCGGCGTAGTCATCCCCCATATCCGCGATGTGGCCCATGCGGCCGAAATCACGAAGGCCGCCAAGTACCCCCCGATGGGCGTGCGCTCCTTCGCCGGCGGCCGGGTGTTCGACTACACCCGTCCCTCCACCACCGGCATCGATGATCAGAACCAACTGACCAAGTGCTACGCCATGATCGAGACGGCGGAGAGCCTTGAGGACGTGGAGAAGATCATCGCGCTCGATACCGTCGACGGCCTCTTCCCCGGACCGACGGACCTGGCGCTTGCCTGCGGTCGTGGCGCCTACTCCTTCAACGAGGCCGACCGCGCCGACCTGAAGCGCATTGCCCGCGCAGCCCGCGAGGCCGGCAAGCCCTGGATCATGCCCGCCTGGACCCCGGCCGAGCGCCAGTTCGCCATCGAGGAAGGCGCCGAGCTGATCGTCGTGGCGACCCAGAACATGATCATCCGCAGTGGCATCCAATCCACCGTCAACATGCTGAAGGCCGAAGGTGTCGTTGCCTGAAGCCGCACACCAGTTTTTCTCTTGCAAGGAACCCAAGCGATGAAAGTCTCGCTCATTCAGACCAATCCCAAGCAGGATCGTGCCAAGAACCTCCGCGACATCGAAGCGCTGATGGAGGCCGCCGTTAAGGAGGATTCTCCGGACCTGATCGTTCTGCCCGAATACTTCGAGCTCTACGGCACGACGCTTGCCGAGAAACTCGCCGCAGCCCAGCCCGCCCCCGGCGGCGATGCCTACACCATGGCGCAGAACTTCGCCCGCAAGCACGGCGTTTACGTCCACGCTGGCACCATCATGGAGAAGATCGAAGGAGAGAACCGTATCTACAACACCTCCTTCGTCTTCGACCGTACGGGCAAGGAAGTCGCGGCCTATCGCAAGATCCACATGTTCGACATCGAGACGCCGGACGGCATGACCTTTCGCGAGTCCGACAGCGTGAAGCCAGGCGAGGACATCGTCACCTACGAGATCGATGGCCTGAAGGTTGGCTGCGCAATCTGCTACGACATCCGCTTCTTTGAGCTTTTCCTCCAGCTCGAGAAGCGGGGCTGCGACATCATCGTGCTGCCCGCTGCCTTCACCCTCCAGACCGGCAAGGACCACTGGGAAGTGCTTGCACGCTCCCGCGCCATTGAAACCCAAACCTATTTCATCGCCTGTGGCATGACGGGCTCCGTCACCGTGGATGGCCAGGTCAAGTCCTGCTACGGTCACTCGCTGGTCGTGGACCCGTGGGGCCACACCGTGGCCAGGGCCTCAGACGGCGAGGGCTTTGTGACCGCCCGCATCGACCCGAAGCAGATCGCGCGCGTCCGCAATCTCATCCCCATGACCAAGCACCGCCGTCTGGCCTGTGCCTGAGGAGCCGCTGATGTACACCGTAAGACCCATGCCTGAGCAGGTCCCCGCCGAGGACCTGGAACTTCTTGCCCAGGTGGAAACAGCCACAGTCGGCCACTGGCGCCTGATGGGCTTCATGGATCGGCGCATTCAGCCACTGATTCCGGGCCGCCGCGTGGTTGGCACTGCCGTCACGCTTGCCATTTCGGCCTCGGACTCGACCCTTCTGCACCACGCGACCGGGCTGCTGCGTCCCGGCGACATCCTCGTCGTCGACCGCCTCGGCGATGACAAGTACGCCTGCTGGGGTGGCGGCGTGACCGTCGCCGCCAAGGCTGCAGGCGCCGTCGCCGGCATCGTGGACGGCCCCTGCACCGACTTCACGGAAATCATGGAAAGCGATTTCCCGATGTGGTCGCGCGGACTGTCGCCAATCACCACCCGCATATACGACCTCGGCGGCGCGATGAACGTCCCCGTTTCCTGCGGCGGCGCCGTCGTCATGCCGGGTGATGCGATCCTCGCCGACGAGAGCGGCGTTCTGGTCCTGCCGCGCGACGAAGTCCGCGAAGTGGCGGAGAAGGCCATCGCCATCCAGACGGCCGGCAAGGAGCGTGAAGCCGGCGTCCGCCACGGTGAGATCCGCCTCGGAGAACTTTCCGGGGCGTCCGCCAAGGTTCTGGCCAAGCTGGCCTGACGCGACCTCAGTCGGGGATATTCACCAGATCCCAGGAATACTCCCCGGCAATTTCGCGAGCGATATCGCGCGCGATCTCCGAAACGAGCAGCGGAATTCCCGACGAGGAACTCCGCTGCCACATGATGTGATAGGGCGTCTGAGGGAACACCGGATGGACGTCGAGAACGCTCAGCGTGCCGCTGCGCAACTGGTCCTGCACCACCACCGGCGGCAGCACCGCAATGCCGATCCCCGCCTCCACCAGATTGATCGTGGTGGCCAGCGAATTGGAATAGTGCATCTCGCAGTCGGCCGCGGCCTCCTCGCCAAGATACTCCAGCAGCCTGTCATGGTTCAGCGTGCCGCGCGCATAGGAGATGATCGGCTGGCTGACGATGTCCCTGATGCCCAGCTGCTCACCGGACGGGAACACGCCGGTACGCGCCACCCAGTACATGCCGAGGTTCCACAGCGGCTGGCAGATCCGGCTCGGGTGCTCCTCGCGCTTGATGCCGATCACCACGTCCAGATCCCCGCTGTCGAGCATGTCCAGGAGCCGCGGGTTCCCGTCCGTTTCTACCAGCACGGACAGTCGGGGGTAGTCCTGCTCCATGCGCCGGATCATCCGCGGCAGGAGCTGTGACGGCGCGACGGACGGCATGACGCCAAGCCGGATCGTGCCTCCTGCGTCACCGGCCGGCTGCAGCTGTGCGCGCAGCTCATGGTAGCTCTGGACGATCTTGAGTGCGCCGGACAGAAAGATGCTGCCTTCGGGCGTGATGCGAACATCCTTCGAATCACGCTCGAAAAGCTTGATGCCAAGCTCGTTCTCTATCGTCAGGATTCGGCTGGATACGGCAGCGGGGGTGATGTTGAGCCGCTCGGCCGTGACCCTGAAGTTCAGGCACTGCGCGAGGCAGATCACTGTTTCCATAAACCTTATGTTCACAGCATAAACTCCTTCCCTTCACTGAACACCGGGACAATAATCCGGTGTGCAGTGCTGCTGCCGCAGCGGCTTCCCGAGCCGATGGGTGCCCTTCTAGGGAAAGGGGTTATACAGCTCATTAAGAGGGAAAGAATTCGCCGCAGTTTTTTTTCGTGCCCGTCCGGCTCATTGGGCTCATTCTCCTGCCCCTGCTCCAGGCTTTCCGTCAGTCGGTGGCACCTTCGAGGTTGCCCACCATGCAGGCGTAATCGCCTCTGTGAACGACATTGCGCGTCAGATGCTGCATGATCCTGATGCCATTCCCGAAGGGGGCCGGGAGGAACTCTTCCAGCGCTCTAAGGCGTGTCCCCATCGCATCAGCCGCCGACTCGGAAGATATTTGTCGGCAACATGCTGGCAGCAGTGCCCGGCGTGACAGCCACGCATGTGGTGGAGTCCCTGGCGGATAGCCTATGTCGGCTATACCTTGCAGGAAAATGGCTGCGCCGCCCCGTCACGTCTTTCTGATTAGCTGTGAAAATGCCCCCACCAGCGCGACATCGGCGGTCCGGTCACTGGGTCAATATTCCGCGCACGGGCCGGAACGGAGAACGGCGCTATCGCAGGACTGCCGCCTTGCAGGACAGGTTTACCGGTAACGGGGTGGACGAGGAAAAGCTATTGCTATTTTGATGCATCAGATTGCAATACTGATACATCAGTTCTAATGATTTCGGGTGTCACCGAGAGGCGATGCAAGCCATTTGTTGACAGCGGTTGGTCGAGGGGACTGCCGTTGTTCCGCGCAGGAGTCGTATTCATGCTTTCCCTATCTCGTCGAATCTTCCTTGCCAGCGCGACCGCCGCGGCAGCGGCATTCTCGCTGGGCGCGTCGGCCCAGGCCCAGGACAAGCCGCAGATCGAGTTCTTGTATTCGCCATTCGCCGACTACGCACCGTTCTTCCTTGCCAAGGAGCTCGGCTATTTTGACGAGTTCGGCCTCGACGTGACGCTTGCTCCGAAGAGCGGGACGGCCGAGACGATCCAGATGCTGGCCTCCGGCAATTCGATCGCGGGTGCCGCAACCTGGGGCGCGGGTCTGTTCAACTCCATCCATCAGGGCGCGACCGTGACCATCGTCGCGACGCTTGCCCGCATGCCCGACACTGTTCCCTCGCCCTCTCCCTTCATGGTTTCCGAGAAGGCCTGGCAGGACGGTATCCGCAAGGTTGAGGATCTGAAGGGTAAGCGCGTCGGCATTCCGGGACCGGGCGGTTTCGGCCTCTATTCCGTCGCCAAGGCGCTGGAAAAGGGTGGCCTGACACTCGACGACATCGAGGCGATCTATCTGCCGCCGCCCGCCACGGCTGCTGCCTTCGCCAATGGCGGTCTCGAGGCCGGCTGGAGCATCGAACCCTTCGCCCTGCAGCTTGAGAAGGAAGGTCTTGGCCGCCGTCTCGTCGAGGACCACACCTTCGGCACCGAGCTTGGCTTCCTCGCCTTCAACAACGAATACGCCAAGGAGAATGAGGACGTTGTCGTCCGCTTCCTCGCCGCGTTCCTGAAGGCGGCCCGCCTGCTCGACAACGGGGGCTGGGAAGACGAGAAGATCCTCGACATCGTTGCTGAATACACCGGAACGCCGAAGGACACGCTCAAAGGTATTTCCTACACGGTCCGCTCGGAGGACGGCTCGATCGACCTCGCCTCGGTGCGCGAGCAGGAGGACTTCTTCCGTTCTCAGGGAGCCCTGGAATACGAAGGCCAGATCGACATCGACAGCGTGTACCGCACGGACCTGCTCGAGAAGGCCAACACTCTGCTCGCGAAATAATGACCGTGCAGCCTGAACAGATCAGCCGGGACGGAAGCGTCCCGGTTTCCGCCCCCGCGATCGAGGTGACGAACCTCGTCAAGGCGTTCTACGACACCTCCGGGGATCGCATCACCCTTGCCGCGGCCGACGTGAACTTTACCGTTCGCCGCGGCGAATTCGTCTGCATCGTGGGTCCCAGCGGCTGCGGCAAAACCACGGTCCTGCGCATCGTTGCCGGTCTCGAACAGGCAACCGATGGACAGGTGAAGATCGGCAGCGCCGCTTCGCCCGCCATGGTTTTCCAGGAAGCCTCGGTCCTCCCGTGGCTGACTGTCGCCCAGAACGTCGCCTTCCCGCTCAAGCTCAAGGGCGTTCCGGCGAACGAGCAGCGCGCCCGCGTTTCCGAGCTGCTGGCTCTCACGGGTCTCACCGATTTTGCGGACGCCCGCCCGCACCAGCTGTCCGGCGGCATGAAGCAGCGCGTCTCCGTTGCCCGCGCACTTGTCGATAACCGCGACATCCTGCTCATGGACGAGCCCTTCGGTGCGCTTGACGAGCAAACCCGTCTCGTCCTCCAGCAGGAACTGCTGCGCATCTGGGAGCGGACCGGCAAGACTGTCATTTTCATCACCCACAGTGTGGATGAAGCGCTGACCCTGGCCGACCGCGTGCTTGTGATGTCGCCGCGCCCCGGCACCATCGTGGCCGACCTCGCGGTGCCGTTCGAGCGGCCGCGCGATGTGGTCGAGCTGCGCCGCGACAAGCGATTCTGGGACCTGACGTATGAAGTCTGGCGTCTCCTGGCCGTCTCACCGGAGCACTGACGTGTCGAACCAATATTCCCTTTCACCAGCACAGATCGAGCGACTGAAAAGCGGTGCCCGCCGCGAGAAGCTGCACCGGATGATTTCCTACTTCAGTCCGCTGCTTCTGCTACTTCTCTGGGAGATTTCCTCGCAGTCCGGCCTGATCGACCGCCGCTTCTTCCCGCCGCCGAGCTCGATCGCCGGGACGGCATGGCAGATGACCGCCAGCCTTGAGATCTTCGACCATATCTGGGCGACGGTCCAGCGCGTGGCCATCGGCTATGTCCTGGGCGCAGCGCCCGGCATCCTGCTCGGCCTGATCCTGGGCCTCTCGACGCCCATCCGCCGCGTGCTCGGCCCGATCTTCGCTGCGCTCTATCCGGTGCCGAAGATCGCGATCCTGCCGCTCATCCTGCTCATTTTCGGCGTAGGCGATGCATCCAAGTACGTGATCATCGCCATCGGCGTGTTCTTCCTGATGTTCTACAATACATTGGGCGGCGTGATGCAAATCCCCCAGATCTACCTGGACGTGGCGCGCAATGCTGGGGCCTCGCGCTACCAGACCTTCCGACACATCGCCCTGCCCTCGGCGCTGCCCAACATCTTCACGGGCCTGAAACTTGCGGCCGGGTCGTCCTACATCATCATCGCAGCGGCCGAGTTCCTCGGCGCGCGCAGCGGTGTCGGCTTCATGATCTGGGCATCGTGGCAGACATTTGCCGTCTCGCGCATGTTCGTGGGCATCGTGGTGATTTCGGCGATGGGCTACTTCACAATCCTTCTGCTCGAAGCCCTCGAACGCAAGTTCGTGCCCTGGGCGAAGCATTGAGGCAGGATCAGGCACGCATGAGCAACCGCCAACCCCATGCTCCCGTCGTGACGGCTTCGGAACGCATCTATGCGACGATCCGCCAGCGGATCATGCGCTGCGAGTTCGCCCCCGGCGCGAAGCTCGACGCCGCGGAGATCGCTCGCGAATACGAGGTCTCCAAGACGCCGGTGCGCGATGCGATGCAGCGTCTGGCAGCCGACGGCCTGGTGATCATCCTGCCACGAAGCGGATACAGGGTTGCGCCAATCACTTTCCAGGCGGTCCACGAGATCCTCGACATGCGTGCCGCCATAGGACCGCATGCCGCGCGGCAGGCGGCCCGCTATGCCACGCCGGAGGACGTTGCGGAGCTGCGCCGGATCGTGCGTGAATACGCGGAGCCTCTCGACATCGGCGCCATGCAGCAGGTGGCGCGCCGCTTCCATGTGGCGATTGCCCGCTGCAGCCGCAACGCGCGAATGGTGGCGCTCTCCGAAAGCCTCTTTGACGAACTCGAGCGGCTGCTGCGCTTCGCCATCGACTTCACGGTCAAGGCAGGCGAGCATTCCGACGAGCACACCGCCCTGGTGGACGCGATCGAGAAAGGCGACGGCGAACGCGCCGCGGCGATCGAGGCGGAGCACATCCGCCGGAGCCGGGAATTCGTCATCGAGCGGCTGATCACCTTGGGCTATCTCACACAGGGCGAAGTGGGGTTCAACGCTCCGGGACGGGGTGGAGACCAATGATCAGCGTTGCGAATGCCACTGCAAGGCTTTCCGCCGCCCTGGGCGACGGCGATGCGGCATACCTTGCCGCCTCCGCGCTTGTCGAGGCGGATGCCCTCGGCCTGCCGCGCTTCGGCATCGACATGCTCACCGAATGGAAGCCCGGCCTTGCTGCGCCGGAGGATGGCATCAACGGTCCTGTCGAATGGCGGGACTGCTCCGACAATTTTTCTCCGCTCGCCGTTGCTGCCGCGACGCTCGGCATCGAACGGGCGGCGCGGGAGTTCGGCCTTGCTGCCGTCTTCCTCAAGGGCGTGAAGGGCTTCGGCCGCCTTGCGCCCTTCGCCCGCCATCTGGCCGACCGGGGACTGCTCGCCATCGCGGGCGCCGAGGGACCGCCCTTCGTGGCCCCCTACGGCGGGAACCGCCCCGTCATCGGCACCAACCCGATCACGCTTGGCTTCGGCACCGGCGATGACCGCATTGTCATCGATATGGCCACCAGCACCGCCACCATGGCCGACATGAAGACGGCGCGCCTGACAGGCCAGCCGCTTGGCGAAGGCATCGCGATCAACTCGCAGGGCGAGCCCACGACCGTCGCCTCCGACGTTGCCGCTCTCCTGCCACGTGGCGGACAGATCGGCTCGCTTATGGGGCTCATGGTCGAGGTTCTGGCGGGCGTTGCAGCCAAGGGCCGGGGCGACCGAAACGGTCGCGGCGTCTTCCTCATCGCCGTCGATGCCGCGAGGATGAACGGGGTCGACCGGCTGCTCGCGGAACTGCGCCGCGACTGGATTAGCGCCGGCGGATACTGGCCGCGCGGTGGCGCCGTGTCGCCCGAAATGGAACTGGACGCGAACTTCGAGAACCGCCTCGAAGCGCACATCGCCCGCATCACCGCATCCAATCCGGGAGAAGGCAAATGACCCCGAAACTCACCATCGAACCGGCCGACGGCCTGGTCGATGAACCGCGCCGGATCACGGTCACCGGCCTTGCGCCCGACCAGCTGGTGGCCATCTCCGCGCGGACCATTCGCGGGGGCGGCGCAAGCTGGATGAGCCAGGCAACCTTCATGGCAGACGAGAATGGCACGGTCGACCTGACGCGCGATGCGCCCGTGGGCGGCGACTATGCGGAAGTGGCCCCGATGGGCCTGCTGTGGAGCCAGCTGCCCGATGACGGGAAAAGTGCGGAGCTTTTTCCGGATGACGTGATGGTGCCGCTGAAGACGGTGCTCACCGCCCGGACAGACCAGGACGAGACGGCGGAGGCTGAGCTTCTCCAGCGCTTTGCCGCTCCCGGCGTCACCCGCCGCGAGATCCGCGAGGAAGGGCTCGTGGGCACGCTCTTCACTCCGGCTGGCGAAGGGCCGCATCCGGTGGTGCTCGTTCTCTACGGATCGGGTGGCGGCATCAACGAGCCGCGCGCAGCCATGCTCGCCTCGCGCGGTTTCACGGCCTTTGCGCTCGCCTATTTCAAGGCGCCGGGACTATCGCCCTACATCACCGAAACGCCGCTCGAATATCTGGAGACCGGCCTGCACTGGGCACACCGCGAACTTGCGCCGAAGGACGGTTTTGTTGCCGTGAGCGGGCAGTCGCGCGGCGGGGAGCTTGCGCTTCTTCTGGGCGCCACCTATCCGGACCTCGTTTCGGCGGTGATCGCCTATGTTCCCGGCGCCATGGTGCACGGGGCGCAGGGTGCCGGCGATCCGGCGCGCGGTGGCTGGAAGGGGGTCGCCTGGACCAAGGACGGGGTGCCGCTCGAGCATCTTTGGAACAACAACAAGGCTGTTCACTGGCATCCCTGGGGCGGCGACGCACCGCCGAACCGGCACCACTCGGTTTTCTTCGAGGGGCTCAAGGACCGCGAGCTCGCTGCAAGGGCGCGCATCCCGGTGGAGAAGATCAGAGGACCCGTGCTGCTGATCTCGGGCCGGGATGACAGGGCCTGGCCGTCGAGCCTCTATTCGAAGATGGTGGTCTCCACATTGCGCCGGCACAATCATCCGCATGCCGTGCGTCACCTCGATTTCGATGACGCTGGCCATGCGATCAACCTTCCGATCGTTCCGTCCACGCAGATCACGCGCATCCATCCGGTGTCCAAGGTGCCCTATACCAATGGCGGGACGCCTTCGGGCAACGCCCGGGCCAACGAGGGCTCGTGGGCGGGGATGCTTGATTTCCTCAAAGAAGTGACGGGCGCCGCGCACAGCGGGCACTGAGGGCCCGCCGAAAACAGGAATTCTATTCAAGGAGCTTGAACAATGCCGACAGTTGAACATCTGGCAGGCCAGTGGCGGGAGTGGCGGCACGCCCATGTGACGACCATGTTCCGGCCCTATGGCTGGACGTCGCTAGTCGCCCAGTACTGGCTGGAGCCGAATGACAGCGGCGTGACCTTTGAGCTGCTCCCAGGCACCTGGTCCGTGGAAGATGGCAAGGTCATGTACACGCCCCCGGCATCCGGCCCCAACCTTTCGGTGAACGGCGAATACCCGATTGGCCCCGTAGAGATCATCCCGGGCCGCAACCAGACCTATGGCCACGGCCGCAGCGTTCCGGTCTATTTCGGCGAATGCGAGGTCGAGACCATCGTGCGCACCACCCAGGACGGGCAGAAGCTCTACGGCGTGCGCGTGCGTGATCCGCGCAAGGCCACGCCGATCGCGGAAGCCGGCGTGACGGCCTATGACTACGATCCGGCCTGGCGCATCCCGGGCACCTATACGCCCGCGCCGATCACCGATTATGAGGCCGAGACGGTCGAGGCTGGCGTGCGCGAGTCCACGCCGCGCATCGGCACATTCACGTTCGAGCACAATGGCCGCAGCTATACGCTCGTGCTGATCGGCAAGGAAACTGCGGCGGGCACCATCCAGCCGGTGGCGCATTTCCGCGACCTCACCAATGGCAAGACCACCTACGCGGCTGGCCGCGTGGTGGAGCTCCACTTCACCGACGAGACCAACACGCGCATCGACTGGATCGACTTCAACTACGCGGTCGCGCTGCCCTGCGCCTTCACGAATTTCGTGACCTGCCCGATCGCCCCGCCGGAAAATCACCTCGACTTCGAGGTTCTGGCCGGCGAGAAAAAGCCGGAACGCCAGGTCGAGCGCACCATGACCTACCGGAAGGACGCCTCCGCCGCATAGCAGGGCCCATTTTCCAGCATCTATTCGTTCACGCTCGCGCAGCCCGGGTCACGCTCACACGTGGCCCGGGTTGATGGTGTTGGCTGCTCCCACGGGCCGCGCACCCTCCGGCCTCCCCAGAGCGCCGGCGATCTGGTATCCTTTCTTGAAAGGCGCGGACAGTCGGTCAGGCTGTCTGGCCGCATTCGGTTTCCGGCCCAAGCACATGGGAGATTGCCATGGCACTGAAACCGTTATCCCTTCTTTCTGCTCTCAGTCTCGTCGTTCTTGCCGCGACCGGAGCGCCGGCCCACCACGGCTGGAGCTGGGCGGAAGGCGAGCAGACGGAACTGAAGGGGATCATCCGGGAAATCTCTTTTGCCCCGCCGCATCCCTCGCTCGTGGTCGACGCGGGGGGCGAAATCTGGCAGGTTGACCTCGCCAATCCCGGCCAGACCCAGCGCGCAGGCTTCGTGCCGGGTGCCGCCGAGGTCGGCGATGAGGTAACCGTTCTGGGAAACCGCTCGCGCGATCCGGCCGAAAAACTGATGAAGGCGGTGCGCATCACGATAAGCGGAAGGAATTTCGACCTCTACCCTGACCGCATCAGGGATTGAGGACGGCCCTCTGATCGTGTTCGAGTGGCTGACAGGAAGTATGGTCGCGCAGACGCTGACCGCGTCGCCGACGCTCTACATGCTGGTGAATGCCACGCACATCCTGTCGATCGGGCTGCTCACCGGTGCGATCATCCCGCTCGACCTTCGCCTGATGGGCTTCTTCCGGAACGTTCCGGTCCATGTCATCGGCCCGTTTCTCTCCCGCAGCGCCATGATCGGCGTGTTGCTTGCGATCGCCTCGGGCCTCATCCTGTTTACGGTCCGGGCAGACAAGTATGTCCAGAACCCGGCTTTCCTGGCGAAGATGGAGCTGCTCTGCCTCGGCATCGCAAATGCCCTGTTCTTTCAGACGATTGCGCCCTGGCGGCAGCACTACGACGCCGGCACCAAGCAGCTGCCAGTCCGGATCCTGGCTGGCATCTCCCTTGTCACCTGGATTTCAGCCGTCATCGCCGGCCGCTGGATCGGGTTCATCTAGACCCGCAAGCACAAGAACCTCCAATCGGTCATTAGGAACCCACACAGAGGAAACGGGCGGGCTCCACCACCCTTTCCCGGTTCCGTCTCGCGGATAGCTCAGTCGATCCGGCCTTCCATGGCGCGGTCGAAGATCCCCAGTGCGGGTTCCTTGTTGAACTTGGTCGGATTGGCAGGCGTGTCAGAGAATGACGCGCCTGCCGTTGGAGGAAGCAATGGCATGGATGACACGCTCGAATTCCAGCGCCTCCCGGAACGACGGGTAGGCGTCAGGGCCGCCGGCAACGGCGCGCAGGAAACTCGCCGCCTCGATGGTCTTGAGGTCGTTGAAACCGATCTGGTGGCCTGCCGCCGGGACAAAATTGCCGTACGGCTCATGCTCGGGACCGGTCATGATCGTGGTGAACCCCTGGACCGACCTGTCACCGGCATTCTGGTAGATCCTGAGTTCGTTCATCCGCTCCTGGTCGAAGCAGATCATGCCCTGCGTGCCATGCACCTCGACGGCCATGTAGTTCTTTCGGCCCCAGGCCGAGCGAGAGGTCGAGAACAGGCCCTGCACGCCGCCGTCGAATTCGAGGATCGCCGAGGCGATGTCCTCGTTCTCCACGGGCCTGGGGGTGCCATCATCGGGCGATACGCGTGTGGCGTGCACGGTGCGAATGTCGCCGATCACGCTGCGGACCGGCCCCATCAGTTCGACCGCCATGCTGATCATGTGGCAGCCGAGATCGCCGAGCGCGCCAAGGCCCGCCTCGGCCCTGGTCGCTCTCCACGTCCACGGCAGGTCGGGGTCCGCCTGGTAGTCTTCATCGACAAAGCCGCGGAAGTGAATCACCCTGCCGATCGCGCTCTCCTTGATCAGCTTGCGGGCATGCCGGAAGGCCGGGTTGCGTATGTAGTTGTAGCCGACGATTGTCTTGCCCTTCGCGCCCGCGGCCACACGCGCCATCGTTTCCGCCTCGTCCAGCGTCAGCGCCATCGGCTTCTCGCAGTGGACATGCTTGCCCGACTCGAGCGCCGCAATCGCGATTTCGGCGTGCAGCTTGTTGGGCGTGGTGATACATACGATGTCCACCGCCGGATCGTTGATGAGCGTCCGCCAGTCGCCGGTCGCGCGGGCAAAGCCGAACTGGTCCGCCATCGCCCTCGCCTTTTCGGCCGGCACCTCACACAAGAGTTCAAGACGCGGCGTGGGAACATCGCCGAACACCGCCTTTGCGGCACCGTAGGCAAGCGCATGGCACTTACCCATGAAACCCGTGCCGATGAGACCAATGCCGACGCTGTCCATGATCAGATTCCGATCTCGGAGAGCCTGACGGCGCGTCCCTCGGCGACCGACTTCAGCGCCGCTTCCGCCAGCAGCAGTGCCGCAAGCCCGTCGGCGCCGGACGGCGACGGCGTCTTCTTCTCCTTCACCGCCTCGATGAAGGCGCTGATTTCCGCCGCATAGGCGGCCGTGTAGCGGGTCATGAAGAAGTCGTGCAGCGGCGGACGCGTATATCCCTCGGCGGTGGCAATCTCGATCGCGACCGGGCGCTGGTTCTCAGCCGACACCGCGCCCTTCGAGCCGTGCACCTCGATGCGCTGGTCGTAACCATAGACCGCGCGGCGCGAATTGGAGATCGTGCAGTGCCTGCCGGAAGCGGTCGTCAGCGTCACCGAGGCGCTGTCGAAGTCGCCGAGGCGGCCAATCTCCGGATCTACAAGTACCGATGCGGTCGCGAACACCACGTCCGGCTCCTCGCCCAGCAGGAAGCGCGCCATGTCGAAGTCGTGGATCGTCATGTCACGGAAGATACCGCCCGACGAGGTGATGTAGTCCGCCGGAGGCGGACCGGGATCGCGCGAGACGATCTGCACCATCTCGACATTGCCTATCCTGCCGTCATCGATCGCCTTGCGCACGGCGCGGAAGTGCGGGTCGAAGCGGCGGTTGAAGCCGATCATCAGCGTCGCGCCTGTCTCCTCGACCGTCTTCAGGCACTGGCGCACGCGGGCGATCGAGAGGTCGACCGGCTTCTCGCAGAAGATCGCCTTGCCGGCGCGGGCGAAGCGCTCGATCAGGTCCGCGTGGGTGTCGGTGGGCGTGCAGATGACGACGGCGTCGATGTCGGACGCCTTCTCGATCTCATCGATCGTGCGCAGCTCACCGCCGAAACGGGCGCTGACGGCGTTTGCCGCATCTTTGACCGGATCGGCGACTGCAGCCAGCACCGCGTCCGGGTCCGCCGCGATGGCAGCGGCATGGACGCGACCGATGCGACCGGCGCCAAGAAGTGCAAATCTGATGGTCACGCTGTCCTCCCTCAGTTCCGCCGCCTGTGCACGGCCGGAAGCGGCGCGCTTGCGAAAACGGAATGAATATTCCAAAATCAGGGAAAATGGACCGTGTCAAGGGACCACCTATGCCTACCGAAGAAATCACTGCCCCCAGGAGCCTTGCGGAGTTTCAGGAAAGGCTGCGCCGCGTCAGCCGCAGCCTGCCGAAACGGCTCAAGCAGTGCGCGGAATATGTCGCAAGCAACCCGGACAAGATTGCATTCTCCACCGTCGCCGACATCGCAGCCGACGCGCAGGTGCCCGCTTCGGCGATGATGCGCTTCTGCCAGGAGATGGGCTTCTCCGGCTATTCGCAGATGCAGAAGCTGTACCGGGAAGAATATTCGCAGAAATGGCCGGACTACTCGACCCGGCTTTCGAGCCTGCGCAATGGCGGCGCGGAGTCGCCGTCCACCCTGCTCGCCGAGTTTTCGGAGGCTGGCCGGGCCTCGATCGAAAATCTCGCCCGCTCGATCGACCAGGACAAGCTGCGCAGGGCCGTCACGGTGCTCGCTGGCGCACGCACCATTCACATCGTCGGCCTGCGCCGCACATTCGCGGTGGCAAGCTACCTGGCTTATACCTTTGAAAAAATGCGCATTCCCGCCATACTGCATTCGGGGGTCGGCAATTTTACCCAGCATCACATGCTGGGCGATGGCGACGCGCTGATCGCCATCTCCTTTGCACCCTACACGGCCGACACGGTTGCTCTGGCCGAAACCGCGGCCGCGCGCGGGCTCGATCTCGTCGTCATCACGGACCTGCCCACAAGCCCCCTCGCCGCCCTCGATGCAGTGCATCTGCTCGTCTCCGAGATCGACGTCGGCAATTTTCGCGTGCTGGCGGCAACGATGACTCTGGCGATGACCCTTTCGGTCGCCGTAGGTGCAAGGCGGCGCGTTGTCTGAATCGTGATCCGAATTTGGAACATCCCTGTTGCTTTTGTGAGATAATAGAATATACATTCTGAATAAGGTTCTGCGAGAGGACACGCCGCGAGGCGATGCGCAGAACCACCTTCGGAGTACAGGGAGGAGCAAATGAAGAAGACCATTCTAACACTGGCGGCATCGCTCGCCATATTCGCTGGCGTCGCCGCGCCGGCAGCCGCGGACGGCGAGCGCTTCGTTCTCGTCAGCCACGCGCCAGACAGCGACAGCTGGTGGAACACCATCAAGAATGCGATCAACGTCGCAAGCCAGCAGATGGGCGTGACGGTGGAGTATCGCAATCCGCCTACCGGCGACCTTGCCGACATGGCGCGCATCATCGAGCAGGCCACGGCCTCCCGTCCCGACGGTATCATCTCGACCATTGCCGACTTCGACGTGCTCTCCGGTCCGCTGAGTAACGCGGTCGCGCAGGGCATTCCGGTGATCACCATCAACTCCGGCACCGAGGAGCAGTCGAAACAGATCGGCGCGCTCATGCACGTGGGCCAGCCGGAAAAGGCTGCGGGCTTCGGCGCGGGCGAGAAGGCGAAGGCTGCCGGCGTCACCAAGTTCCTCTGCGTCAACCACTACATCACCAACCCGGCGTCGGTTGAGCGCTGCCAGGGCTACGCCGATGCGCTCGGCGTCGAGCTCGGCAACCAGATGATCGACGCGGGTCAGGACCCGGCGGAAATCAAGTCGAAAGTGCTGGCCTACCTGCAAACCAATCCCGACACCAACGGCATCCTGACGCTCGGCCCGACCTCGGCGGAACCGACGATCGCCGCTCTCAATGAGTCCGGCAAGGCAGGCACCATTCATTTCGGCACGTTCGACCTGTCTCCCGACATCGCCAATGCCATCAAGAACGACGTCATCGCCTTTGCGATCGACCAGCAGCCCTTCCTGCAGGGCTACCTTCCCGTGGTCATCCTGACCAACTTCGCCCGCTATGGCGTGGTGCCGGGCAACTCGATCAATTCCGGCCCGGGCTTCGTGACCAAGGACAACATTGAACTCGTCGAGAAATACGCCGGCGAATACCGTTAACCGAACAGCAGGGGAGAGGCTGGCCCGAGGCCGCCTCTCCCCTCGAGATCCCGTAACCAACTGGGCAAGCGCGCGCCGCGAGGACGAGCGCACGCCAGGACTTCTGGAGGTCACGGATGACATACAGCCAGCTACAGCGCCAGCAGAACAGTACAGCCAGTGTCGTCGAGCTGGCCAAGGATGAGCGCCTCAAGGAGTTGCCGGCCTGGCGCAAGGCTCTGATCCGCCCCGAACTAGGCGCCATCTGCGGCACCATTCTCGTCTTCGCCTTCTTTCTGATCGTCGCCCGCGGCACCGGCATGTTCGCGCCGCAGGGTATCCTCAACTGGGGCGTGGTGTCGGCCCAGTTTGCCATCATCGCGGTCGGTGCGTGTCTGCTGATGATTGCGGGCGAGTTCGACCTCTCCGTCGGCTCAATGATCGGCTTCGCCGGTGTCGTCATCGCACTCATGTCGGTGACATGGGGCTATCCGGTTTGGCTCGCCATCATCGTCGCCTTTGCCATCGCGCTGGCGATCGGCGCGCTTAACGGCTACCTCGTCATCAAGACTGGGCTGCCTTCCTTCATTGTCACCCTTGCCTTCCTCTACGTGCTGCGGGGGCTGACCATCTACGGCGCCATCGCCACCACCCGCCAGACGATCATCGGTGGCGTGGCGGAAGTCGCCCAGGGCGATCCACTTGCCTGGCTGTTCGGCGGCAAGATCCTCGGCTTCCTCTTCGTCTGGCTTGCTGACATCGGCCTGATCGGTAAGTACGTTGCCGGTCCCAGGGCCGGCCAGCCGGTCGTCGACGGGATCCCGATGCTGATCATCTGGGCGCTGGCGCTGATCGCCTTTGCGCACATCCTTCTCACCCGCACCCGCTTCGGCAACTGGATCTACGCTTCCGGCGGCGACGCGCAGGCAGCACGCTATGTCGGCGTGCCGGTGAACAGGGTGAAGATCCTGATGTTCATGTTCTCCGCCTTCTGCGCCACCGTCTTCGCAACGTGCCAGGTGATGGAGTTTGGCTCGGCGGCGGCCGACCGCGGCCTGCTGAAGGAGTTCGAGGCGATCATCTCGGTGGTCATCGGCGGCGCACTGCTGACCGGCGGCTATGGTTCGGTGATCGGTGCAGCACTCGGCGCGCTGATCTTCGGCGTCGTCCAGCAGGGCCTGTTCTTCGCCGGTGTTGAAAGCTCGCTCTTCCGCGTCTTCCTCGGCGTCATCCTGCTGATGGCGGTCATTCTCAACACCTACATCCGGCGCATGATCACGGGAGAACGGTGACATGACCACGCCTCTGATCGAACTCATTGACATCGAGAAGCACTTCGGGCCGGTCATTGCACTGGCGGGCGTCTCCCTTTCCGTCCTGCCCGGCGAATGCCATTGCCTGCTCGGTGACAACGGCGCCGGCAAGTCCACCTTCATCAAGACCATGTCGGGCGTGCACAAGCCGACGCGCGGCAAGATCCTGGTCAACGGGCAGGAGGTCAATTTCTCAAGCCCGCGCGACGCGATGGCAGCGGGTATCGCCACGGTCTACCAGGACCTTGCAATGATCCCGCTGATGTCGGTTACGCGCAATTTCTGGATGGGACGCGAGCCCATCAAGAAGTTCGGCCCGTTCAAGTTCTTCGACTTTGACCACGCCAACGCCATCACCATGGAGGAGATGGCAAAGATGGGCATTCGGCTGCGCTCGCCCGATCAGGCAGTCGGCACGCTGTCCGGCGGCGAGCGCCAGACGGTGGCGATCGCCCGCGCCGTCTATTTCGGCGCAAAGGTGCTGATCCTTGACGAGCCCACCTCGGCACTCGGCGTGCGCCAGACCGCCAATGTGCTCACCACGATAGACAAGGTGCGCAAGAAGGGCATCGGCGTCGTCTTCATCACCCACAATGTCCGCCATGCCATGGCGGTCGGAGACCGCTTCACCGTGCTCAATCGCGGCCGTACGCTCGGCACCGCAAAGCGCGGCGAGATCAGGGCGGAGCAACTGCAGGACATGATGGCCGGTGGCCAGGAGCTCGCCGACCTTGAGGAATCACTGGGCGGTACTGTGTGATGAAGAAGCTCGACGTCATCACGATTGGCCGCTCGTCGGTCGACCTCTACGGCGCGCAGGTTGGTGGCCGGCTGGAAGACATGCGCTCCTTCAACAAGTATGTCGGCGGCTCGCCAACGAACATGGCCGTCGGCACTGCCCGCCTTGGCCTGAAATCTGCACTGATCACCCGTGTCGGCGACGAACACATGGGCCGCTTCATCCGCGAACAGCTCGCCGCGGAAGGAGTCGACACGCGCGGCATCATCACCGATCCCGAGCGGCTGACAGCCCTGGTGCTGCTTGGCATTCGCGACCGCAAGCAGTTCCCGCTGATCTTCTACCGCGAGAACTGCGCCGACATGGCGCTGTGCGAGGACGACATCGACCCGGCCTTCATCGCCGAGGCGCGGGCGGTGGTCGCCACCGGCACGCACCTGTCACATCCTCGCACGGAAGCAGCCGTCATCAAGGCGCTGCGGCTAGCCCGCGAAAGCGGCGCGCGCACGGCACTCGACATCGACTACCGGCCGAACCTGTGGGGTCTTTCCGGCCACGGTGACGGTGAGAACCGCTTCATCGCTTCCGAGAAAGTGACCACCAAGCTGCAATCGACGCTGCATCTGTTCGACCTGATCGTCGGCACCGAGGAAGAGTTCCACATTGCCGGCGGCACGACCGACACCATCGCCGCGCTGCGCGAGGTGCGGAAGGTTACGCAAGCCGTGCTCGTCTGCAAGCGCGGACCGATGGGCGCGTCAGCTTTCACTGGCGAGATTCCCGACACGCTCGACGAGGGCATCTCTGGTCAGGGCTTTCCGATCGAGGTGTTCAATGTGCTGGGAGCCGGCGACGGTTTCATGTCCGGCCTTCTCAAGGGCTGGCTCGACGGCGAGGATTGGCCCACGGCGCTGAAATACGCCAATGCCTGCGGCGCGTTCGCGGTATCGCGCCACGGCTGCGCGCCCTCCTACCCCAGCTGGGACGAGCTGCAATACTTCCTCCGCCATGGCATCAGGAATCCAGCGCTGCGCCTGGACCGCGAACTCGAACAGCGGCACTGGTCGACAACGCGCAAGGGCAGCTGGCCCGTCATGCGCGTGTTCGCCTTCGATCACCGCAAGCAGTTCGAGGATCTGGCAGACGCGGCCGGTGCTCCGCGTGAGCGGATCGGCGACTTCAAGCAGCTCTGCCTCGATGCAGTGCTCAGGGTGGCGGGCGGAAAGCCCGGCTACGGCCTTCTCTGCGACGGAAGGCTGGGGACCGAAGCGCTTTACCGTGCGGCGGGACAGGGCCTGTGGATCGGACGGCCGGTCGAGCTGCCCGGCTCGCGCCCGCTGCAGTTGGAAATCGGCCCCGACCTCGGATCGGACCTTGCCGAATGGCCGGCCGAACACGTCGTCAAGGTGCTGTGCTTCTACCACCCGGACGACGACGCGGCGATGAAGAGCCAGCAGGAGGAAACGGTCGTGCGTCTTGCGGATGCCGCCCGGCGCAACAGCCTCGAATTCCTGCTGGAGATCATCCCGTCGAAGGTCGGCCCCGTCGATGACGACACCACCGCCCGCGTCATCCAACGCTTCTACGACATCGGCGTCTATCCGGACTGGTGGAAGCTCGAACCGATGACCTCGCAGCAGGCGTGGGCAAGGGCATGCGCGGCCATCGAGCGCAACGATCCGTACACGCGCGGTATCGTCGTTCTCGGGCTGGAAGCGGAAGTCGACGCGCTGGAGGCGTCGTTCCGGCAGGCGGCGCGTTTCCCGCTGGTGAAGGGCTTTGCCGTCGGGCGCTCGATTTTCGGCACGGTCGCACGCAAGTGGCTCGCAGGCGAAATCGACGATGCGGTGGCGGTGGAAGAAATGGCCGGAATTTACGCCGATCTTTGCGCGCGTTGGGATGCGGCATTGGCGGCGGCTGGAAGGGAGGCAGTATGACGACAATCAGGCTCACGGCGGCACAGGCGATGGTTCGTTACCTCGCCGCGCAGAAAAATGAGGACGGCGACCCGCTGATCCCAGGCTGCTGGGCGATCTTCGGACACGGTAACGTTGCCGGCCTCGGTGAGGCCCTGCAGCAGGCGGGCGATACCTTCCCCACCTGGCGCGGCCACAACGAGCAGGGCATGGCCCATGCGGCGATCGCCTTCGCCAAGGCGAAGAACCGCAAGCAGGCGATGGCGGTCACCACCTCGATCGGCCCCGGTGCGCTCAACATGGTGACGGCAGCGGCACTCGCGCACGTCAACCGCCTTCCCGTGCTGTTCATCCCGGGTGACGTTTTCGCCAACCGCGGGCCGGACCCGGTGCTACAGCAGGTCGAGGACTTTGACGACGGCATCGTCTCAGCCAACGACTGCTTCCGGCCGGTGAGCCGCTATTTCGACCGCATCTCGCGACCCGAACATCTGCTGACCGCCCTCCCACGCGCGATGCTCACCCTGACCGATCCTGCGCGCTGCGGCCCTGTCACACTCGCCTTCTGCCAGGACGTGCAGGCCGAGGCTTATGACTGGCCGGAAAAGTTCTTCGACGAAAAGGTCTGGCACCAGCGTCGTCCGCGCGCCGATGCCGTCGAGCTTGCCCGCGCCGCCGAGCTGATCCGGAACGCGAAAAAACCGCTCATCATCGCCGGCGGCGGCGTGCTCTATTCCGGCGCGACAGCCGCGCTGAAGTCCTTCGCCGAGAAACACCAGATACCCGTTTCAGAAACCCAGGCGGGCAAGTCGTCCCTGCCCTGGAACCATCCGCTCAACTTCGGCTCCATCGGCGTGACCGGCTCCTCCGCAGCCAACGCGGTCGCCGCCGAAGCCGATCTGGTGATCGGCATCGGCACGCGCTTCCAGGATTTCACGACCGGCTCGTGGGCGCTGTTCCAGAACCCGGACAGGAAGATCCTCGCGATCAACATCGAACCCTTCGATGCACTCAAGCACGGCGCAATCGGCGTGGTTGGCGACGCCCGCACGGTGCTGGAAGAGCTGGACCCGCTGCTGGGCGACCATGCCGCGCCCGCACCCGACGCGTCGCTGCGCGCATCGTGGCTCGCCGCAGTCGATGCGGCGACCGCCAATCCCGGCAACAACACCCTGCCGTCGGACGCGCACGTCATCGGCGCAGTACAGCGTTCGGTCGATGAGAATGCGATCCTCGTGTGCGCCTCCGGTGGACTGCCGGGAGAGCTGCACAAGCTCTGGAAGACCGCGCACCCGAACGGCTATCACCTCGAGTACGGCTTCTCGACCATGGGCTATGAGATCGCCGGGGGCCTCGGCGTCAGGATGGCCCATCCCGACCGTGAGGTGGTCGTGATGGTTGGCGACGGCTCCTACATGATGATGAATTCGGAGCTCGCCACCTCCGTCATGCTCGGTCACAAGCTGATCGTGGTGGTACTCGACAACCGCGGCTTTGGCTGCATCAACCGGCTGCAGATCTCCACGGGGGGCGAGAGTTTCAACAACCTGCTCGACACCGCCCGCCATGTTGAGCCGAGCGCCATCGACTTCGTCGCGCACGCGGCGTCGATGGGTGCGATCGCCGAGAAGGCAGCGTCGATCTCCGGGCTGGAGGAAGCGCTCGCCCGGGCCCGCACATCACCGCGCACCCACGTCATCGTCATCGAGACCGACCCGATGAAGACCACCGAGGAAGGCGGCCACTGGTGGGATGTCGCGGTGCCGGAGGTCTCGGCACGCGAGCAGGTACGCGCGGCCCGCAAGAACTATGAAGCGGCGCTCGCCCGCCGCCAGGCAATCTGAACCGACAGCGAAGGCAGCCATGATCCTCTACGGCACCAACCCAATCGCCTGGTCCAACGACGATGACCAGACACTCGGCCAGCACATCTCCCTCGAAACCTGTCTGCGGCAGGCAGGCGAGATCGGCTTCGACGGCATCGAGAAGGGCCACAAGTTCCCGACCGACCCTGCCTCTCTCAGGGCCGCGCTCGAGCCGCATGGCCTGCGCTTCATCTCGGGCTGGTACTCGCTCAGTCTGCTGACCCGGTCGGTTGAGGAAGAAAAGCGAGCAATCCAGCCGCATCTCGACCTCCTCAAAGCGATGGGATCGCCCGTCTGCATCGTCTGCGAATGCTCCAACGCCATCCATGGCAACGACGCGGTTCCCGTCAACAACAGGCCGCAGCTGACCGAGGAACAGTGGCCGCAATTCGCGGCAGCGCTCGAGGAGATCGCGCAATATTGCGACGATCAGGGCATCAGGCTCGTCTACCACCATCACATGGGCACGATCATCGAGGCCGAGCACGAAATCGACCGGCTGATGGAACTGACCGGCCCGGCTACGCGGCTGCTGCTCGACACCGGCCATGCCTATTTCGGCGGCGGTGATCCGGAGGCGATTGCAAGACGCCACATGGCCCGCGTTTCGCACATCCATGCCAAGAACGTACGCCCGGACGTGATGCGGCAGGTGCGCAGCGAGGGGCTGAGCTTCCTTGAGGGCGTTCGCAGCGGCGTCTTCACAGTGCCGGGGGATCAGGAAGGTGCAGTGAAGTTCGAGCCGGTGCTAAGGATTGCCGCCGAGCACGGATATTCCGGCTGGCTGGTGATCGAGGCCGAGCAGGACCCGGACGTGCGCGATCCGGTCAGGTACCAGTCGATGGGCCTCAACGCGCTGAAGCAGATGGCGCGCGAGGTCGGCCTGGACCGCAGCTGAGGAAAGGCGACCATGCGGATCCTTGAGACCGAGCACCCGTTCTTCCGCCCGCTCTGGGTGCGAGCGGCGATCGTGCTTGTCGCCTTCGCATGGGCTGCGTTCGAATTCTCCTACGGCGAGGTCGTATGGGCGCTCGTCTTTGGTGCAATCGGTTCGTACTGTTGCTGGGTGCTGCTCATCAGCTACAGAAAACCTGAAGGGAAGGACGGACAGAATGGCTGAACTGCTGGTCAAGCCGCGCGGCACACATGGCAAAGTTCACGACATCACGCCCGAGAGCGCGGGCTGGAGCTATGTCGGCTTCGGACTTTACCGCCTGCATCCCGGCGAAACCGCTGCGGAAGCGACCGGTAACCGCGAAGTCATCCTCGTCCTCGTCGAGGGCAAGGCGCGCATCTCGGCTGCCGGCCAGAACTTCGGCCTGCTCGGCGAGCGCATGAGCGTGTTCGAGCGGTTGAAACCGCATTGCGTCTACGTGCCGAATGGCACGCAGTGGCAGGCGGTCGCCGAGACCGAATGCACGCTCGCCGTCTGCTCTGCGCCCGGCAAGGGCAACCATCCGGCCACCGTCATTACCGACATCGGGTTTGAGGAACGCGGCGAGGGCGCGAACACCCGCTACATCCACCCGATCGCGATGGAGGACAAGGACGTCGCCGACAGCCTGCTCGTCACGGAAGTGTTCACGCCCGCAGGCAACTGGTCGTCTTACCCGCCGCACCGGCACGACGAGGACGATTTTCCAAATATGACGTACCTGGAGGAGACCTACTACCACCGCCTCAACCCGCCACAGGGTTTCGGCTTCCAGCGGGTCTTCACCGAAGACGGCTCGCTCGACGAGACGATGGCGGTATCGGACGGCGACGTGGTTCTGGTGCCGAAGGGCCACCATCCCTGCGGCGCGCCCTATGGCTACGAGATGTACTACCTGAACGTGATGGCCGGTCCGCTGCGCAAGTGGCGCTTCAAGAACCATCCTGACCACGACTGGATTGTCCGCGGCGTCTGACCCTGCCCGCTTTTTCGTCGGCTGCCGGCGCCCCCTGGCTTTGCCAGAAAGAGGCGGGCCCGCCGGAAAGTTTTATCTTCCCGGTAGGAATATTTGGCGACTGGCTGCAACCTCATCGCCGATGAAATCCGCCACGGCCGTCACCCGTCGCAATGAATGATAGTCTTCATGCACGACAAGCCAGTAGCTGCGCCGCACGAGCAGTTCGGGCAGCACCTGAACAAGCCCGTCGGTCTGCCGGGCAATGAAGTCGTGCAGGATTCCGATGCCTGCCCCGCCGCGAACCGCCTCGACCTGTCCCATCGCGGTGGAAATGGCTATGTCGGTCTCCCAGTCCTTCCAGATCTCATGCGAGTAATTCAGCGACTGGGAAAAGATGAGATCCTCGACATAGCCGATCAGCGTGTGCGACCGCAGATCGCCGGCGGACTGCGGAACGCCATGATGTGAAACATAGGATTTCGACGCATAGAGGCCGAGGCTGTAGTCCACGAGCTTGCGCGCGATCAGCCGTCCTTCCGTGGGACGGGCCGTCGTGACGGCGATATCCGCCTCCCTCTTCGACAGCGAAAAGCTGCGCGGGACGGGCACAAGCTGGATTTTCAGCCGCGGATACATCTGGCGGAACCTGCCTAGGCGGGGTGCAAGGAACGCAACGCCAAATCCGTCTGGTGCACCGACGCGAACCGTTCCCGTCGGAACTTCATCAACGCCACCCAACTCGGACCGAATGGCCTCGATGGAACTTTCCACGCTTTCCAGCCGGCGCAACAAGGCGTCACCCTCGCTGGTGAGATCGCAACCCGTCGTCCGCCTGACGAAAAGTTTCGTTCCCAGAGACTCCTCGAGGACGGTTACCCTTCGCGCCACGGTGGCATGATTGACCCGCAGCAGTCGCGCCGCCGCCAGAAACTGGCCCGTTCGCGCAACGGCGAGGAAATACCTGAAATCGTCCCAGTCCATCTTATGATTTTTTCTGCACAACCGATGACAATTTTATGCGCTTGCTTGTGAGATTTTTAAAGTAAAAACTTTCGCAGATTACGCCTCTCGCCGTCCCTTCGGTCGGCGGGCGGATCACAGTCAATCGATGGTCGCGAAGCTGCTCAGCAGAACGCTTTCGCGACCCGAACGCGGCGAGGAGACAGCGGTGAAGACGATTGGACACTTCATCAACGGCAAGCATGTGGAAGGAACTTCGGGGCGTTTCGCGCCCGTATTCAATCCTGCCACCGGGCAGCAGACTGCAGCCGTGGCCCTTGCCGATGCGAGCGAACTGGAGGCTGCGGTTGCCGCCGCGGCAGCCGCGCAGCCGGCCTGGGCTGCAACCAATCCCCAGCGGCGCGCGCGCGTGTTTTTCCGCTTTGTGGACCTGATCAACAAGCACATGGATGAGCTGGCCGAGATGCTCTCGGCCGAACATGGCAAGACGATCGAAGACTCCAAGGGTGACATCATCCGGGGCATGGAGGTCGCGGAGTTTGTCTGCGGCGTGCCTCACCTGCAAAAGGGTGAGTTTACGGAAGGCGCAGGCCCCGGAATTGACATGTACTCGATGCGCCAGCCGCTGGGCATCGGTGCGGGCATCACGCCCTTCAACTTTCCGGCGATGATCCCGATCTGGATGCTGGCGCCCGCCATCGCCACCGGTAACGCCTTCATCCTGAAGCCCTCGGAGCGCGACCCCTCGGTTCCGATGCGGCTTGCCGAGCTTCTGGCGGAAGCAGGACTGCCTGCCGGCGTCTTCAACGTGGTGAACGGCGACAAGACTGCGGTGGACGCCATTCTCGCTCACAACCGCATCGACGGCGTGAGCTTCGTCGGCTCGACGCCGATCGCCCGGTATGTCTATGCGACCGCCGCGGCCCACGGAAAGCGCGTCCAGGCTTTCGGCGGCGCGAAGAACCACATGATCATCATGCCCGATGCCGATATCGAGCAGGCCGCCAATGCGCTGGTCGGCGCTGGCTATGGCTCGGCAGGCGAGCGGTGCATGGCAATCTCGGTCGCTGTTCCGGTCGGGGAGGAAACGGCTTCGCGTCTGCTCGACGCCCTTGTCCCCAAGATTGAGAATCTGAAGATCGGACCGTATACCGATCCGGGCGCGGAGATGGGCCCGGTTGTCACCAGGGCAGCGCAGGAGAGAATTCTTTCGCTGATCGACAGCGGCGAAAGACAGGGCGCACGTCTCGTGGTCGATGGCCGGACGTTCCGCCTCCAGGGCTATGAAGACGGCTTCTTCGTCGGCGCGACGCTGTTCGACCACGTTACGCCCGAGATGGACATCTACCGTGAGGAGATCTTCGGGCCAGTCCTGTCGGTCGTGCGCGCGAATTCCTATCAGGAAGCGCTGGAGCTGCCCCTCAGGCACGAATACGGCAACGGGGTTGCGATCTTCACACGCGACGGTGACACCGCGCGCGACTTCGCGTCGAGGATCAACATCGGCATGGTCGGGATCAACGTGCCCATCCCGACACCGCTGGCTTACTACTCTTTCGGAGGATGGAAGGCCTCGGCCTTCGGCGATCTCAATCAGCACGGCACGGATTCCATCCGGTTCTGGACCCGCACCAAGACGGTCACTTCCCGCTGGCCGTCAGGCATCAAGGAAGGCGCCAGTTTCTCCATGCCAACGATGTAACAGCCGGTGCGCCGAGGGTGCGATCATGCCTGCCCACACAGAGAGGGCAGGCACAGCCGTCTAGCGAGAATTCCGCGTTTGATTAAACGGGTTCCTGGAAACCCTCCAGCACGATCTTGCCGCGGGCCTTGCCGGTCTCGATGAGCGCATGAGCCCGTCTGAGGTTCTCGGCGTTGATGGGCCGAATGACCTCGGCCACTGTCGTCCGGATCCGGCCTTCGTCCACCAGTCTTGCCACCTCATTAAGCAGCTTTCCCTGCTCCGCCATGTCGGCGGTCTCGAAGATCGGCCGGGTGAACATCAGCTCCCAGTGGACCGAGACGGATTTCTGCTTGAAGCCCAGTACGTCGAGCGTGGCGGGATCATCGATGAGTCCGAAACGGCCCTGCGGTGCGATCAGCTTCTGAATTGCGGCGATGTGATGCTCACTGTTGTTGGTCGAAAAGACAAAACCCGGAGCGCCGATGTCCAGCGCCGCGATCTGTTCGGCCATGTCACCATTGTGGTCGATCACATGGTGCGCCCCGAGCCCGCGGACCCATTCCTGCGTTTCCGGCCGCGATGCCGTGGCGATCACGGTCAGGTCCGTGAGGGCGCGAACAAGCTGGATCGCGATCGACCCGACACCGCCTGCCCCGCCGATGATCAGCACCGCGTTGGCCGAGCCCGGAACGGGACGCCGGATGTCCAGCCGGTCAAACAGCATCTCCCAGGCGGTGATCGCCGTCAGGGGGAGTGCCGCCGCCTCGGCATTGGACAGTGATCTGGGCTTGTGGCCAACGATGCGCGCATCGACCAGATGGAACTGGCTGTTGGTGCCAGGCCGGGCGATCGAACCGGCATAGTAGACCTCATCGCCGATCGAGAAGCCCTGGGCCAGTGGCCCAGTCTCGACGACGCGCCCCACGGCATCCCATCCCAGAACCTTCCATTCGTCCTCCGTGGGCCCCACCCGTTGGCGGACCTTCGTGTCGACGGGATTGACCGATATGGCGGCGACCTCCACCAGCAGGTCGTGTCCGGCAGCGATGGGACGGGGCAGCTCGATATCCTCCAGCGAAGTTTCACGGTCGATCGGTCCGGGAACCCTGTAGCCGACTGCTTTCATGATCTTTCTCCTCATCAGGTTGAGATGAGGCAAAGATGAGTTACATAAAGCTTCAATCAATACGCACAACAAATACACATAGTATCAGGAAGGATACTGGCATGGCCAAGGTTCGCCATTCCCGTTTCGACTGCACGCCTGGCTGTTCTGTCGAAGCTTCCATTGGCCTGATCGATGGCAAGTGGAAGTCGATCATCATGTGGCATCTCTTGTCCGGCACGTTGCGGTTCAACGAGATCCGGCGTCATGTCGCGGGCTGCACGCCCCGGATGCTGACCCGCCAGTTGCGCGAACTGGAGGAGGATGGGCTGATTATCCGCACGGTTTATGCGGAGGTTCCGCCCCGGGTGGAATATTCGCTGTCGGACCTCGGGCGCTCGATGGAGCCCATCCTGCAGGCCCTCAAGGACTGGGGCGACGCCCACATCGGGCTCTATGGCAAGCCAAGAGGGCATGATCCGAGGGACAACAACCAACGAAGCGCGCATTCTTCCACACCTGCATGATGGTGATCGGCCCCCACGGACGGGTCCAATTTGATTGTTAGTGCAATGATGGTCGTGGCGCCAGCGCGGGCGGCATCGCTGGTTGGGGTTGCAGGGCCGCCCGCGC
>Ga0207747_1000538_pt1 | contig 41508 bp, 35 predicted proteins | sample HigsolmetaGSP11D_FD_184839 | JGI IMG/M metagenome (GOLD analysis project Ga0207747, IMG submission 184839) | High solid enriched microbial communities from the Joint BioEnergy Institute, USA - SP1-1-D (SPAdes) | ecosystem: Engineered > Bioreactor > SSF (Solid state fermentation) > Aerobic >...
TGCAGAGCTTGTATGACATCCGCTGCCTTGCACGTTTTCCCTCGATAATACGCCACAATGTTGCGGGCAAAGACGTCGATGATGCTTGCCACGTAGAAGTGCCGACGAGTTCCAGCGATGTAACCATACTTGATATCCATTTGCCACAGCTGGTTGGGGCCAGTCATTATCCCGATATTGGCGAACCCAATCACCAAGCGTTCTAGGAGACATGCCGGAGCGTCGGACTGCAACATCAATCCGATACCCGAATGCTAACACCTCGGCTACATATTCCTTCTTCGCTTGGACCGGACACCGAAATCGACTTTTCATTGGAACTCCTCCACTTGCTATTAGTTTATCTGAAGTGAAATGGAGTGTCCAAATGGATTAAGGGGCTAAATAGTTCGGTTCCGTTACAAAGAAAACTCCCTTGACCAATGACCTACCCTGACTGCTGGAAAGGGGGAGTCTGGTAAGGGAGTTTTATATTGCAGGCAGTTACATGTTCCGCAGCTCTTCTTCGGTGAATTCGATCCATTCGTTGAACTCTTGCTGCAGCTTCGCATATTCCTGCTTCAGTTTCTCGTACTCCTCGTAGATCGATTGGTCGGAGTTAGCCTCTGCCGCAACTGCTACTTCACTCAGGCGGAGCTCAACCGTTCGCAGTTCTGATAGCAACTGCTCTCGCTCCTGCTTTACAGCGTCAAGCTCCTGCTGCTTGTCGGCGTACCGCCTGCCGAGCTCTTGCAACTCCTTCTGAGCTTCCTGATGCCGTTCATCCATGTCAGCAAGTTCATGGCGCAGTTCATCATGCCGTCTGCTGAGCTCGCCGTAGTTATGCTGCAGCTCATCGTGTTGCTTGCTGAGCTCGTTGTGTTCACGCTGCAACTCGGCATGACTCTTGTTCAGCTCGCCAAGTTCTCGCGTCAGCTCATCATATCTGCTGCGCAGCTTGCCAAACTCACGCTGCAGCTTATCGTGTCTGCTTCGCAATTCAACGAGCTCTTGCTGAAGCTCATCGTGCTTCTTCTTCAGCATGCCATACTCATGCTGCAGGTTTTCATGATTCTTGATTCGCACTTCCAGTTCTTGCTGCAGTTCGTCACGTCTGTGTCTCAGCTCGCCAAGCTCTTGCTGCAGGGTACGATGTCTATCGATGGCCTCGCCAAGCTCACGTTCTTTGGCCTCATAGCGGCTGCTCAGTGTGCTCAGCTCCTGCTGCAGCTCATTGTTGCGGCCGTTAAGCTCGTTATACGAACGCTCGATATCCTCATATCGCTGCATCTGTTCGAGCAACTGTTGCTCTACATCATTATACGCAGTCCGCAGTTCCTGCAGTTCACGCACAGCTTCGCCTTTGCTTGCTTCGAGGCTACCGATCGCCTCTCGTGCCTTGGACAGCTCCTGCTTCGCCGCATCACGCTGCTGCTGCACTTCCGCCAGTTCCCGGGCTGACGCTTCCTGTTTCGCGCGCAACTCACCGGCCTCGCGAACAGCATCGTCATATTGGCTCCGCAGCTCACCAGCTTCGCGAACCGCCTCGTCAAGCTGACTGCGCAGCGCGCTCAGCTCCTGATTCTTCTTCTCCATCGATATGGCGTTCGCCCGCTCCAGCTGTTCCTTCATCTTCAGCATCTCATCGGAGATATTGATCGCCGTAAGTACAGCCAAACGGGCGATATCCAGACGAGGATTCTGGGCGGCAAGTGCATGCATCTGCTCGTTGACGCGAGCTGCGACCATCGTCACATAACTGGCTGACGATGCCGAGTCGGCAAGCAATTTATATTTGGTGCCGAATATTTCGACCTGAACACTGGTACGATCTTGAGCTTTCATGCTTGGCCCCTCCTGCACGCGCCTTTTCCCATATCAATTCGCTGTTTGCTCCTCAAACTCCTTCCGGTAGAAGGCCTATTTTCGGAGTTGTGCGGAAAATGTCTTTTCCAGATGGTCGATAACCGCCTGATTCCGTTCATTGACTTCATCATCCGTCAAAGTTCTCTCTTCATCGCGATAAACAAGCGACAAAGCGACGCTCTTCTTGTCGCTGCCCAGCCGCTCTCCGACATATACGTCGAACACTTCGACAGACTTGAGCCATGCTCCGCCTGCCTCGCGCACTGCCGCTGTCAGGCTGGCTGCAGGAACAGCTCTGTCGACGACGATAGCGATATCGCGCTGGATCGACGGATACTTCGGCAGGACGTCGTAGGTGATGGAGAAATCAGCACCATCGGCCAATGCGCCCAGCTCCAACTCCCATACATACGTATCCTCCAGGTCATAACGGCGCTGCATGTCCGGATGCAGTTGCCCGATCACCCCGACGCGGCGACCGCCGATCCGGATCTCGGCTGCCCGTCCCGGATGCAAACCTTCAAACGCCACAGCCCTATATTCCACATCACGGATCGCCAGATGCTTCAGCAGCCCGTCGAGCACGCCCTTCAGATCGTAGAAGTCGACCTTGCGCGATTTGGCGCTCCAATGATCCGCCGTTACCTTGCCCGTCCACAGAGCGCTGACGAGGAATTTCTCCTCCGGCTGCTTCGTCAGCACTTCCTCATCCGTCAAGAATACCGTGCCGATCTCAAACACCGCGACATCATCAATATTGCGGTTGCGGTTGTAAACAGCCAAATCGATCAGATGCGGAATGAGGCTCGTGCGCAGCACGCTCCGCTCCGTGCTCATCGGCATCGCCAGCTTCACCGGCTTCACGTCAGGATACAAGCCGCGATACTCGGTGATCCGATCCGGATGCGTGAACGAGTACAGGATCGCTTCATGCAGCCCCGCCCCGTTCAGATAGCGGCTCACTTCCAGGCGAATGCGCTGGTTATGGGTGCGCGAGCCAGGCGTCGTCACACCGGTGATCGGCGTGCTCGGGATATGGTCGTAGCCGTACAGTCTTGCGACTTCCTCGATCAGATCGACATCGCGCGTAATATCGCCCCTGCGCAGCGGCACCTGAACGACGAGCTCACCGTCCTGCTCCTCATAAGCAAAATGCAACCGGTCGAAAATCCCTTTGATCTCCGACAACCCCAACTCGGTGCCGAGGTAATCGTTGACGCGCTTCACGCTCAGTGCAATCTTCACAGACTCAAACGAACGAGTCACCGCTTGCGTGATCCCTTGCGCAAGCTCGCCGCATGCGACTTCCGCGATCAGCGCGGCGGCACGATTCAGCGCTGTCACGACCGCCTCCGGATTCACTTCCTTCTCGAAGCGCAGGCTTGATTCGGAGCGTAGCCCGAGCTGGCGCGATGTCTTGCGCACGATGCCGCCGTCGAACTTGGCCGACTCCAGCAGGATGCGCGTCGTACCCGCCGTCACTTCCGAATTCGCTCCGCCCATGACGCCAGCCAGCGCCACCGCCTTCTCCGCGTCAGCGATCACGAGCATGTGCGGCTCCAGCTTGCGCTCCTGATCGTCCAGGGTCGTCAGCACCTCACCCGGTTCCGCGTAACGCACCCGGATGCGTCCGCCCGCCAGACGATCCGCGTCAAATGCGTGCAACGGCTGACCGTATTCGAGCATCACGTAGTTCGTGACATCAACGACGTTATTGATCGGGCGGATGCCGGCAGCCATCAGACGGTTCTGCAGCCAGAGCGGCGACGGACCGATCTTCACGCCTTCGATGAGACGAGCCGTGTACATCGAGCAAGCGTCGGTTGCTTCGATCGAAACAGCGAATTCATCCGCCGCGCGCTTCGCCCCTTTGTCCTCCACCGCAGCTTCCGGCAGCTTCACTTCACGACCCAGGATCGCCGCGATCTCATAAGCGACTCCGATCATGCTGAGACAATCCGAACGGTTTGGCGTCAGATCGAGCTCCAGCACCTCGTCGTTCAGCGCCAGCAACTCCGTAATATCCGTGCCGATCTCCGTATATTCAGGCAGCACGAGGATGCCCTCCTGAATCTCCTTCGGCAGCAGCTTGTCGTTCATGCCAAGCTCCTTCGCCGAGCAGATCATGCCTTGCGACTCGACGCCGCGCAGCTTCGCCTTCTTGATCCTGAAATCTCCCGGCAGTACGGCCCCGATCTTCGCTACCGGAACCTTCTGTCCTGCTGCGACATTCGGAGCGCCGCAGACGATCTGCAGCAGCTCAGCTTCGCCTGCGTCTACCGTACACACGCTCAATCTGTCCGCATCCGGATGCTTGTCACGTGTCTTCACATAGCCGACCACGACTCCGCTTACGCCGCGGTTGCGCTTCTCCACAACATCCACCTCGATGCCGCTGCGCGTCAGCTTCTCCGCCAGTTGTTCACCCGTATATCCGCTCAAGTCCACATATTGGGACAGCCATTGCATGGATACCTTCACTTGTGTTCGCCTCTCCTTTCCTTATATATGGGCAAATTGCCGCAGGAATCTCAGATCGTTCATATAGAAATGACGGATGTCGTCAATGCCGTACTTCAGCATGGCGATGCGTTCCACACCCATTCCGAAGGCAAATCCCCTGTACTCCGCCGGATCATAACCCGCCATTTCCAGCACGCGCGGGTGCACCATGCCGGAGCCGAGAATCTCCAGCCAGCCCGTATGCTTGCACACGCGACAGCCTTCGCCGCCGCACATCACGCAACTGACGTCAACCTCAGCGCTGGGCTCCGTGAACGGGAAGAAGCTCGGCCGCATGCGGATCTTCGTATCCCGTCCGAACATCTCCTGCGCGAACTGCAGCAGCGTGCCCTTCAGGTCGCTCATGCGGATGTTCCGGTCGATGACGAGCCCTTCGATCTGGGTAAATACATGCGAATGCGTCGCATCATCTTCATCGCGGCGATAAACGCGTCCCGGACAGATGATCTTGACCGGCACCTCGCCCTTCATGCGCTCCATCGTGCGCACCTGCACCGGCGACGTGTGCGTCCGCATGAGCAGTTCCTCCGTCACGTAGAACGAATCCTGCATATCCCGCGCCGGATGGTTCTGCGGCAGATTGAGCGCTTCGAAGTTGTAGTAGTCATGCTCCAGCTCTGGCCCTTCCGCGATCGAATAGCCCATGCCGAGGAAGATGTCCTCGATCTCGCGGATGACCTTGTTCAGCGGATGAACCGCGCCTTGAGCCGGCGTGCGGCCAGGGAGCGTCACATCGATCGTCTCCGACGCGAGACGGCGCTCCGTCTCCAGCCGTTCGAGCTCGGCCAGCTTCTGTTCCAGCACGCGCTCGATCTCCGCCCTGACTTCGTTGGCCAACTGCCCGATGATCGGTCTCTCCTCCGCCGACAGTGTGCCCATCCCGCGCAGCACTTCGGTCAGCGCACCTTTCTTGCCCATGTACTTGACACGCAGATCGCTGAGCGCCTGCTGCGAGTCCGCCTGCGCGAGCTCGGCCAGGGCAGCTTCCTTCAATGCCGTAAGCTTCTCTTTCATGTTTGATTCGAACCTCCTTTAATTTCCAGGCAAAAATGCTTGGCTGCAACCGGGTCCTCCAGAACGACGGCGACAGCTCAGGATTTCTTGTGTCCGGCGATAGTCCGGACCTTCGACGGGCGGTGTTTGGGGTGATTAGTTGGAAAACATCCAATTCCCTCAGCCTGAGTTGCCTGTTTTGCGCGGGCTAGTTGGATTTCATCCAACTAATTTGGTCCAATCGAGCGATATTGGTGTTATTTTGTAAAAATAGTTGGACGTTTTCCAATTAACAGCTGAATTTCTGCGATTTTCGCCTTGATGAATTGGATATTTTTCAATTAGCCCCGATTGCCTTCCCCAGCAAGCGTACCGCCAATCCGTGGCAAATAAAAAGACTCCTTCGCCTCATAAGGGACGAAAGAGTCCGTGGTACCACCCTTGTTACAGCCTGCCATCCTGCTCCCCTGCGGATCCTGAAACTCCAGAATCCAGCGGAGCGCATGAAGCGGCTGTCGCTCTATGGAAGTTAACGGTTCCCACCGGTACCCCCTACTTGCGTGTCGCTGATGTCCGATCCGCCGCATACAGCAGCGCGATCCGAACCGAGGTGAACGTTTCAGGGGACTGCTCCGGAGCGAACTTCAGCAGCCTCGCATCCCGGCGGCGCTCTCAATCGGTGGCGCCACCTCCCTGTTGGCCAAGCTCTGCCTACTCTTCTCCATCACAGCAATTCAAGCCAAACATATTCAGATTACCCGTACTATAACATGTTCAAACTGGAAATGCAACGCCCCGTTGATCTGTACGATGCGGCCCGAAGTTTCTGCCCGGATCACCCTGACTGCAGGAGATCACGCACTCCCGCCGCTTCGGCCGCATGCGCACTCCTGCCAATTCATGAACTCTCCTGCGGCCAAAGAGACTGTTCACGACGCTATTCATTCAGATATGTATGAATCTTGTTCTTCACACCGATCAAAGGCCGGATCGGCGTTCATCCACTGCTTAAGATCCGCATACCGCAAAAAAACACCTTGGAATGGACTATCCAACCAAGGTGTTTATGCCGTCACCAAACCTCAAACTCGCGCTCATACTCCGTCACCTCGCCGTACTCATCCATCACGATGACGCGAGCCGTCCAGACGCCTGGACGATCCAGTTGCACACCTTGCCCTCTGAATCGATGCTCGGTGAAGCCTGGGAACGACAACGTATATTCGTTCTCAACCGGCGTTAGGCTGACCGGCCGAGGCGGCTCATCCCCGCGCTGCAAGGTGAGCTCAACAGACTGTGGGCTGAATTGCTCCTCAGGCAGCCACACCTTGACGACATAGGAGTTCGTGCCCGGCTGATTCGGTGTGATCTGCAGCGTCATATGAATGTCGGCACCCATAACATGCCAGTCCAGCGGCTTCTCATGCGGCGTAGGATGCTGCGAGGTAAGCATGCCCACGATCAGCAACACCAGAGCAAGCGTGCCAAGCTCCACCTTCAGCAGTCTGGCGATGCCAGCCCCGCGCCTCTTCCATGCCCGGCGCACGAAGAAAGCCAACAGCAGCACCAGAGCTACAGCACCAAGCTTGATCAGGAGCCACCTGCCCCAGGGCGTGCCGTATACGTATTCCATCGAAGGCAGATAAACGACCGCATTCACCGTTCCGGTCACGGCCAGCGCCACCACCGACCAGAGCGCCGCGCGCGATACGACAGGCAACCACTCTGGCAGCGCCTCCCTGGCCTGCCGCAGCATGTACACCGCGAACATCACCGCACCCAGCCAGACCGACACAGCGATCCAGTGAATGACATACGACGGCAACGTCAGCCACTGCAGCGGATAGCTGGAGCTGTGTCCGCCCAGACCTGTCATCGCCGCAAGCAGAACAACCCACACAAGATCAACCGCCCAGTTCCTGAACAGAACGAACACGCCGCCGAGCGCCGCAACTCCCAGGGCAAGGTACGACCAACCCTGCACATAACCGAACAGCGCTTCCATCAGATCCATGTTGAAACTGAGCTGCAGATCATACAGATATACAAATGCATACCCGAGATAGGCAAGGAAATACAGCCGTACAAGCAAGGCGCCGATGTCCCGAACCTTCGTCTCCTGAGCGCCGAAGCGGACCATCGCCTCTCTCCACAGCACCCAACCTGCAAGACTCGTGAAGGCAAGGTAATACACGACCTTCAGCATATAGGAAAACACCACCCAGGAAGTACCTGCCTCCTGCAGGGCACCACCCGGATGGTGATCATGAATGGCGGCCAGGCCTGAAAGCGATGATGTCGCCAGACCGCCTGCCATCGCTGACTGCCCTGCGTCTATCGCGGCGCTTGCTTCCGATCCCAGCCATATAGAGACAACCGCCAACGCGAGCAACAGCATGACGCATACCTTCAAACGCATGATCCGCATCCTCTCCCAGCACGAGCTGCAACTGCCCAATTGATCGGATCGCCCGGCCCACCGGCAGCATCCGACCTCATCCTGATCTTCACCTGGCCTCTGCATGATCGGCAACGTTCGGTACCCCTACAGACGCCAGCGCGAACAGTCCCGCTGCAGCATATTATCATCCCCAAACTCCGCAGGTTCAGGCCGCACCCTTAATTGATGCGGATGAGCAGCTTTCCATCCTGACTGCGCCCAAGCAGCGTGCCGCATTTCGGACAGGCTCCGGGCTGCTTGCCCACCACGATCGGTTGACCGCAGCTTGGACATTGTTCAACCCCTCGGCCGCCGCCGAATCCCGCTCTGCCGAAGCTTCCGCTGCTCGTGTGGATGGATGTTCCCGGCCTATTGATGCCGAAGAACCTGAGTACCTTATTCAATAAGCCGAAGACGATCAAAACCACAATGACAAATACGATCAATATCGCAAAGCCCAGCAATTTGAACAATGCAAATATCATCGATGTCAGCCGCTCCTCAATCATTTATTCGTATATCTGTCAGTATAGACGTTCGTCAGTATCCTGGTCAATTTATGGCTCTCCATGTTCACAGGACATTCAAAGCTTATTCCCGCTTCCATCCCTTTCGCCGCACATGATTGCGCCAGGAGCCGTCCGGGATGCGAGGACATCCCTGCGAGTCTCGCCACACATACACCCAGCCGCATAACTCCGGATCGAACGCATCCGTCACAAACACCCGATCATACTCATTGTCCTGTCCAGGGCCGTAATAGCCTTCCAGTTCGTCCAATGGGTCGAGCGCTTCATCCTGCACCGTCAGCCACTCGCCTGCCGCCAGACCTCCTCCATCCAGCACCAGCCCGGGATAAGGGCCATAATCATAGAGCGAGCCTCGCACTGCTCCGGGACGCACATCGATGACATACGGCGCCACGATATGGTAGTTGGCCTCACCCGGCAGCAATGTGCCGTAAACAAATACCCTCAGCAATTTCCCACACCTTTGTCTCCATCATCTTCCTGACACTTCTATTCCTGATACAGAACCTCTTGATCCTGGTAGAGAATAAACTCTTAAAACTATACCCGCTAGTAACCATGTCATCAGGATGAATCCTGTCCCACGATCCATCGATCCATTTGCAGTTGTTCCGTTTACAGTCCAGCAAGCCTATCCCCAGAATGTCCTCCCTTACTTATACTCTGCACCATTCCATTCTAGCACTTTTTCCATCAGAAGGTGAAATCATCCAGATCCTATCCGCCACAAAAAAGAGCTGCCTTCACCATCACCAGGCAAAGGCAACTCATCAACAGAGGTACATCTGTCAAGCTGTGTGGTCTAACGCACTCAGATTCGCAACAATCATCTGTCAAGCAGCCGTTTGCGACCTACACCGTCAGATGCTGCAAGACATCCGCGTCGTTCAGCCGGTCGATCGTCCCTTCCGCCACGATCGCACCCTTCTCCAGCATGTAGAAATAATCCGCCGCCTGACGCACAAACTCCAGATTCTGCTCAACGAGCAGGACGGCAACGCCGCTGTCCTTGATCTGGCGGATCGCAGCGCGAATGTCCTCGACGATATTCGGTTGGATGCCTTCCGTCGGCTCGTCGAGGATGAGCAGCTCCGGCCGCGTGACAAGCGCCCGCGCGATCGCCAGTTGCTGCTGCTGCCCGCCGCTCAGATCACCGCCGCGCCGCTTCAGGAGAGTCGGCAGCGCCGGAAACATCGTATAGATGTCTTCCGGGATGCTCCCGCCTTCCGTGCGTCCCGCTTCCAGACCCAGCAGCAGATTCTCGTGCACCGTCAACTGCGGGAAGATGTCCCGCCCTTGCGGCACATAGCCCATGCCGGCGCGCGCCCGAACATGCGGCGCCTCCTTCGTCATCCGCCTGCCGGCAAACTCCACCTCGCCAGCGCGCGTCTTCAGGATGCCCATAATCGTCTTGAGCAGCGTCGTCTTGCCGACGCCGTTGCGTCCGAGCACGCAGACGACCTGACCCTGACCGACTTCCAGATCCACGCCGCGCAGCACCAGGCTTTCGCCATATCCCGACTCAAGCCGTCGAACATGCAGCATGATTCTCACGCCTTCCGCCGAGATACACCTCTGCCACTTTCTTGTCGCGTTGGACCTCTTCCATCGTCCCTTCCTTCAGCAGCCGCCCTTCGTGCATGACCGTCACCTTGCTGGCGAACTGCCGGACGAACTCCATGTCATGCTCGACGACGACGATCGACCGATCCCCGGCAATTCTGCGCAACAGCTCGCCTGTCTTCATCGTTTCCTCGTCGCTCATGCCTGCCACTGGCTCATCGAGCAGCACGACATCCGGCTCCAGCATCAGGATCATCCCGATCTCCAGCCACTGCTTCTCGCCGTGCGACAGCATGCCGGCGCGCACATGCCGCTTGCCCTCGAGGCCGATCATTTCCAGCCGCTCGTCGATCCGCTTGCGATCCTGCTTGCGCACGCGCAGCAGATAACGCACGCTCTTGTCACGGTGCATCGCCAGCTCCAGATTCTCCTCCACCGTCAGGTCGAAGAAAACAGACGGCGCCTGAAATTTGCGACCAATGCCCAGCCTTGCGATCTGGTGCTCGTTTTTGTTCGTCAGCTCGATTTTGCCTCGGAACAGGATCTTCCCTTTGCTTGGGCGCACCTTCCCGCACAGGCAGTCGAGCATCGTTGTCTTGCCTGCGCCATTTGGCCCGATCAGGAATCTCAGCTCTCCTCTCTTCAGCTCAAAGTCCATCTCATTCACAGCCTTGAACCCGTCGAAATCTACCGTCACCTTCTCGGATGACAAGATCGTTCCTGCTTGCGCACTCATCGCTTTGCCTCCTTATCAATGTGAATTGCCTGACACCGTCAGCGAAAAGCCACGTACACCCACCATTCGTTTCCGGCTTCTGAATCTCAACCGCCTGACTCCGTCCTCCGCGATCCATGATCCACCACCTTCCCGGTTAGCAACACAAGCTCCAGCTTGTATGAAGCTGCGCCCAGGTCAGCCGTCACTTTCCTGACTGACCGGAATGTTGCCGCTTGCCCGCTCCTCATACTGCCGCTTCCTGACCACCAATCGTCTGACGCTGTCCGCGAGCCCAACGATGCCTCTGGGCAACAGGACCACGACGAGGATCAACATCAACCCCATAAGATATGGCCACATATTCGGGTACGCCTCGCTGAACAGGCTCTTGCCCCAATTCAGCGCCAGAGCGCCGATCACGGCGCCGATGAGCGTTCCCCGGCCGCCGATGGCGACCCACAGCGCCATTTCAATCGATGGCACGATGCCGATCATCGACGGGGCGATGATGCCGACGTGGAAGACGGACAGCATCCCGGCCAAGCCAGCTATCCCCGCGGAAACGCTGAATACGAAGATCTTGTAAGCAGCGGGATCATAGCCGAGGAACCTGACCCGGTTCTCCCCGTCGCGGATCGCCCTGAGCACCTGGCCAAAACGGCTCGTGACGAGCCAGCGGCAGAGCAGGAAGACACCGATCAGCAGGATCAAGGTGATGATATAGAGGGCGAGCCGCGTGCCCGGTTGACCGATCGGATTGCCGAGCACCGTGCTGAAGTTGGTGATGCCGTTCGTACCGCCTGTGAAGCCCTGTTGCCCGATGAGCAGCGTCGTCATGATGATCACGAGCGCTTGCGTCAGGATCGTGAAGTATACGCCCTTGATCCGATTGCGGAACGTAAACCATCCGAGCAGCGCCGCAAGCAGCATCGGAAGCAGCACAGCCAGCAGCACGGCTATCCACAGGTAATGGAATGGCTGCCACCACCACGGCAGCGAGGTGACGCCGCTCCACTGCATAAAGTCCGGCAGTTTGCCGCCCGTCGCCTCCAGCTTCAGATACATCGCCATGCAATAGGCGCCGATTCCGAAGAAAACGCCTTGCCCTAGGCTCAATATGCCGGTATATCCCCAGATCAGATCAAGCCCGATCGCCAATATCGCATAGGCGAGAAACTTGGCCAGCAAACTCAACCGAAAATCCGACAGATACAGAGGCGCGGCGAACAATACTGCGGCAAATGCCAGATAGGCGATGGGCTGCCACTTGCTGTTCAAGCTGAGCTTCTCTGATAAACGCAATCCTTACCGCCTCCTTAATCCGTTGTGTCGAGCGATCTTGTGCGCAAGGAGACGAAGCCGGTCGGCCTCCATTGCAGGAAGGCGATCACTGCGATAAATACGAACACCTTGCCGATTGAGGCATCGGTAAATGATTCAAACAATGTGTTGGAGAGTCCCATGCCCAGCGCGCCAAGAACGGTTCCAAGCAGCTTGCCGACACCGCCCAACACAACGACCATAAACGCATCTACGATATAATAAGTGCCCAGCGCCGGCCCGATCGGTCCCATGAGCGACAGGGCGCAGCCTGCGATTCCTCCGATGCCGGCCCCGATGGCGAATGTGGTGGCGTCCACTCTCCTCGTCGAGATGCCGAGACTTGCGGCCATGTCGCGATTCTGCATGACGGCCCGCATGCGGCGTCCGGCTGTTGAGCGGTAGATGTAGAGAAACATGCAGAGGAGGCAGACGATGACGAGCCCGATGATGAATAGTCTTTTATACGTAAATGTCAGCCCCGGCATGATCGCCAGTCCGCCGTTCAGCCAGCTCGGGCTGGTCACCGCCACATTCGGTGCGCCGAAGATGCTGCGCGCCAGCTGCTGCAGGATCATGCCGACTCCCCATGTTGCCAGCAGGCTGTCAAGAGGACGACCGTAGAGATAGCGGATCATCGTCATTTCCAGCACGAGCCCGAACAGAGCAGCCACGAGGAAAGAGGCGGGAATCGCGACGGCAAAATACCAGTTAAACACAGACGCCGGCAGACAGGAAGCAAAGAGACCTTGCACCACATACGCGGTGTACGCTCCGATCATGATCAGTTCACCGTGCGCCATGTTGATGACTTTCATCAGGCCGAACGTAATCGCGAGTCCCAACGCGATCAGGAGCAGAATCGAACTGACGCTGAGCCCGTTGAAAATTTGCTGCAGTACAAGTGCCATTCGTCTCGCCCCGCTTCATGTAAAGTTGTTGTGCAGCCCGCGCCTTGCGACGCGGGCTGCAGATGGCAGCTTGCTCAGCCGCCGGACGACAGTCCGGCTGCCCATTCGTATGTCTCCAGGTACGGGTCCGGTTTGACCGGCTCGCCGGAATTCCACAATTCGAGGAATTGACCGTCCGCCTGAACCTGGCCGATGCGCACCGTCTTGTAGATATGCTGATTGTCTCCGTCGATCGTCACCTTGCCGCCTGGACCTGTAAACTCCAGCCCTTTGGCTGCTTCTCTCACCGCATCAACATCGGTGGTGCCTGCCTTCTCCACGGCGGCAGCCCACAGATAAACAGCGATATAGCCTGCTTCGATCGGGTCCGCAGTTACGCGGTTTTCACCGTACTTCGCCTTGTAGTTCGCCACGAACGTCTTGTTCTCAGGCGTGTCTGTCGTCTGATAGTAGTTCCATGCAGCCAGATGGCCTTCCAGTACATCTGCCCCGATGCCGCGAATTTCTTCCTCCGCCACGCTGACCGAGAGCACCGTGATGTCATCGGCCGTAATGCCGGCATCCCGCAGCTGTTTGAAGAATGCCACATTGCTGTCGCCATTCAGCGTGTTGTAGATCACATCCGGGTCAGCCGCGATGATCTTGCTGATGACCGTGCTGTAATCCGTATGACCAAGCGCCGTATATTCTTCCCCGACGACTTCGCCGCCTTCGGCAGCAAGCTGCGCCTTGATGATCATGTTCGCCGTGCGCGGGAACACGTAGTCGGAACCGAGCAGGAAGAACTTCGTTCCCCTGTTCTCCAGCAGCCAGGTGACGGACGGCACGATCTGCTGGTTCGTCGTTGCTCCCGTGTAGAAGATGTTCGGGGAAGCTTCGAGGCCTTCATACTGTACCGGATACCAGAGCAGTCCGTTCAGTTCCTCGAATACCGGCAGCATCGCCTTGCGGCTCGCCGATGTCCATCCGCCGAATACCGTCGCCACTCCATCCTGCTGGATGAGCTTCCGCGCCTTCTCGGCAAATACCGCCGGCTCGGACGCGCCGTCCTCGATGACCGGCACGAGCTTCTTGCCAAGCACGCCGCCTGCCGCATTGATCTCCTCGATCGCCATCAGCTCCGCATCGTGCACCGACACTTCGCTGATCGCCATCGTGCCGCTCAAGCTGTGCAGAATACCGACCTTGATCTCTCCGCTGTCATCACTGCCGCTGCTTTCTGAACTGCTGCCCGTACTGGTCCCTCCACTCGAACTGCCCCCGGTTGTTGTCTGATTTCCCCCGCTCGCTGGCGTGTTGGACGCTCCGCCGCAGCCTGTCACTGCGATCATCAGTCCGACGATAAGCAATACGATCCACTTCCGGTTTTTTCTCTTCATAGGCCTCTCTCCCTTTTTTAACCTCTTTTGCTCAAACACGAACATTCCAGTCATAATTTTCCCGAACATTCGCAAATCCGATTATAGCTTCGTTATCAAATAAATGTCAATATACATAACATATAACTGGTGATCAGTTTTTGTTTTCACCTATATCTGCCATATTAATGTAAGATATTCTTATTTCTATCCAGTCTATTTATAAGTATGATTAGATTTTTTTCGTTGTCACCTTAAATTAATGTAAGTTATTATTACACTAATCAATCATTATCACAGGTTATTTTCGGAAAGGCAGTGAGTCAGGCATGTACTTGACACAACATGAGAAAGAGAAACTGATGATCACCGTAGCCGCCGATCTGGCACGCAGAAGAAAAGAACGAGGGGTGAAGCTGAATTATCCCGAAGCGATGGCGCTGATCACCAGCGAGATACTCGAAGGAGCGCGCGACGGTCTGTCAGTCGCCGAACTCATGCAGCGCGGAACCCAGATCCTGAGCGTCGATGACGTGATGGAAGGCGTAGCCGCAATGATCCGTGAGGTTCAGGTCGAAGCTACCTTCCCGGATGGCACGAAGCTGGTCACGGTACACGAACCGATCCGAGGGTAAGAAGTACTCTGAAACGATCACACCACGGACATCAGGAGCGCCTATGATCGACACGCTGTGCCCAACCAGCCCAGCCTCACTACAGTTCATAAAGGAGAGGACATGATGATACCTGGTGAGATTCGCACCGCAGCCGGCGAGATTGAGCTTAATGCCGGCCGCAACACGGTTACACTGATCGTAACGCATACGGGCGACCGACCGGTTCAGGTCGGATCTCATTATCACTTTTTCGAAGCCAACAAGGCGCTGAAGTTCGATCGCACAGCCGCATACGGCATGCGGCTCGACATTCCTTCCGGCACGGCCGTGCGCTTCGAACCGGGCGAAGAGAAACCGGTGACGCTCGTCAGCCTGGGCGGAGCCAGAGAAGTATACGGGCTGAACGGGCTGACGAACGGCCCGGTCGATCCGGCGCCAGATCATGCGGCGCTGGAGCAGATCATCGACCAGTGGAAGGGAGGCGGCAGCCGTGGTTAGAATATCGCGCGAATCATACGCATCCATGTACGGCCCGACGACCGGCGATGCGATCCGGCTCGCCGATACCGAACTGTGGGCGGTGATCGAGCAAGACTATACGGTCTACGGCGATGAGAGCAAGTTCGGCGGAGGCAAGGTCATCCGCGACGGCATGGGCCAATCCTCCCGCATCACCAGAGGAGAGGGCGCCCTCGACCTGGTCATCACCAACGCCGTCATCATCGACCACTGGGGCATCGTCAAGGGAGATATCGGCATCAAGGACGGGCGCATCGTCGCCATCGGCAAGTCAGGCAATCCCGACACGATGGACGGCGTCCATCCCGAGCTGATCATCGGCGCCGCAACAGAAGTGGTCGCAGGCGAAGGCAAGATCATCACCGCAGGGGGGATCGATGCGCATATCCACTTCATCTGCCCGCAGCAGATCGAGGAGGCGCTGGCTTCGGGCATCACCACGATGATCGGCGGCGGAACGGGACCGGCAACGGGGACCAACGCCACTACCTGCACGCCCGGGACCTGGTACATGCACAGGATGCTGCAGGCTGCCGAAGCGTTTCCCGTCAATCTCGGCTTCCTCGGCAAAGGCAACAGCGCCTTCCCTGAGTCGTTGATCGAGCAGATCCGGGCCGGCGCCATCGGTCTCAAGCTGCATGAGGACTGGGGCACAACGCCCGCAGCCATCGACAATTGCCTGAGCGTAGCCGATCAGTTCGACGTGCAGGTGGCGATTCACACCGACACGCTGAACGAGTCCGGTTTCGTCGAGGATACGCTCAAGGCAATCGGCGGACGCACGATCCATACGTACCATACGGAAGGAGCCGGCGGCGGGCATGCGCCGGACATCATCAAGGCGGCCGCCGAGCTGAACGTGCTGCCGTCCTCGACCAATCCGACGCGTCCCTTTACGGTGAACACGATCGAGGAGCATCTGGATATGCTGATGGTCTGCCATCATCTCGACTCCAGCATCCCGGAAGACGTGGCGTTCGCTGATTCGCGCATCCGCCCGGAGACGATCGCTGCCGAGGACATCCTGCATGATCTTGGCGTGTTCAGCATGATCAGCTCGGATTCCCAGGCGATGGGCCGGGTCGGAGAAGTGATCATTCGCACCTGGCAGACCGCCGACAAGATGAAGAAGCAGCGGGGACCCTTGCCCGAGGACGCCGGATCGAACGGCGACAACTTCCGCATCAAGCGCTATGTCGCCAAATATACGATCAATCCGGCGATCACCCACGGCATCTCCCACCTCGTCGGCAGCGTCGAGCCAGGCAAATTGGCCGACCTCGTGCTGTGGGATCCGATGTTCTTCGGCATCAAGCCGGATCTCATCATCAAAGGCGGGATGATCAACTACGCGCAGATGGGCGATCCGAACGCCTCGATTCCGACGCCGCAGCCCGTATTCGGCCGGCCGATGTTCGGCGCATACGGCGCAGCACGAGGTGCCACCTGCATCACCTTTGTATCCCAGGCTGCCTATGAAGCCGGTGTACATCAGCAGCTCGGACTGAAGAAACGGGTCGAACCGGTGAGAAATTGCCGGAATATCACCAAGCGAGACATGATCCACAACAGTGCGACGCCGAAGATCGAAGTGAATCCGGAAACGTATGAAGTAACCGTCGACGGACAACTCGTGACATGTGAGCCCGCACAAACGCTGCCAATGGCGCAGCGCTACTTCCTGTTCTAGGAAGCCGTAGCGTTTAACCCGCAAGTTATGAACCGCCAAGCTCAGGAGGTGTGGCATCCAGCGATGGAAAAAGGAACACGTTTTCTCGCCTATGTGCAGTTACTCGATTCTGCGTTGCCGATCGGCAGCTTCTCACATTCATTTGGACTGGAGACGTATGTACAGGAAGGACGAATCACAACCCGCGAGCAATTGGCAGCCTTCATCGAAAGCCAGTTGCACAGCAATCTGACGAGAGTTGAAGGATTGGCCATCAAAGGCTGCTACCTCGCGCTTCAGGATGGGGATCTGAAGCGGGTCGCCAGACTCGACAGCATGGTGCAGGCACAGCGGTTCGCCAGAGAATCCCGTGAAGGCTTGCAGAAAATGGGACGGCGCTTGTTCAAGCTGTCGGCAACCCTGCATCCGTGGATCGATTTCATCCCGCTCAAGGACGCGCTTGCGCGTCATAACAGCAGCGGCACTCTGCCTGTCATCCATGCGTACATCAACTATCACCTGGAGATCGACTTGAACGATGCCGTGAACGGTTATCTGTACAGCAGCGTCAACATGATGATTAACAGCGCACTGAGGCTGATGTCCCTCGGGCAGACCGACGGCCAGACGATTCTGACGAACATGCTCCCGGTGATCGAGCGGGAATGGAACGCCGTGTCCCATATGGCGCCGGAGCAGATGCACAGCTTCAGCTTCTCGCAGGAGATCGCCGCGATGAACCACGAGACGTTGTATTCCAGACTGTTTATGAGCTGAGTTGTCGGCATCACGTGACGGGCTTCATGATCTGATGAAAACAAAGGAGGAACCATTATGTGCCAAGGAACAGGCCATCACCATCACCACCATGAGTGGAATACCCCGGTTGGCGTACTGAATCGTCCGATCCGCATCGGTATCGGCGGACCGGTAGGTTCGGGCAAGACCGCGCTCGTCGAGAAGTTAAGCAAGATGATGCGCGATCATTACAGCCTGGCCGTGATCACCAATGACATCTACACCAAGGAAGACGCTGAGATCCTCCTGCGCCAAGATGCGCTGCCGTCCGACAGGATCATCGGCATCGAGACCGGCGGTTGCCCGCATACCGCGATCCGCGAAGACGCTTCGATGAACTTTGAAGCCGTTGAGCAGCTGGAGGAGAGGTTCCCGGATCTCGAGATCATCTTCATCGAGAGCGGCGGCGACAATCTGGCCGCTGCCTTCAGCCCGGAGCTGGTCGATCGGTTCATCTACATCATCGACGTCGCCCAGGGGGAGAAGATCCCGCGCAAAGGCGGTCCCGGCATCACCCGCTCGGACCTGCTCATCATCAACAAGATCGATCTGGCCCCCTATGTCGGCGCCAGCCTGCAAGTGATGAAGGAAGACACGGAGCGCATGCGCGGCACCAAACCGTATGTATTCAGCAACCTGATGAGCGGCGAAGGGCTGTCCGAGATCGTTCACTGGATCGAGCACCAGCTTGCTGACAGCGGAATCCATGCACACCGCATCGTCCATCATTCCTGACGGAGCCGCGCGCGTCACCTCCAGACTGTCCGCCCGCTTCGCGCAGCGGCGCGACAGAACGGTCATGATCGATCAGTTTCACACCGCTCCGCTGAAGATCGCCAAGACCTTCCGCTTGCCGGAAGAAGCGAATGCGCTCTATGTGCATATGATGGATGCCTCACCGGGCATATTGGACGGCGACCATTATGATCTGGAATTCCGGCTCGAGCCGGGCAGCCATGTCTATCTCACGAATCAGTCCTATACGAAGATTCACCCCACGCCGCACGGAACAGGCCGGCTCACCCAGCGGTTCAGCATGGGAAGCGGCGCGGTACTGGAATACTTCCCCGAACCAACGATCCCTTATCGGGACAGCCGGTTCATCTCCGAGACGCGCTTCGACCTGGCGCAGGATGCGATTGTCTTCTACGGCGAGATCACGACGCCTGGCCGGACGCATCACGGAGAGCGGTTCTCATTCACCTCGTACGATTCGCAAACGGCGGCGTACAGAGAGGGCGTGCTTGTCAACTGGGATCACTTCCTGCTCGAGCCGGGCCGCCATCGCTTCGAAGAGATCGGGGCCCTGGAAGGATATACCCATTATGCGACGCTATGGATCTGGGCGCCGGGATGCGATGAGGACGTCGTGAAGCGAATTCGCGAATCCGTCGGAACGCCGACGGACGTCTGTTGGGGTGTCAGCCTGTCCGGACCTTCCGCCATCGCCCTCAGGTTGCTGGCGAGAAACGTATGGCAAGCCGGGTCCGTCATCACCCTCGCCTGGAACACCGCCCGCACCCTGCTCATTGGAAGGGCCGCTCCAGTCATACGCCGCTGAAGATCTGAACCGGATCAGACGAGATCGATCAACACCAGGAGTTATGGACCAAGTTGTGACAGGTATCTATACCATGACCGTGTCATGCGCATATGATGCACTATCTTGATCAGGAAGGAGTCGATATCATGAGCGCTGTAGGACACGGAGTTTTCACATCCACCGGTTCGATTCTCGTACTCTTCATTCTGTTGGTGATCATCTCACTCACGTTCGCTGTATAAACAGCGGCATCAAAGCTGATCCAACCCACTAACATTCAACTGTCGCCAAGTCTGCCCGGACTTGGATGACAACCCTTTAACGAAGAACAGGTGCAGGGGTTATCCCTGGCACCTGTTTTGCACATTTTACAAGGGTTGATCCGTTATTCGCCGATCACGGCGCAGGCCAGACGCTTCCCCGCTCCGCCTGACGGATCGGTGCGATAGTCATCCGACCCTTCATGGATGACCAGCGCCGTTCCGCCTTGCTTTAAGAGCGAATGCTCCTTAACCGGCAGCAGCGTCACCTGATCAGTGAACAGCTCAACCTCCGCCGAGCCGCTCTGATCGACATAGATATTCGGCAGATCGCCGGCATGATAACCGTGCGGATTGTCATAGCCGTGTTTCCGCTTGCCCGGGTTATAATGGCTCCCGGCCGATTCAAACGTCGGCGCCTCGCATACGCCGTACTCATGGATATGCAGCGCATGCCATCCCGGGGGCAGCCCCTTCGCTTCCAGATGAATGAGAACCCCGGCAGCCGTTTCCATCAGCACCGCTTGTCCAAGCGTCTGTCCTTCGCTGCCTGTGAGAGGGGTTTGCAGCTTCACAGGTTCAGATGCAGCCGTCAAGGCCAGGTTATCGTTCCCCAGCAGATAATGAAGACCGGTGCCGATCACGAGCAGCGTCGTCAACGCAATAGCCAGTCTCATCGCGATACTCCTTTCTGTGTGCTAGCCAGCCCTTCTAGTTTGCTCCTGACAATGGTCTCCCCAGAACTCAGGCGCCTGCCAGGAAACTCCTTCTTGCTGTTACCAGTATTCGTGGGAGACAGGAAATCTATACGCATATCGTGTATCATAGAGCATGTAACCATCTGCAGGCCTGTTCGTAGTAACGTTATAATTTGAATCACGCAGAAAGGAATCCTGTTATGAACAATCAACAACTGGAGCAATTTAAAGCACTCAAGAACGAGATCACCCGTTTCTTTATGATGTACAAATTTGCGCTGGATGAAATGGAGACGAAAATCGAAATCCTGAAGGAAGAATTTCAACTGCTTCACGACTATAACCCGATTGAACATACGAAGTCGCGCGTCAAATCGCTCGAAAGCATCCTCAACAAGGTTGTGCGCAAGGGCTGCGGCATCTCGCTGCATGCGATCCGCGAGAACATCAAGGACATCGCCGGCCTGAGGATCACCTGCTCCTTCCTCTCGGATATTTACTCCGTAAGCGAGATGCTGCAGAAGCAGGACGATCTTACGGTCGTGTCGATCAAGGACTACATCAAGAATCCGAAGCCCAACGGCTATCAGAGCCTGCACATGCAGGTCAAGGTGCCGGTCTTCATGTCAGACAGAACGGAGCTCGTCGATGTGGAGATCCAGATTCGCACGATCGCGATGGACTTCTGGGCGAGCCTGGAGCACAAGATCTTCTACAAATACGACAAGGCCGTTCCGCCGCAGCTGCTTAAGGAACTGAAGGAAGCGGCGGATACAGCGACTGAGCTGGATCGGAAGATGCAGCGCCTGCACGAGGAGATCAATCAGATCAAGTCCCAGCACTCGGACGAGCCGGACCTGGTCTTCGGCCTCGGCAAGCAGAAGTTTGAACTGCCGCCAGCGCTCCTGGACATGATCCAGAAGGATCAATAGCCTGCGGCGAACGCCAAAGCTGAACATGATTCGCCAGACCCCGGCAAGCGCGCCATCGCCTGAAACGCAAAAAGGTTGGACGGAAAACTGTACATTACGTTTTCCATCCAACCTTTTATGCATCCGGGACCTGCAACGCAGTCCCGCTCGATGCCGGTTCACACTCACGTCGAAACCCGATTGCGGAACAGGAACGATATCCCGTACAATCCGGCCAATCCGACAATTCCGTATATGATCCTGCTGATCAGCGAGGATTCCCGAACCACTTCGCCACCGAAGATGGCTGTCACCAAATCCCACTCGAACAGACCGACGAGGAGCCAGTTCAGCGCACCGATGATCATGAGAATCTGGGCAAGTCTTGCCACAATTATCACCTGACCTTTACTTTACTGGGATGTTTATTGCAACTGATAGGTTTATTGTGTTCAGTAAAAGCAGGTTTATACATCAGGCGTGGCGAAGGTGGCATCGCCCTGATTCCCGCAGACTACGGACGGAAGGCGGCAAGCTGTTCATTCAGCGATCTGGTTTGCGTGTAGACCTGCTTGTAGATTTCAAACAGCTTCGCATAAGTCTGCACGCGTTCTGCATCCGGCTTGTACGTATTCGCATAGCGAATGAACTTGGCCGCGCACTCCTCAAGCGACTGGAACCAGCCGCAACCGAGCGCAGCCAGCATCGCCGCTCCCATGCCCGGGCCTTGCTCATTGGCGAGTTGCACGATCTCCGCGTTGAAGATGTCCGCCTGCATATGCAGCCAATCCTCGTTCTTCGCGCCGCCGCCGATGGAGACGATGCGATCGATCTTGATGCCAGACTGGCGGAACAGCTTGATCGATTCATTGAGCGAGAAGGTGATGCCTTCCATCACCGCTCTGCCCATGTCGTCCAGCGTATGCGATCCGTCCAGTCCGATGAAGCTGGCCCTGATCACCGCATCCGCATGCGGCGTCCGTTCCCCGACCAGATACGGCGTGAACAGCAGCCCGTTCGATCCGGGCGGCACCTCGCTCACGCGCGACAGGAGTTCCGAGAAGCTCTTGTCTGGAGCAAAAGTGTTTCGGAACCAGCTCATGCTGTAACCGGCAGCGAGCGTAACCCCCATCGCATAGTACGCGTCCTGCTTGCCGTGATTGAAGAAATGCACCTTGCCGCCGAAGTCCTGGTCCTTGTTATCCTCATACGACAACACCACGCCCGATGTGCCGATGCTGGCCATCGTCAGCCCGGCTTGCAGGATGCCCGAGCCAATGGCGCCGCAAGCGTTGTCCGCACCTCCGGCGAACACGCGAGTCGCAGGCGTCAGCCCTGTCGCCTGCGCGATCTCCGGCAGCAGGTTGCCAACATAGCCATGGGATTCGACGAGCGGCGGGCAGAGCGATGCAGGCAGGTTGAATGCCGACAGCACCCGCTCACTCCATACCTTGTTCGCCACATCCAGCAGCAATGTACCGGCGGCGTCCGAATAATCCATATGGATCTGCCCGGTCAGGCGATAGCGCAGATAGTCCTTCGGCAGCACGAATACCTTCGCCTTGGCGAGCAGTTCCGGCTCATGCTGCTGCACCCACAGGATCTTCGGCAACGTGAAACCCTCAAGCGCCGGATTCTTCGTGATGCGCAGCAGATCGTCGCCCAGCGTCCGTTCGATCAGGCGGCATTGCTCGGTGGTGCGCGTGTCATTCCAGAGGATGGCATGGCGCAGCGGCTTCAGTTCTGCGTCCAGCAGCACCAGCCCGTGCATCTGTCCGGAGAAGCTGATCCCTTCGATCAGCTCGGGACTTACGCCAGATTGCTTCACGACCGAATTCAGCGCAGCGATCGTGCCGCGCACCCAATCCTCCGGATCCTGTTCGCTGTATCCGGACTTCGGCTGATGGAGCGGATACTCCTCAGACGCTTCCGCTGCCACCTCTCCCTCGCTGTTGACCAACAGAACCTTAACCGCACTCGTGCCGAGGTCGACACCCATTACATATTTCATCGTTCAACATTCGCTCCTTTCACCAATACCTGTCTCAAATCGCCCACGTACATCCATTTCTGCAAATGTGATCCATGGGACGCAAGTACGCCAAACATCATTCCATATGAGGCGAATACGCATAGCCCCGCTTATCCTTGAAGCGGGCATTCATCCCGTCATCCTGACCATGCAAGCCCGCCAAACATCGCTTCAAAATATTGCGAGCCCGTAGCACCTGATGCGAAAAAAGAGGATATCGCATCTACCCAATGGATGACACGCATATCCTCCTGTTCGCTGACGCGGCAGATTACTCTACGTTAAGCAGGTATTGGTTCAGCGTATTACGGATGACTTCGAGACGGCCGGACTGAAGCTTGATCTCGTTGTTCTCGAGAGCGTATTTCTCCAGCGTCTTGAAGTTTGCCTTGCCGGATACGATCTCTGCACCGATACCAGTCTTGAAGGAAGCGTAACGCTCTTCGATGAACTTGTCGAGCACCTTCTCTTCGATCAGCTTCGCCGCTACCTTCAGACCGATTGCGAAGCTGTCCATGCCAGCGATGTGAGCATAGAACAAATCTTCCGGCTCGAACGATTGACGGCGCACCTTCGCGTCGAAGTTGACACCGCCCGGAGCGAGTCCGCCATTCTTCAGGATCTCGTACATCGCGAGCGTTACCGAGTACAGGTCAGTCGGGAATTCGTCCGTATCCCAGCCGAGCAGCAGGTCGCCCTGGTTCGCGTCGATCGATCCGAGCATGCCGTTGATGCGGGCAACGCGCAATTCATGCTCGAACGTGTGTCCTGCGAGCGTCGCATGGTTGGCTTCCAGGTTCAGCTTGAAGTGATCCTTCAGGCCGTATTTTTGCAGGAATGCGATGGTAGTAGCTGCGTCGAAGTCGTATTGATGCTTGGTCGGCTCCTTCGGCTTCGGCTCGATCAGGAATTGACCCTTGAAGCCGATCTCCTTCGCATAGTCAACCGCCATATGGAAGAAGCGCGCCAGATTGTCCAGCTCGAACTCCATGTCGGTGTTAAGCAACGACTCATAGCCTTCGCGGCCGCCCCAGAATACATAGTTCTCAGCGCCAAGCTCGACTGCATGCTCCAGTGCCTTCTTCACTTGTGCAGCGGCATAGGCATATACGTCCGCGTTGGAAGTCGTTGCAGCGCCGAATACGAAGCGAGGGTTGGTGAACATGTTGGCCGTATTCCAGAGCAGCTTGACATTGCTGGACTTCATATGTTCTTTGATCAGAGCCACGATCTCGTCGAGATTTGCATTCGTTTCCTTCAGCGTGCTGCCTTCCGGAGCGATGTCGCGGTCATGGAAGCAGAAGTACGGTGCGCCCAGCTTCTCATAAAATTCAAACGAAGCCTCAACGCGCGCCTTCGCCAGGTCCATCGCGGAGTAGCGATCCCATGGGCGAATCATCGTGCCGGCGCCAAACGGGTCAGAGCCGGTAGCTGTAAACGTATGCCAATATGCGACCGCAAATCTCAGATGCTCTTCCATCGTCTTGCCGAGCACAACTTGTTGCGGATTGTAGTGCTTGAATGCGAGCGGGTTGTCACTGTTTCTTCCTTCGAACTGAATCTTGCCGACGCTTTCAAAATAAGCCATCTAACTATCCCTCCATTGACCTTTCTCTGATTCCTGTAATAGTCTATCCGGAATTCATCTTACCACTCTTGACTTAGTTTGTCGATACGATAAACTAAGTTTAAGTCTGTATTTTGCGAACCACTTTAGATAAGATTGGGATAGCAGCCCGTAGTTCCTGTCCCTTGAATACTCTGTAAGCCCATATGCCTCCTGACAGTGGGCAGTGAAATTGAATCACGTGACAGAGGGGCGGGATTTTGTTACAAATATTGGTAACGAAACGCAAAGCCGCTATTTGTGGAAAAATGAGCCTTTTCGTCAAGCTAACGGAATGAGATGACGTTATTGGATGTTTCCGAGCGTGATTCCCCGTCCAAAATGACCAATAACAGCAGTACATTCCGTTTAGACAATAGCGGTTTTACTGCCAAATAACGGCACCTGGTTCCATTGCGTTTACTGGTATGAACAATGGAATGGAGCCACCAGGCAACAATCAACTTAAACACAGCCTAAAAGAAATACATGGGGTGGACGTGTGAAGGTAACCGGAGACTTACATCTGATGAAGAAGCTGAATAAATCGATTATTCTGGAGACGATCATCGCTGAATCGCCGGTTTCCAGAGCTGCGATCTCGGAGAAAACGGGGCTGAACAAAGCGACGGTCTCCAATCTCGTGACAGAGCTGATCGAAAGCCAGCTCGTCTGTGAGATGGGGCCGGGAGCCTCGAGCGGCGGCCGCAAGCCGGTCATGCTGCTGTTTAACAATGAGGCGGGGTATGCCATCGGCGTTGATCTGGGCGTTAATTATATCCTTACCGTCCTGACCGATCTGAAAGGCCAGATCGTCAAGGAGCGGAGAGTGCCGCTGGCCGATCTGCAATATGAACGGACGCTTGACCAACTGACCGAGGCGATAAGCTGGGCGATCGACAGCGCGCCAGACAGCCCGTACGGCGTCGTTGGCATCGGCATCGGCGTGCCTGGTCTCGTCGATCCGAACGGCTTGGTCTTGACTGCTCCGAACCTGAAATGGAGTAAAGTCGACATCAAGTCGGCAATCGAGCAGGAATTCCAGCTTCCTGTCACGATCGACAACGAAGCGAATGTGGGGGCGCTGGGAGAGAAATCCTACGGCGATTACCGCAGCGCCAGAGATATGATCTACGTCAGCGCCGGCATCGGCATCGGCGTCGGCATCGTCGTAAACAACACATTGTACCGGGGATTCTCCGGATTCTCCGGGGAGATGGGACATATGACGATCCATATGGATGGCTTGCCATGCTCTTGCGGCAACCGCGGCTGCTGGGAGCTCTATGCCTCGGAGAACGCCCTTCTGTCGCGGGCTGCGCGATATTTACAAGAGCGCAAGCTCCTGCCGGGCCGCACGGGAGCCGAGCAAGAGCTTACCCTGGATGCGATTGTGTCCATGGCCGAGAAGGGTGACGACGGCATCATCCAGCTGTTCAATGAGGCGGGCTACTATCTCGGCATCGGCATCGCTAACGTGATCAATACGTTTAACCCCGAGCTCGTCGTCATCGGCAACCGGCTGTCACTCATCAAGCCGTGGATCGAGGAATCGATGCTGGCATGCGTCGAGCAGCGAAGCTTGCAATATCATCACAGACGCGTACACATCGTGTTCTCCAAGCTCGCGATGAAATCCGCTGCCGTCGGCGCAGCCGACCTGGCGATCAAGACCTTCTTCGCGCAAACCAAAACGACCGTGGAAGAAGGCTGATTGCACCCATCGGCGTGATCATCCCATAAATCTGCGGAAGACACGCCTATGTGATCGCCGCCACGGCACGAGCCGGCTCGCACCAAACACGCGGCTCCCCCAGATGGCCATCATGAGGATCAACACCAGTCCGATCGAAAGCGTCATGCTGTACAGCTGGGCATTTCTCGGCATCGCAGTGAGCCAGTCGAATACCACCCCGCCTGCAGTGGATCCCGCAAAGGTCATAAGACCGGTCAGCGCTGTAAACACCCCAATATATACCGGTCGGTCAGCCTTCGGCGTATCGCCGATGATAAATGTAAAATTCAACAGGTTATAACCGCCAAGCCCTGCGCCGAGCAAGATATGGATCAGGATCAGGACAGGCAATGCCGGCAACCATCCGATCAACCCCCAGGCGAGACACGACAGCCCGATGATCGGCAGCGCCCACATCATAAGCTGCCGGGTCGAATAGCGGCTGTTCAACTTTCCCCAACAGTAATAAGCGATAATCATCGCAACGTAAAAAACGATGGTGATGACCGATACCCAGGAATAGCCTATCGACAGCACATCCAGCATCAGATAGTTAAAAAATGGAACCACAGTGCCATAGAAGAACAGGAAGATGGCGATAAACATGGATGTTTTGAAGAAGGCCCGGTCACGGAACGGCAGCATCAATCGCTTGACAATGTCCGATTCCCGTGACTTCTCGAATTCCACGTTTGGGTATTGCATCAAGGCGAAGACATTGATGACCGCTGCGATCGCGCACACAACGAAAATAAATGCGTAACCGATATCCTCGCCATAATGATCAAGCACCAGCCCGCTGACAAAGAGCGACACACTGCCTGCGGTGCTGAGCAGTGCGTTGCGCACGCCAAAATACGTCCCTCTCACCCTGGCCGGAACGATGTCCGCGATCAGCGAGGACCAGACTACACCACCGGTCGCATTGCAGATATGCGCGATCAACATCATCACGAGGTATGCCATTACTCTCATGTCCTCGGGGAAGATAAACGGAATCAGTCCCGTTGCCACCCACAGGATACGATGGAGGCTGGCGAACACCACGAGGACGATCTTGCGATTGGTCAGGTATTGCATGGCCAGCGCCGCGACCAGCTGCATCACATTCGACAGGGCAGGAATCGCGGTTGCAATCCCGACTTCCACCGAGGATGCCCCAAGATAAAGCAGATAACCGGTGAGATAAGGTCCACCCAAAGTCATGAAGATGATCATGGCCGGGATGCCCTCTAATATTCCCGTACGCATATGCTTGCGGTATGGAGAATGTTTCCTGGTTGTTTTGGACATGCCGTCGCTCTCTCCTCTTGCTGATCCTGTTAGTTGGGGCCAAACACAAGAAAAAACCAAACGCCTTGCGGGCAAGGCAGAATGGTTTTCATCTATTCATCAGTAAGGAACATCCCTCGTAAGAGTGATCTGAAGTTGTGAAATTGTCGAGATTACTGATCATTGTAGCACCTTGATGATCAGTTCTCAATCAGCTTATTGCGCCATATCTTCCTGTTTTCCCATAAGATACGCGAGTCTAAGCCTATCGCGCTCCCTCAATCACTTCAGCAATGCCTGAGAAACGATTTTTTCGACCCGCTTCAATCCCCCCTGAGACACGATTTTATCGTCTCTCAGACTCTTCCTTCGCTTCGAGATACGCTGAGAGACGATTTTTTTGGCTCTCAGGCACCCACAAGCGCCCCAGCATATCCTGAGACACGAATTCGTTGGCTCTCAGACGCTGCCGCCACCCAGACAGCACATGAGAGCCGATATCTTCGGCTCTCATGCCACTCAAGTCTGGATCATGCTTCTGATCTGCCAGCGTATCGTATATCATAGCGACTGTCATCAGTCCAGCCGTTGCGGTTGATGTCGCGCTCGTTGTCGTTATCGTTGTTTTTCGTGCTGCCGTTGTACTTCGTACGGTCATTGCGGTCCGATGGGTTGCTCTTGCCGGCATCATTCTTGCCTTGATCATTCCTGCTTCTGCTGTCGCTGCCGCCAGTTTTGCTGCCGTTCTGGATGCCATCGGTGTTCCCTTTACCATTATTGCGCTTGCCGTAATCGGCATCTTTGCCCTTGCCATTGCTGTTCAAACTGCGGTCATCGTTGCGATCATTGCCGTTCTTGTCTCCATTGTTATCGCCGGTATAGATGCTCATATTGCTGTTCTTGACTTCACTGTTATTCCCGCGATCGTTGTTGTTTGTAGTGTTTCCCTTGCTGCTGTCGGTGTTTCCTTGGCTGCCGCTGCGGCTGTAGTTGCCCTTGACGCTGTTGTTGCCGCGGTCCTCGTCACGGCCATTGTTGCCCTTGCCGCTGCCGTCGCCGCCATCCTGCGACCAAGATGCCGGCTTCTCGAAGCCGATGTTGCTCTTGCCCTTGACGCTCTTCTGGAACAGTTGCTCGAGATTCTCACGGATCGCTTCCTGATCCTGCTGCAGCATCGAATCCAACCAGCCATTCTCCTCAACGAGCTGCGTGATCGACTTGCTCTCAATATCGGAGATCGGCACCTCTTGGCCGGTCTTATCCGCTATGATGAGGCCAACTGCCAGCTTGCCCGCGGAGATGCCCTTCTCCTTCGCATCTTCGCGCACCTCCTTCGGCACGCTGAGCGTTGCAACCTTGATTGGATTCTGCCGGGACGCATCATCGCTCTCCGAAGGCTGAGCAGGGGCAGCATTTGTTCCGGCATTCCCTTGCTCCTCCGTCCCGGACTGTCCGGACGCAGGATCCGCCTGTTCGGCCTGCACATCGGCCTGCACGACGCGGTACACAACCGACTTCACCTGCTCCTGCAGTTCTTCCTGATTGAGACCGATCATGTCCGCCACGATGGTGCTGGCGATCACGATCTCCCCGTAGCCAATTTCTGCATACTGATCGATATATGGCTTGGCCTGACGGATCAGCTCCTCTGTCGCTTCCTCCACATCGCGCCCGAGCACATCGATCTCCTGCAACAGCTGGCGGCCTTCATCGTTAATGCCGACGGCTTCAATGACGCGCGACTGATCATCGATACCGAACTCCACGCTCGGATTGATGTCAATCGTGACATAGGCTACTGCCGCTATCGTCCCGCCAGTACGAATTCGTTCCACAGTCCAGACGGAGAGCGCCGTCAGGAGAAGCAGTACGGCGGCAGCAACGGACATCAGGCGCACGACATGCGCCCCAGACTGCGTATTGCTTGATCGACTGCACGATCTCAACCGGATTGACCAGGCTGTGATCTTCGTCTTCCACCTCGAGAGAGCTGTAGGGGACGAGATGACGATGCCGGCTTTCCTTGCGCAGATGGTCGATCAATCGTCTCCTAATGACGGTTTCGGCAAAACTAAAGAAAGTCACCCCTGCGTCCTTTGAATACTGGTTGATCGCTTCGTTGAACGCCATCAGGGCAACGCTGTATTCATCATCCTGACTCGGGTCGACGTATCGCTTGCAGAAGCGACTCGTTATCTTCGCCACGAGAGGTTGATAGTCGGTGATAAACTGATTGCGCAGTTTGACATCACCATGTTGAATTCTGGCCACCTTGATCTCAACAGGCACTTCGCTTGCGCCAGTTTCACGCATGGAATGTTGCCTGCAGAGAAATCTGGATAAAAGTACAAGCAGCAACCCTTCCACCTCACATCATAGAATATCGTCGTTCTGCAGCGGTTTGTGGGGGTTGATGAACTTGGTCCCTCCCAAAAACAAAGCGCCTCTGACGAGGCGCTGGTCCATCTCTTCCAATTATCTCAATCCGCCCAGTTTATTCTTGTTGCTCAGCTTGCGGTATCGCTGTCCGAGAACATGCAGCCTTGTCTTGAGCTGCTCTTCCCATTCGGCATCGCCGATCGATTTCGCCACGGGAAGCAAATCAAGAGCCATATCGATCTGATTGCGCACAATCGTAAGCGGATCCTCGTCCTCTTCATTGACGCAATTCTCATACAACGCAGCAGTATGCTTCAGGTCGACGTAATCCTCGAAGTCGATCTCGGTCGCTCCATCGCCATGAGCATATTCGGCCAGTATCTCGTATTCGGTTTCGATCAGGTAGTGAACCTCCACCCGGTGACATACCGGACAGAACAGCAGCGGAACGTTCTGGATGCGCGTCCGTATATGCTTCAAAGTTCCTCGGGTGCCGATCATGCTCGCTCCGCAACAGAAGCTCATGGCACATCCTCCTTATATCCTGACTTAATCGCAAAACATTTTGCTTACTACCATATTCGAGACTACATGGTCAAATTCCTTTTTTACGAATTGATAAATATTTATCTCTATTGCAGAGCTTGCTTCATCTGTTCGATATGTTCGGGTTCTCCGCTTACCAGCAAGCGGTCGCCGACCAATACGGCCGTTGAGCCGTGCGGGATGATGAAAGATTTGCCTCTATATATTCTAAGCACGAGCGCTGGTCCCAATACCGGCATATCCCTGAGCATCACATTGTTGTATGCGGGGTTGCGGACTACGACCTCCTGGATCGAATCGTCGTTTGTAATCAGGCGAATGGCGCCTGGATATTGGACCATCCCTCTGAGCAACGTGCGGGAAGCGTACAACGTCGAGAAGACGGCGAATCCTTCCTCCTGCGCCTGATCCATGCGTTCCGGGTCTTCGAGCCGCACGATGATTCGCTCAATCCCCAGCTTATGCGCATGGCGAGCGACCTGCATGTTGAGCTGATCGTCCAATGACCCGCACACGAGAATGTCCGTATCAAACGCTTGCTTGTCCGTCAGCGAGACGATATCAAGCCGAGGCAGCTCTTTCAGCGGATAACGTCTGTACTGCTCCTCCTTCGATTCCAGACCGGACGGCTGAGCGCTGAACAGCTCCACCTGGAAGCCTTCCTGCTGCAGATCAAGCGATACCGGCAATGTGATGTGATTGGCGCCGATGATCGACACCTTCGTCGGTTTCTTCTCCCGCGGCGGCAGGAAGCGGTTAAACAGCACCGGCGCGATGAAGCAAGAGAGGATCGCGACGAGGATGAGCGCTCCCTGCATCGCGCTGGTAATCAGCTCGAGATTCAGGGCTACCGTCGCGGCAGCGATGACCAGGCTCAGCGTCGATGACAAGATCAACCCGGCGCTGAGGGTATGTTTGCCGTCATACCAGAAGCGAAGCAGCATCGCCGGGATGAGCTTCGACAGGAAGATGACGATGAGCAGGACCGGGATGAACAGCAGAACCTGGATGTCCCCGAACAGCTCCCAGATATTCAGTTTGACGCCGGTCATCACGAAGAAGATCGGGATCAGGAAGCCATACCCGAATGTCTCCAGCGAATGCTGGAACGACTTGTCCGGCGCGAGCAACGAGACGATGACCCCGGCAAGGAATGCGCCGAGTATGCTCTCGACTCCCATGTTCTCTGACATGACGACGAACAGGAGAATCAGCGCGAACACGCCACGCGTGCCGAGCTGTGCCGTCCCCTGAAGCAAGGTCTCGACGAACTTCTTGCGCGTAAATCTTCTGAGCGAGAAATAAACGACGACCACGATCACGAAGAAGGCGAGAAGCAACAGCATGCTGTCCATCGACCCGCTGCGCGAGCTGATGTAGATCGCCAGCAGGATCATCGTCACAAAATCAGAGATCACGGTGATCAGCAGCACCGTCTGACCGAATGGCGTCTCGATCAGTTGCCGTTCCTTCAGCACCGGGACGACCACGCCCAGCGAGATCGTGGCGATGATGATCGTCATCAGATAGGGTTCGCTGACGAATCCGAGGTACACCAATCCTTCGGACAGGCCGTATGACAACGCCAGGATCGCGATAAACACGAGTATGGAAGCGAACAAGGGATTGGGCCCCTTCTTGTTCGAGGCGGACTTGCGGCTGAGCTGGCTGAAGTCAATCTCCAAGCCGCTCAGAAACATCAGGTATATCAAGCCAAATGAAGAGAGCAGCTCCAGCCAGGCATCCTCGCGGATCAGATTGAAGCCGCTCTCCCCGATGATCAGGCCGGCCAGGATCTCTGCCACTACGACAGGAAGCATCTTCAGACGCAGTTGGTGCAGCAAGATTGGAATAACAAAGGCGATCACAACGACAATGAGCAGCGATGTCAGTGACGTATGGTCCTCCATAGGCTCCCTCCTCTAACGTATAGAATCAGCAAGTTCGATAGCTGTCATGACGTCTGATGATGTTTTTACCATTATCTCGAACAATGATCGATTAAGCAAGTTGAGGGGTACGTTGCCGCAGATCAGCCGGACATGTTCGAGCCGTCAGTTGTCCAACAGTCTGATGGGCGGCCTGATGCAGGTTTCCGGGCTGTTACAGCTTATTCGCTGACAACGTGCCCTCGTTATCGATCGTGATGCGCCAACGTGACCCATCCGGGGAGCGCAGGATAACCCCCTTGTCCGGCTCCGTGATCTCAAAGTCATCACGAACATTCGGATGCTTATATGCTGAATACGGTCTCAGCACATCTTCGCTTGCCATCGGCGTCACGAAGTAGAACGGCTCGGTGGTGGTGTAAAATTTGATGATCAGATGCGTGTATCTGGCGTCATACTCGGGGTCAGGTTTCTTGTGCTGGAGAAGGATTTGTTGCCACCTCTGATTGTCGCGAACGGAGTATGACCCGTAAACGTACTGCACTTTCTTGTCCTTGTCCAGCAGACGCACCGTATATCTGGCCTGCTCTCCGGACGGACTGAGCACAAACGCCCGAATGTTGACCGTTCTCTTGTACTTCGTTGCTGACAAGTCCCTCCACCCGGCGAACGGAATGTTGACATCCGGATTTTTGCCGCCTATCGGTGTAATCTTGTATACGACCGGTTCAACGCCATAATATTTGTAGATAAACTCTGGCAGAGCTTCCGGGTAGGTCGTTGCGATCTCCAGCTGTCCATTATGAATTTCCCATGTCTCATGATTCACATTGAGCAACTGGCCCGAGGCGACAGGATGCTGATACCACGATTGTACCTCTTCATACAGAAGGGATTTCTTCGACAAATGACGCGCATCATCATCTTTCTCCACCATGTCCACCACATCCAGCGTTGAGCGGCCTGACCAGCCCGTCAGTCCCGTCAGGTCGTTGATGCCTTTTAATCTGCGGATGCGGGCCGTCTTCGCGTTCGCGTTATTGGAACTCGGGAAAGCACCACCATACGTCTCCGTCAGGAACCGGCAATTCTCCACGACCCCCAGATCCAGCGCATACCGCTGTGGATCAGGCACGAGCGACGGCGGCATGCAGAAGGACAGGGAACCTTTGCCCGCAAGGCTGTAATCCGCCGAAGTCCAGCTTAATCCGAAACCGGTGATCGTCGTTTCCCAAGTGAGAACGTTTGGCAGCAATTTGATGCAGCATTCGCCAATCTTCTCCCAGCGCACATCCTCGAGAATGCAGGAGTACAGCCCATTGCGTCCTCCTCTTGGATACTCCACCTGGAAGATGCCATACGGGGAGAAACCCAGATGCACGCGCACCATCCTCAGGTTGCACCCGCTTCTGCCAAGCAGCATGCAGGTGAATACTCCATTGATCGTACCGTCAGAGATGTAATAGTCACCCGAATTGTGTGCCAGGAACAGACCGATCAAGCCGCCCAACGTGCACTCATGAGCAGAGATATGGCCGCTGTTGTTGTCCCAGACCATGCCCGCCTTTACCCGATCGCATTTGATATTGCGGAAGATCGGGCATGCATTCTTCATAACCATGATCCCGCTGGTACCGGTTACGAACATGCTGTAGTCCTGCGCGTCGAAGCCTGCCTGGTTGATGTAGTTCTCGAGGCGGTTCCGCGCGTAGATCTCATTGCCGGAAATGGCAAAATGCTCGATCACGATGCGGTCGCCTTCGTCGATCAGGATACATGGCTTCAGATCCGTAACAACGGTTGGCCGCCAGAGCAATCTCGTCCCTCGCGTACCGCTGTCGCTGTACGTGGTTTCCCCGGAGATCCGCGTTGCCTTGCACAGTATCGTGTCCTTGATCACATAGTCTCCCGCCGGGATGTACAGCATCTTCTGATAATTGCAGGCATCCATCGCTTGTACAAAAGCTGCCGTATCATCGTGCTTGCCGTCTCCCAACGCGCCATAATCACGGACATTGATAATCCCGAGCATATTCGTCACATTCATCCTCCTTCCCTCCTTGAACCTTCTGAATATAACTTGAAATGTCCCGTTTCGCATCTTGCGCTTGATCTCGTTGCCCTGCTTGTGTCAACCGCCGTCACGGCCATCACATCCTTTCCGTCGGTCGCTCCACATTCTGTTGGAGGATTCATTATATGCATGACCACCAGGTAAGGACAATCAATCATGCGCAAGTTGTACCATGCCCAAATTTCCCTCATCTGCGCATAAAAGCGCCGCACCGGGTTGATCCCGATGCGGCGCTTTTTCACGTTGTCCGCAAGACTTCCTTGATGTTCGATGTTGCCACTCCTTCCGCAAATGCGTACACACAAACTCGCTTTATTCTTCCGAATACGTCTCCTTGTACTTGTCCGCAGACCACAGCTTGTCAAGCTCGGAGGCATCGGCCAGCTCAACGACGATCAACCAGCCATCCCCGTAGGGAGCCTTGTTCACCCGTTCCGGCGCGTCGTTTAATGCCTCATTCACTTCGACTACCTGACCGCTCACAGGCGCATACAGCTCGGATACCGTCTTGACCGATTCCACGCTGCCGAATGACGCTCCGGCACGGACAACATCGCCTGCTTTCGGCAATTCGACGAACACGATATCCCCCAGCTCGCTTTGGGCAAAATCGGTGATGCCGATTACCGCGCGGTTGTCCTCAACCCGCACCCATTCGTGATTTTCGCTGTATCGCAACTCTGCTGGAATATTCACCGGGATTGCACCTCCCTCATTGATAGATGATCAAGCCAAGAAAGATGGGATTATCCAGCATGATCCATGTGAACATTGATCAACCGAACCCCCTTGTTGCGCAAATTGACGAATGTAGTAAAATTTATGACCTGATCATTCTGACAAATACGCCGAACATCAGGATGAAGATAAATTCTTAACTGATGTTCAGAATAACAGGGCAAACGCAACGGAACCAGGAGCCGTTATTTGCCGGAATTTCCACTTTTGCCTGATGCTAACGGAACGTACAGCCGTTATGGGTCACTTTTGGCGGGGAATCAAGCTCTGAAACATCCAATAACGTCATCTCATTCCGTTAGCTTGGCGAAATGGCTCATTTTGCTACAAATAGCGTCTCTGCGTTCCGTTACCAGCCGTGACAAAACCCCCGTCCCACTGTCACGTGTTATTTCATGTAGTCGATGATCAGCTGACCCATCTGCTCCGTGCCGATCGCCTTGCTCTTGTCAACGGCGATGTCTGCGGTGCGATAGCCAGCGTTCAGCACATCCTTCACCGCTTGCTCGATGGAATCCGCCGCATCGGCATAATTGAACGTATAGCGCAGCATCATCGCTGCGGACAGGATCGTGGCAATCGGATTGGCGATGCCTTGGCCAGCGATGTCCGGCGCTGAACCGTGAACCGGTTCGTACAGGCCGAAGCTGCCTTCGCCGAGCGAAGCGGAGGCGAGCATGCCGATCGAGCCGGTCAGCATCGCTGCTTCATCGCTCAGGATGTCGCCGAACATGTTCTCCGTCACGATCACGTCGAAGCTGGACGGACGGCGCAGGAGTTGCATCGCGCAGTTGTCGACGAGGATGTGCTCCAGTTCCACATCCGGATATTCCGGCGCGATCCGGTTGACCGTCTCTCTCCACAGGCGAGACGTCTCCAGCACGTTCGCCTTGTCAACGGAAGCCAGCTTCTTGCGGCGCTTGCGGGCGATCTCAAATGCCTGGCGAACGATGCGCTCAACTTCCGGCACGCTGTATACGCAAGTATCGACAGCTTCCTCGCCGTTCTCGCCTTGACGGCGGAACTTGTCGCCGAAGTAGATGCCGCCGGTCAGCTCGCGCACCACGATCAGGTCGGTGCCTTCCAGAACCTCCGGCTTCAGCGTTGAAGCCTCCTTCAGGCAATCGAAGATGACCGCCGGACGCAGGTTGGAGAACAGGCCAAGCGCCTTGCGGATGCCGAGCAGTCCCGTCTCCGGACGCAGCTCTTTCGGGTTGTTGTCCCACTTCGGACCACCAACGGCGCCGAGCAGCACGGCATCGGCGTTGCGGCACATTTCCAGAGTCTCATCCGGAAGCGGTGTTCCCTTCTCATCGATCGCGATGCCGCCGAACAAACCGTGTTCGAACACAAATTGATATCCGTACAGCTGTTCTACCCTGCCGAGTACCTTGATCGCTTCGTTTACGACTTCCGGCCCGATGCCGTCGCCGGCGATGACCGCAATTTTCTTCACTTCTGCCACTAGGACCACTCCTTGATCTTTGCTTCGATTTTAACTTCGTTGTATCATATCAGACGTTCTTGTTCCAACATATAGAATCTATCATCTTTATAGGTTGCTGCTATGACATATGTCTATTGACGTGTGACCATCCGGTTGATCGCACTGAACAACGCCTTGACGGAAGAGGTGATGATATCCGTATCCACGCCTGCGCCCCAATACACCGTGCCATCCTCCGCCGTGATGCCGATGTAGGAGATCGCCTGCGACTTGGAGCCGATATCCAGGGCGTGCTGCTTGTAGATCAGGTTGGAATAGGTGATGCCCAGCTCCTGTTGCAGGGCGTTGCTGACCGAATCGAGTCGGCCGTTGCCGTCGCCGGTGATGTCCCGCGTCTCCCCGTTCACCTGCAGCGTCACCTTCGAATGATAATCGCCATTCTTGGAGAACTGGCAATTAACAAACGTATACGGCTCGCTTACGTTTACATACGTCTCATTGAAGATCTGCAGAATCTCCTCCGGCTGCAGCTCCTTCTGCAGCTTGTCGGATACGTCCTTCACGCGGTAACCGACGCTCTCGCGCATCGCAGCCGGCAGATCATAGCCGAAGCTTTGCTGCAGGATGTAGCCGATGCCGCCTTTGCCTGACTGGCTGTTGATGCGGATGATGTCGCCTTCGTACTCTCTTCCGATGTCCTTCGGATCGATCGGCAGATACGGTACGCTCCAGTGCGGCGGATTCATCTCCTCGCGCCACTTCATGCCTTTCGCAATCGCGTCCTGATGCGACCCGGAGAATGCCGTGAAGACCAGCTCGCCCGCATACGGTTGGCGTTCGCCGACGCGCATCTTCGTCAGTCTCTCATACACCTTCACGATCGCCGGGAGATTCTCGAAGTTCAGCTTCGGGTCGACGCCGTGCGAATACATATTCAGGGCCAGCGTGACGATGTCCACGTTGCCGGTCCGTTCGCCGTTGCCGAACAACGTGCCTTCCACTCGCTGTCCGCCTGCCAGCATGCCCAGCTCAGCGTCCGCCACGCCGGTTCCCCGGTCGTTGTGCGGATGCAGGGAGAGGATGACATGCTCGCGATATTTCAGATGCTCGCTCATGTATTCGATCTGGCTGGCGTAGACATGCGGCATGGACATCTGCACCGTAGAAGGAAGATTGATGATCACCTTGTTGTTCTCCGATGGCTGCCATACATCCAGGACGGCATTGCAAACCTCCAGCGCGAAGTCCACCTCCGTACCTGTGAAGCTCTCCGGCGAATATTGGAACTGGAAGTTGCCTTCCGTCTGTGCGGCGCATTCCAGGAACAGCTTCGCGCCGTTAACCGCGATATCGATGATCTCCTGCTTCGACTTGCGGAATACCTGCTCGCGCTGCGCAACGGATGTCGAGTTGTACAGGTGAACGATCGCGCGTTTCGCGCCGCGAAGCGCTTCGAACGTCTTGCGGATGATATGCTCCCGCGATTGGGTCAACACTTGAATCGTCACATCATCAGGTATCAGATCCTCATCGATCAGCTTGCGCAGGAACTTGAACTCCGTCTCCGAGGCGGCAGGAAATCCGACCTCGATCTCCTTGAAGCCGATATCCACGAGCATCTGGAAATATTCCAGCTTCTCCTCCAGATTCATCGGCACAACCAGCGCCTGGTTGCCGTCGCGCAAGTCCACGCTGCACCAGATCGGCGCTTCGGTGATATATTCCTTCTCGGCCCACTTGATACTCTGCTTCGGCGGCATAAAATATCCGCGCGAATACTTCTCCACGTTTTTCATCGTGTCAACCCTTCCTTAAAATAGCATAATCCTTGACCTGGCAACGAACCTGCGAGGACCCCCCTGAATACACGCAGCCCGCTCCCATCCAGGTAACCCTGGAGATGCAAAATAAAAAGTCTTCCGCCTCCTCTTGCAAGGAGACGAAAGACTTACGCTTCCGCGGTACCACTCCGGTTCATACCCTGACGGGCATGCACTCATGCGAACCAGGACACTGCCATCCCGATCCTCCTGTCTTAACGGCCAGGCTCCGGCTCCGCCTGCTGCGGCAAGCGCATTTCGCGCTGCACGCCCTGAGCGGGCTGCTCCGAGGCGAGTTCAGACGATCCGTACAACCGCTTCGCACCAACCAGCGGCTCTCTGGATGCCAGGAATGTCTTACTGCTCCTCTTCTTCGCATTTGCATGTGAACTTATTTATTCATTGTACTGGAATCCCGCTATGGAATCAAGCATATTCGCTCGATTATTTCTTGATCCATTGCATCATGGCGCGCAGCTGCTTGCCGACTTGCTCGATCTGATGCTCCGCTTCATTGCGGCGAGTAGCCGTCAGGAATGCGCGGTTGGATTGGTTCTCCAGGATGAAGTCGCGGGCGAAGCGGCCAGTTTGGATGTCTTCAAGGACGCGCTTCATTTCCTTCTTCGTTTCTTCCGTTACGATGCGTGGACCTGTAACATAGTCACCGTATTCAGCCGTGTTGGAGATCGAGTCGCGCATCGCAGCCAGACCGCCTTCATAGATGAGGTCGACGATCAGCTTCATTTCGTGCAAGCACTCGAAGTAAGCCATCTCTGGAGCATAACCGGCTTCCACCAGTGTCTCGAAGCCCGCCTTGATCAGCGCGCTTACGCCGCCGCACAGTACCGCTTGTTCGCCGAACAGGTCAGTTTCGGTTTCTTCCTTGAAGGAAGTCTCGATAACCCCGGCGCGCGTACAACCGATGCCCTTGGCATAGGCCAGACCGATCGCTTGCGCGTTGCCTGTCGCGTCCTGATGAACAGCGATGAGACCAGGAACGCCGAAGCCTTCTACATACGTACGGCGAACGAGGTGGCCAGGCGACTTCGGAGCGACGAGCAGTACGTCTGCGTCAGCCGGCGGAATGATCTGACCGAAGTGAATGTTGAAGCCATGGGAGAACATGAGGGCTGCGCCCTTCTTCATGTTCGGAGCGATTTCTTCGTTGTACACCTTGGCTTGCGTTTCGTCCGGCATCAGGATCTGGATGACATCCGCACGCTTCGCTGCTTCCGCTACCGTGAACACTTCGAAGCCGTCGTTCTTCGCGACTTCCCAGGACTTGCCTTGACGCAAGCCGATGATCACATTCAGACCGCTGTCGCGCAGGTTTTGCGCCTGGGCATGGCCTTGGCTGCCGTACCCGATGACGGCGATGGTTTTGCCTCTCAATACGCTCAGATCTGCATCTTGTTCATAGTACATTTTGACTGCCATTGTGAATAATAGCCTCCTTTGGATTGTAGAGAAAATAGCTCATTTCGTTTATGAATGAAAACCTCGTATAGTGAGGCGTTTCAACTGTTGTGTCTGCGGGTTGTCCTATTTGCGGAGCGTGCCGCGCGTCATGGCGGTCACGCCCGTGCGCGTCAGCTCCTTGATGCCGTACGGCTTCAGGAGTTCAACCATCGCATCAATCTTATCAGAATCGCCGACAACTTGCACGATCAGCGTATTCGAAGCGACATCGACAACGGAAGCGCGGAACGTCTCAACGATCCCGAGCACCTCCGGACGCTCCGAAGGCTCTGCGCCAACCTTGATCAACGCCAGTTCGCGAGCGACCATCGGATTCTGGCTGAGGTCGACGACCTTGGCCACATCGATCAGCTTATACAGCTGCTTCGAGATCTGCTCCATCGTCTTCTCATCGCCATGGGTGATGATGACCATGCGCGACAACCCTGGCTCCTCGGAAGCCCCGACCGTGATGCTCTCGATGTTGAAACCTCGTCGACCGAACAATCCGGCAACGCGTTGAAGCACTCCAGGCTGATCGTTCACAAGGATCGAAATCACATGTCTCATCATTCGCTATCCCCCATTATCATCTGGTCTAGGGTATTGCCTTGGGGAACCATCGGATAGACATTCTCATACTTTGGCACGACGAACTCAACAAGCACCGGTCCCGGCGTGTTCAGCGCCTCCTGCCATACGGCATGCGCCTCTTCCTTCGTCGTTGCCCGCAGGCCCTTGACGCCGTAAGCTTCAGCCAGCTTGACGAAGTCCGGGCTGCCGGCGAGGTCGATATGGCTGTAGCGGCTGTCGTAGATGAGCTCCTGCCATTGGCGCACCATGCCGAGCACCTGGTTGTTGATGACAACGATCTTGACCGGGATATTGTTGATTGCGCAGATCGCCAGCTCCTGCGAGCACATCTGCATGCCGCCGTCTCCGTTGATGGAGATGACGAGTTTGTCCGGATGCGCCATCTGCACGCCGATCGCGGAAGGGAAGCCGAAGCCCATCGTGCCGAGCCCGCCGGACGTGATGAGAGAGCGCGGGTTGCGGAACTTGTAGAACTGTGCGACCCACATCTGGTGTTGGCCAACGTCCGTCGTGATATACGCATCCCCGTTCGTCGTCTCGCTGATCATCTCGATGACGTATTGCGGCTTGAGCTGGTCATCTGCGTCCTTGTACCGGAACGGATACTGCGCCTTCATCTCGGCGATGCGCTGGAGCCAGGCTTCGGACTTGGCCTGTCTTGCCTTCAGGTTGGCCAGCTTCAGTACTTCCTTGACGTCGCCA